>Ga0115002_10010342_pt1 | contig 10052 bp, 7 predicted proteins | sample ArcticOcean_MG_C_8_FD_89576 | JGI IMG/M metagenome (GOLD analysis project Ga0115002, IMG submission 89576) | Marine microbial communities from western Arctic Ocean - ArcticOcean_MG_CB11_86 | ecosystem: Environmental > Aquatic > Marine > Oceanic | place: Arctic Ocean: Canada Basin | collected...
CTATGGAATCGAGAAGACGGCAAGCAGTTGTCGCTGTTCGTCGGCCATACCGCGCCGATTCATAGTTTGGCACTGAGCGAGGACGGCAAGAAACTCGTCACTGCCGGCGACGACAAAATTATCAGAGTCTGGGACATGCCCGCTGCCGATGCAAACCCGGCAGCTCAAATCAAACCGACTACCTCGTTCACACACACTGCGATCGTTCGCTCGGTCAGTATTACTGCCGACGGTCTGGTCGTTGCTGCAGCTGGAGACGACAATATGATTCGTCTGTGGGATGTCGCGACGGGCAAAGAACGCGAGCAGTTGGTTGGACACACTGCCGCGGTTCACGCGGTGAGTTTATCTGCCGACGGCAGTACCGTTGTTTCAGGCGGAGCCGACAATCTGACTCGACAGTTTTATCCTGCAGTCGTCGCTCAAACGACCGCCGATAAAACTGCTGGCGGGAAAGCTGCTTTGCGAAGCGTTTCGTTCTCCGGTGATGGAACGATGTTATTCACCACTGGCATGGAAAACGTCTCGCGCCAGTGGCAATTCAATCGACCACTCAAGGTCGAAGTAACCGCAGAGCCTGTTGCCGAGGGCGAACCTCCCGCAGCCGAGAAGCCACCCGAGGAGCCAACCGAAAAGCCACCAGTGGTTCCCTTGCCTCGATTGACCATGGCACAAGTGCACGAATTTGCCGGTGCGACAAAACCACTAATATCTTCGGACAGCAGCGGCGACGGGAAGTTTCTGGTGACCGCCAGTGAGGATTTAAATCTGAGACTGTACGATTTGACGAAGCGCGAAGTTATCGCGACTGCAATACTTCCTGCGGCGATCACGTCTGTTTCGATCAGCGACGACGGCAAGACGATTGTTGCAGCCGGTGCAGATAAGATCATTCGCAATTACCAACTGAAGTCCGTGGAGAATGGATTCGAGTTGTCGCTGTTTCACGAATCGCTGGGGCACACCGAAGCGGTCGTTGACGTCGCGCTTGCGACAGATACCAGTTTCATGGTGAGCGTCGCTGCAGATTCCACGCTACAACGCTGGATCGCCGGTTCGGCTTACCCGCGAAAAAGTTTGGCTCAACACGCTGGCCCCGTTTATGGGCTCGGCTGGAGGTCGGACGGGCTTTTGCTCGCTAGTGCATCTGGCGACAAGACGATTCGAGTTTTCGATATGAAAACCGATGAGCTTCGATTTACTTGCGAGGGACATACGGGCCAAGTCAATAGTGTCGAGTTTCATCCCTCGGGCACTGACCTGGTCAGCTGCGGTACCGACCGGACTGTGCGATTATGGTCGGCGAAACTGCCACCCGATCCGCCGCCTGTCGACCCTGCCGCTCCCGCCGCAGCACCGGCGGAAGTCGATCCCGAAGCGGAGAAAGAACCGGCGCCGGGCGAGCAACTTGCAATCATCGCGGACGATATCGAAGGCACTCTTTACTCAGTGACTTATTCGCGCGACGGCAATTACTTGATGGCGGGTGGCGAGTCGAAAGCGTGGCGGCAGTGGAATCGAGGTGGCGAGACTCCGCTGCAACCACTGCGTGATTTTACGCTACACAATCACCCGATCTACCGAGTGGTCGCCAGTCCCAATAACTCGCGATTCACGACGTTCGACACTTCGGGAAAGCTAATCATCTGGACGGTCTCCAATGGAGCGTTGGCGTTTCATCAGCAGCTGCCAACATCGACTGGATACGGGATCGCCTACTCACCTAACAGCGAAGAGATCGTCGCCGCCACGCGTGACAACCGAGTGATGCGAATCATCGTTCCTGCGGCTGCAAGATAAGTATTTCAGCTAAGGGACAATGTCGAACAGTGTCCTCGAGACGAACTAAATCAACAGTCATTGAGATTTCGTAAGGGATCACCTAATGAAATGTAATTCGACAAAACCCGTTCACGCCTCTTGGACTCGCAGCACATTACTTGGTGCGATGTTGGCGAGCGTATCACTTTTGATGGCTGTTGGGTGTAGCAAGCCGCCAGCGCCTGTTGTCGAGAATCCAAAGGATCCGCCAACGGAAGAAGTGAAACCGGAGGTCGTTGAGGAGAAACCGGATCATCGCGCGATCTGGGCGGAAACGATGTCTCGGGCAAATGCTCGGCTCGAGCAGAGCGAGTTCGAAGAATTGACCCAAGTCATTGAACAGCTCAAAGAGATTGCAGTCGAACTCGATAAGCTAGAGCCTGCTCAGTTGGACCCGCCGTCCGAGTCGAATCCTTTGGAGCATCGGCAACAACTCGCGGATCTCGAAAAGAAGCTTGCCGAGAAGCAGGCGGCTCAAGCGAACGAATATCGACAGGAGCAACTCGTTGCTGCTGAAACGCTGATGAATCGCGGCAAATTCGTCGAGGCGACCCAGGCGATTAATGTGGTGCTCGCGCGATTGCCAACGGATGAACAACGAGCGCGAGCGGGAGTGCTGGTAACGGACATCGAACGCCGTCGCCGATCGAAACGAGATTTGCTCTCGTGGATGCAGCTGCTCGAATCGGACGATCGTCGCGAGATTGCCACCGCGAGAACTCAGTTGTCTCGCGATGTCGATACGGCCGTGTCGTTATTGGTCGAAGCAACGGAGCAGTTGGAGAAACCGATCCTCGTCCGCAACGCCATGGAATTGTTGCGCGGTATGAATCGTCCCAAGGTTTCAGTGCCAGCGATGTTGGCCGTATTGAAGCGAAACGAACAACAAGAGAACTGGCCAGACGTCGTCGTGCAACTCGGCAAATTCACCGTGCCTGGTGCTGGCCCGCCGTTATTAGAGTTGACGTTGGCTGCGGAAGGGCCCGAGCAGCGACAAGCTATCCTGTTGGCATTGGCTCAAGTCGTCGATCCGCCAAAACACACGCTCGCAGCGCTGTTGCCGATCGTGCAGCAAGATAGCGTCGAGTTGTCTGCGGCACTGCAGGCTATCAATAAGGCAGTGATCGTGCACTCACAATTCGATCTCGTTTCGCGTCGTGGCGTCGACTTCGAGATCACTGCCGAGCAAGACAAAATGTTGAACGAATTGCCAGAGCGATTGGCGGCTGTCATCGCTGGCGAATCGGAAGAAGCCGCTGCTGTCGCGACAGTTTTGTCGGCTACGATGCGACTAGTGGAACCTAAAGTGTTCGAGGGGGTCACAGTTGCTCGAGCGCATTCCGAAGCGGAAGACGGACCTGCAACTGCGACATTGGATGGAGTCTGGAACTCGGTCGAGCCAACATCGATGTGGCGACATCCCGTCGACAAACAGAGTTTGATTGAGCTAGACCTCGGCGAAGTGCGGGTGGTTACCGGAGTCAAAATCTGGAACCTAAACGAACCCAGCTATGGGACGAGAGGCTGGAAAGAAGTTCACATCTACGTTGGCGACTCGCCCGCCAAAATGCGGTTAGCGGCGAAGGGGATCGTGCCCCAAGCTCCTGGCGCTGCTGACACACCAGACTACAGCACCGTCATACCGATCGAATTCATCAAAGGCCGATACGTGAGATTGGTTGGTAAGTCCACGTGGGCGCCGAACGCTCATACTGGCGTGACCGAAATCCAAGTGCTCGGACTTTAAAGATATGAATCGCAAGCCGCTCATCTTATTGACCTGTGCCCTGTCGCTAGTCCTTTCCCGTTTCACTTCAGTTGCGAATGCTGCGGATCCACCCGCCGGGCAGGGCGGTCATAGCGATCGACGAGAATTCGCTACGCTCGTCGCCCACTGGGCCAAGTACGCGGATGCGGATTATATCCCGTTTCTGGAAGCTGCCCAGCCGGATGTGGCGCAAGTTGGTTTCTACGGCGCTCACTACTGGAGCTTGGCCGGGACGCCACACGGCAAGGGATACCCGGCGCACTTTCCGCTCGTGGGACTCGACGAGAATCGCAAATGGTTCGCTGATCTCAATCGTCAAATTCACCAACGTAAGATTCGAGTTGTCGGGCACATGAACGTTAAGTTCTTAGTCGGAGATCCCGATCGCCCGAAGACCGATAAAGATGCAGGCGGGCCGCAAGGATTCTTCAAGTTCTACGCCGACTCCTGGGATCCGAAATTGCTCGGACCCAAGCCAACGAAAAACGCCCTCGATCTGCTCGAGAAAGATATCGACGGCAAGCCGATCTCTAACAATAACTACAGCATTGGCGGCATGAAGGAGTATTGGGGCTGCCTCAATAATCCACATTGGCGAGCGGTCTTGAAAGCTTGGACGAAACACGGAATTGATCAAGGCTGCGATGGATTTATCGCTAACTATTTCTACCGTCACAACTGCCTTTGCGAGCATTGTCAGTCCGCATTCAAAGGTCATCTTCGCGAACGATTTTCGGCCGAAGAATTGAATCAGAAGTTTGAGATCGCCGATCTAGCCGGCCATCGATTTAAAGAAATCGTCAGTTGGCACAAACCAGAAGAATCGACTCCATTGCGACGCGAAATGCTGCAGTTCTCACAAGTGGCTAACAAGGCCGCCTTCGATGAAGTCTTCCTGAAATACGGCCGGTCGCTCAAGCCCGATTTAATGGTCGCGCAGTGGAATCACTTGGGGAATTTTGGGCAGATCAACGGCGACGAACGCTGCCTGATGCCCGCGGAGCTGTGGGGGCGCGATGAAAGCTATCTTTGGTATAGCACCGGTGGCGCGGCGAACTTCACGGACTTAAAGGAGGGCGTCTTTGGCGAGGGGACTTTGCAGGCTCGCTACATTCGCGGCATGTTCGGCAACCGGCCCTTCACGCTTGGCAAATATGAAAACACGCGGATCCGCACCGCGATCGCAGAACTCATCGCTAACGGCGGTGCACCGATGGGGTTCTATACTCGCTTTACCGACCCCGAGGCGCGAGCCGAAATTGTTCGCTATTATCAATTCATCAAAAGACACAACGAACTCTATACCTTGCACCAACCGTATCACGAAGCAGTCATGCTGTTCCCTCGCAAAGCAGTGCTCGCCGGCGATCTGAAACCGCTCGAACGTTTCCGAAGCGAAGGTGTGCGGTTGCTGAACGAACATCTCTTGTTCGACGTTCGCTCCGATGACGTGAAGATTTCTGCCGACTCTGCTTATCGTCAGGTGTTATCTGTTACGTCCAATAAGCCGTTGGAAAAACTGTTCGCAGAGCGTTCCCGATTCACGGCGCCGAAGACAGTTCGAGTTTCCATGTCACGGCATCCAAAGCGAGACGAATTCGCGGTGCACCTGGTGAATTACAATCGGACCGAGCCGACCAAGAAACGCAGCGCGGGCGGCGGCATCAAAGACGAAAAACCGCTCGCCGTCGACGGTGTGCAAGTCGACTTGGCGTTGCCCGATTCGTTCAAGCCAAAGTCCGTTGAGTTTCTTACGCCGGAACAAACGGAACCGCAGTCGGTTGCCTTTACTTTCAAAAACGGACGAGTTCAATTCGCGGTGCCCAAGTTCCTCGTCTACGCTGCGCTGCGAATTAAGTAGACCGTTAAGGGAGCGAGGTAGCGAATGTCGCCAGACTTCCGGCGAGTAGCACGGGCATTCCTGCCCGTAACTCCCGCCGGTTAAAGCCTGAACTCTGGCGAGTCCAGCTACGGTTTGCAGCTAACAATTCATCGCTTCAGCTGCAACAATGAGCTAACAGCTTTTTTGCTAATTGCTAAATGCTTTTTCGCAATTCCAACAGAGAAAGTCCTCTCATGAACCGCCAACTAATGTTCCTGCTTCTGCTCGTCGTCGCCGCTCGAATCGCGCCCGCCGACGAATCGATTTCCGGTAACGGCGCTGTGACTAATCATCTGCCTGAAATCAAAACTCTCTTGGCCGATGAGTACAAATCGCTGGACGCGATTTACAAACATTTTCACGCCCACCCAGAATTGTCTCTCGAAGAAAAAGAGACCGCAGCGCGTTTGGCAAAGGAGTTGCGAGCAACGGGTTTCGAAGTCACCGAGAAAGTCGGTGGTCATGGGGTGGTCGCGGTGATGAAGAATGGCAAGGGGCCGACGATCATGGTGCGAGCGGATATGGATGCCTTGCCGATCGTCGAACTGACGGGATTGCCGTATGCCAGTAAGGTTCGTGCTCGAGATAAATACGGTCGCGATGTGGGTGTCATGCACGCGTGCGGTCACGATGTAAATATCACCTGCCTCATTGGGACGGCGCGAGTCTTAGCGGCGATGAAATCGAAGTGGCAGGGTACGCTGGTCCTCGTCGGTCAGCCCGCGGAAGAAATTGGCGAGGGTTCGAGAATGATGTTGGCCGACGGTTTGTTTCATCGGTTTCCGCGTCCCGACTTTTGTCTCGCCACGCATTGCGATTCTCGTTTCCCTCACGGACACGTCAACTTCCGCTCCGGCCAAATGCAATCCAACGTCGATTCCGTCGATATCACCGTGCTTGGTAAAGGCGGCCACGGTGCCGCTCCGCAAACAACAATTGATCCGGTTGTTTTGGCCGCTCGAATCGTGATCGATTTGCAAACGATCGTCAGCCGCGAAGTCAATCCACTCAACCCAGCCGTTGTCACCGTCGGATCAATTCACGGCGGCACGAAACACAACATTATTCCCGATGAAGTCAAGTTGCAATTGACGGTTCGAACGACCACGGACGAAGTTCGCAAGCAAGTGTTGGAAGCCATTCAGAGAATAACGAAGGCGGCAGCGCTCTCGGCACGCGCACCTAATCCTATCGTCAAAGTGCACGACCATTTCACTCCCGCGCTAGTGAACGACAAGGAACTGACGGCCAGTACCGTCGGTCTGTTTCGCGATGTTCTAGGAGCTGAATTCGTTCACGAACGCCCCATGAGTTTGGGTGGCGAAGACTTCAGCCGTTTCATCCGAGCGGGAGTGCCAGGGTTCTATTATTTTGTCGGTTCCGCGCCACCGACCCGAGTTGCAGAAGCTCGCAAAGGTGGTGCTTCACTTTCCAAAACACATACCGGAACTTACTATCCAGTGCCCGAGCCCACAATCAAAACTGGCGTGTTGACGATGACTTCCGCCGTGCTGAAACTTGTCGGAAAGAAATGACCAGCGGCGTGTTAAGGTGGCGCAGGTGCGATGATCTTTAACTTGGGCAGAGCCCGCTGTAATTCGGCGAGTTCCTTGGTCGAGTTGACGTCCAAAAGCGTTCGCAACTCGCTGAGTTGAGTTAAGCCTTCCAGATGCTTGAGGCCATGTCCTTTGATTGACAGGCTGTTTAGGTTTAACGCATGCAAATTCTTCAGCGCACTCAAGTGTTCCAGCCCTTTGTCTGTAACCTGCGTATTGTTAATTTTCAGCCGTTTCAACTTTGCGAAATTGGCGATGACTCGAAGGCCTTCGTCACTGACTTTAGTGAACGAAAGATCCAATGCTTTCAAGTTCGTAAGCGGCGTTAAATGGGCTAATCCCGTGTCTGTGATTTGGAATGTTTCACTCGAGGAACGCAACTCCAATGAAACGAGATTGGTTAGTTTCGACAGATGCTGCAGACCGTCGTCCGAGATTATGTTTCCCGATAATTCCAGGGATTTCAAACTGCGTAGAGCGGAAATGCTTTCCAAGTCTGAGTTAGTTATTGAGGCGTAGTTAAGCTTGAGGACCTCAAGATTCGTAAGCGGCTGCAAATGCGCGAGTGCTCCGGTTTCTAATTTACAATCGGAAAGATCGAGCGTCCGCAATTTGAAGCTGTTTGCGAGTTCCTTCAGTCCTTTTCCGCGAAGAGGTTGGTTGGTGATTTGCAGTTCGCGCAAGTGCGAAAGAGTGCTTAGGTGCGTCATCCATTCATCGTTGACAACACCTTCATAGGGCGGAATGGCATGGCCTTTCGAGGTCACTGGACCCGGTTCGAAATGGAGAGTTACCGAAACGACTCGAGGACGTGGTTGGCCGCAGCGATCAATCCAATCCAAGTGTCCCGATTCGGATTGGTAACTACCGTCAGCCTCGCCAATGAATTGGATTATCTTTTGTTCGGCTTGCCATGCAGCGCGACGGGCCCGCAGTGTCCATCCGATATATGCAGCAGCCACTGCGCAGATCAAGACGACAAGCAACAAAGTGCGAAATCGAAATCGAAATCGAAATCGTAACCAACTCTTGCCCGCGGTCATCGCGATCTCCAAGTAAAACCAATTATTCTGGAGACACCGTTATTCTACTCTGGCTGTCTGTTTTCCGGAGACGCTATTCTGGAGACTCCGTGTTGTAGGTAGAGGTTTGACGAGATCGGTGGATTGTCGATTGCTTGACTCGATCCTGTAGTCGGAAAGCCGTATTTATTTACCGTTTCATCTTTTTTAGGGTCTTGCAAAAGTTGTTCAACAAATTTCTTTGGCAGGTCAATTTTCCAGTGATTTTGTTCGCTCGATGAAACCGGGAATAGTTCGGGAGCAGGCTCGCCTTTTTCAAAGGTACATTTGGCTCGGACCCGCAGCGAGTCGCAAGAATTATTTTCTGGAACGTCTTCTTTTACGATGACGCTGAACATTGCCAGTTGATAGTTGCCCAGTGGAAGTCGCACGGTGCTTTGGAGCGGCTCTGAATTGAGGTAGTTTGAGACGAGGTCGCCTTCGTACATTAGTGAGTCCATGCCAGGATTCGTGGCACTTCGCCAGAGGTAGATTTGACGTCTTTTAAAAACGTAAGCATTCTTCCAGACGCCCCGTCGCGGACCCAATCTTCGTCCCCAAACGAATACCAAGAGGGGTTGGGTAGAAAGACGCAGTGAATCAATAGTGACGATTCGTCGAATTTTTCTAATACCTCAGCGGGCCAAGCGATTTCAAAGCTGACATCCGCCTGCGGTAAAGTTGCCGGACAAACAATTGTCTCCGTCCGCGCCGGACCCGGTTGCACGATTACGTTGCGGATTGCCAAGTCACCGCCAGGTGAAGTGATTCTGAGACTGTACTCACCCGGTCGAATTAACCCCAGCGAAACTCGTCCCCCCGCATTGGTCTTTCGTTCGAGTGTAATGTCGTCGTTTGGATTTATCGCCTTCCCTATTAGTTCAATTTTGCACCCCTCAGCGGGGCTGCCTGCGAGCGATTCCGTTACGCATGCGACCTTGAATTCAGTCCAGTCCAAGGTGGCGGCGGGCTGAGTCGATAACGCTTCGAGTTTCGTGAGAATCGCCAGATTAGTCGCTTGGCTTTGCCGTAACGATACAAACAAAATGCAAATTGCGGCAACGCACGTGATTGCTAAGAGAGTGGTTGTAACCTGATTTAACCGTCGAGTCATGATTTTCTCCTTCATCCAATCAAACCATAGCTGAGCGGCGATTCGCCGCGGATTGCCAAACTTCTTCAACGCTTTCGATCGAGCCTGTTCTTCATTGCTCGATTCTTGCAGCTCGTGTTGCATCGCGCAATCGAGATGATCGGCGAGCTCATCGGCGATATCTTGCCGCAGGTTAGTCGGTTCGTCTTCCTCGGCCGGAGGGAGATCCGACAACGCGTCTCGATTGTTATGCCAGTCCAAGTTGAACTCCTAACACGCCATTGACGCCTGAAGAAAACTGCGCCCACTCCTCTTTCTTAGAATCCAGAAAACGCTGGCCCGCCACATTCAACTTGTAGTACTTCCGCCTCCGACCATCGACGTTCTTCCAAGACGTCGACAACAGTTTTCGCCGCTCCAGCCGATGAAGAGCGGGATACAAACTACCCTCCTTCAGCTCGACGCTACCACTTGAACGCTCTGTTACGACCTGCACAATTTCGTAACCATAGGTCGGTCCTTGGGCAATTACATCGAGAATAAGCATCTCGACGGTGCCTGCAATTAGTTTGGTGTTCATGATTGTCTCGTTCGATACCTTGGTTATCTATGTATTGGTACCGAGTATCGAAATTTGTGTCAATGCGAAGCGTAGTAATTAGCAATTCGAAAAAGAAAGAAACCGCGAATGAACGCTGATAAGACGAATAGGAAGAAAAGGGATTGTCGATTGTTGGGCAACGGCTAAAGGAAACCGAGCAGGCCGTTGAGAAAGGTAACCCGACGCATAATCGGGGAACTGGAAAGACCTGTTTCCGTGGGAATCTGTCCCTCGCTTTTACGCTTCGGGTTACCAGATGTCGTGTTTTCA
>Ga0115002_10010346_pt1 | contig 10051 bp, 10 predicted proteins | sample ArcticOcean_MG_C_8_FD_89576 | JGI IMG/M metagenome (GOLD analysis project Ga0115002, IMG submission 89576) | Marine microbial communities from western Arctic Ocean - ArcticOcean_MG_CB11_86 | ecosystem: Environmental > Aquatic > Marine > Oceanic | place: Arctic Ocean: Canada Basin | collected...
GGCACTGGGTAGAGATCGTCTTCTGAGACGGCGACCAGCTCCGAGTAATTGGCAGAGCCACCGCGTACGATGACCTTGTCGCCGGATTTCACGGTCTTCACGCCGCTCCCAATCGCCTCCACGACGCCGGATGCGTCACGTCCGAGGCTCATGGGCAATTTGGGCGCGCCCTGCGCCGCACCCCGGCGGCTCGTAACGTCGGTCGGGTTCACACCCGCCGCGTACACGCGAACCAACGCTTGACCCGTACCGGGCTTCGGGTCGTCCACGTCATCAAGCTTAAGAACTTCTGGACCACCAAATTCATGAAGACGAATGGATTTCAAAAGAACACCTTCTTAGATTGTTGCGGCGGCATTATCGCGTCGGCGCGGCCCAGCCGCAAACGCCCCGCGTCGCCACTAGCCAACCAGGGCACCAAGGCCAGGAATCATTCCAGCCCATCTTCACTCAGCGATCGGGTAGGCAAGTGGGCGAAGGGGCAACCCTTCCCGCGTCGCCAGCGGCAAACCAGAGCGCCAAAGCCAGGAATCATTCCAGCCCATGTTCACTCAACGACCGGGTAGGCAAGTGGGCGAAGGGGCAACCCTTCTCAGATGGAGTTGAGGCCGGTGAGGTGGCGACCGAGGATCAACTGATGCATGTGGCGGGTACCCTCGTACGTATTCACCGTCTCAAGATTCATCGAATGGCGCATCGGCGAGAGATCCGTCGTGATCCCCGCCGCGCCCAACAGATCGCGGCACGTCCGCGCGATATCCAGGGCGGACTGCGTATTGCTGAACTTCGCCAAACTCACGTGCGACCAGTGAAGCCTGCCCTGTTCTTTGAGGCGACCAAGCTGCAGCGCCAGCAACTGCGAGCGCGATAGCTCAGCAGCCATATCCGCGAGCTTCTGCTGCACGAGCTGGAAACTCGCCAAAGGCTTGCCGAACTGCTCCCGCTCCTTCGTGTACTCGATCGTCGTATGCAGACAATCAGCGGCCGCACCATTCACGCCCCAGACGATGCTGTAGCGAGCGGAGTTCAGGCACTGGAGCGCCGATCCCAGACCCTTCGTCTTCTCAAGCAGAGCGTCGTCAGCTACCAGCACGTCCTGGAACGTCAGACCTCCCGTCACGCTCATGCGCATGGACAACTTGTTGTGGATCTCCGTCGTAGTTACGCCAGGCAACGACAAGTCGACGACGAATCCTCGAATGACATCGTCGAGCTTGGCCCACAGCACCACGATGCCAGCGATGCTCGCGTTGGTGATCCAGTACTTGGAGCCATTGATGCGATAGCCACCGTCGACGCGTACGGCTTTCGTCGCCATACCACCCGGGTCGCTGCCATGGTCAGCTTCGGTCAGGCCGAACGCACCAAGCAGCGTGCCCGCCGCCATGTCAGGCAGGTAACGCTGGCGCTGCTCCTCGCTACCGAAATCGTAGACGGCTGTCATAGCCAACGACGACTGGACGGAGGCGAACGACCTGAACCCGGAGTCCGCGCGCTCGAGCTCCTCCATCATCAGGCCGTAAGCGACCGGCCCAACGCCAGCACAGCCGTAGCCCTCTAGGTGGGCACCAAAGATGCCTAGGTCCGCAAGCTGCGAAACGAGGTTAGCGGGGAAGCGCGCGTCTTCGAACGCTGGCACCACCTCCGGCATAGCGTCGCGGTCGACCCACTCGCGAACGGTCGCACGCACCTGGCGCTCGTCGTCGGTGAGTTGGGAGTCGAGGTCGAGGAGGTCGAGGCCTTTGTAGGGGTTCATGTGGGTTCGCCTTCAGTGGATATTCGTGAAACAGCAAGCCACCCGGCTGAGGGCCGGGTGGCTATGAGCTATCTATCTACCACCTAGGGTTGCTAGATGTTACTGCGACTAATTTTCGCAGAAGGACGGAATCGGGTCGGCTGCGGTGGTCACGTTGCCAGCCGCGTCCGTCTCTTCCTGCTGGCGGGATTCCTGGTTGCAGAGCGCCAAAGGCGTGGTTGCCAGGGTGTTGAAGTTCGCGTCCATGACCAAGACGGAGAACATACCCTCGCCACCAACTCCTCGGCGGGAGAACCGACCGATGCGCCACTCGGTTGCCCAGGCGCCATCATCGTTCGCAACCAGCGGGTAGACTGAACCACCACCATCTTTTCGGCGGCCAGCAGGAATCGTGATATCGGTCAAAACACCGTTGCTGTCAGAGATGAGGATGATGACTTCCATGCCAGGCGTGAAACCGGAACCTTGGAACCTTACCTCAGTCTTCTCGCGGCTCGCCCCAGGCGTGAAGTCCGCCTGCTGCGTGCTCGTGCGAACCTCTTGGAAACCGGTGTGGCCGTCTGCCTTCGCAGTGCTACCGCCACCAAACATCGTCGCCAGAACTAAGCCAGCGAGCAGACCCATTGCCATGAACAGGAAGCCGCCTCTCTTCGTCATCATTGCCGTGCTAATCACATCGTCCTCCTTACCGTCTTACCGTGTCGTCTTCCAGGCATTACCAACACCAGGCCTCTGCAAGTGATAAGCCTGGATGAACCGACTGGGAACCCCATCTGGACGTTTCCCACCCAGCAAATCGCTTTGAACGGTATCCGTCCAGGTTTCTCCTGTCAAGAGGTGAAGGGCTCCTCATTCGAATCTCTTTGGAGGTCGTGCCCTACCCCATGCTCAACGAAACCTTTAATGCGCCACCTGTCGGCTCATGCGCCAGCGTGAACGCATCCCTCACTTGCTCCAGCGGGAAGACGTGCGTCACGAACGGCGCCATGTCGATCTCACGACGCTCGATGATCCCCAGCGCCTCCCTGAACGCACCGAGGCCAGGCTCATCCTGAGCGCCGAACGTCGTTGTCGTATTCAAGCGCTTCAAGAACAACGCCCCCAGATCGAACGGCACCAGGTCATGCGTCGTTGGCAGGCCGAAGATATGGATGTGCCCCGTCGCCTTCGCCATCTTCACCGCCTGATTCAACGTATCGTTGCCCCCCACCGCGTCAACGACGAGGTCGACGCCAATGCCGTCTGTGAGCGCTAACACAGCGTCCACCGCGGCCTGGCCGGTCACGTCGACCGTGTCATCTACGTCGAACATGCGCCCCGCCTCGCGTCGTTCCTTATTCGGCTCCACCGTGATGACTCTCCCCGCGCCGATACGCCGCAGCCAGAAGTCGTGGAACAGCCCAGCGCTTCCCTGCCCCAACACCGCAACCGTCTCTCCGTTGAGGGTTGGGAGCTCCCGAGCTGCGAAGATGACTGTCCCAAGTTGCTGAGCCATCAGCAGATGCGCCACCTCGATCGTGTCCGGCAGGGGGATCAAGAAGTGAGTGGAGACGAGTTGCACCTCCGCGAAGTTCCGTGCCTCCCAGATGTTCGGCACCGTGAGGACTCGCTGACCAGCCCTGAACTCAGTTCCTCCATCACCGATCACTACCCCCACGCCTTCATGGCCCGGAGAGCCCGGAGGTAGAGGCCAATTGTTGCGCGGCCAGCCATGAAACACGTAATGCAGGTCTGTCCCGCAGATGGAAGACATGAGCATCCGCACGAGGACGCGACCCGCCTCAGGTTCAGGCGTCGGAACCTCGCGACAATTAATATCCGCCAGGCTCTCGAGAACCGCTGCTTTCATGGTGCTCAAGGCGTTTACTCCTACACAAGTGGGGGGTGCCCGGAGTGCACGAGTTTAGTGGTGCGCGCGCCCACGCGCCAGCGAGCCCACGCGTGCAGATGCCGTGGGATAATTGGCCTTGACCTCCACTCATTCGCCAGGAGCACTGAGCCCATGACACGCATCCAGCCCATCACCGACAAATCGCAGTTGCCCACGGGACGCCACGCGGAGTGGGACGCAGTCTTCGCAGGCTTAGGACGCGTGCGTGGCCCCTTCGGCGTCATGCTCACCAGTCCAGGCCTCGCCCCTGCCGTACTCGCCAGCGTGCTGATGGCCCACGCAGACGGCGTTGTCGCTGACACCCTCCACGAATTGGTGATCCTAGCGGTCGCCCATGAATTCAACGCCCCATACCAATGGTCCGCGCACATCGCGCGAGCCCGCGAGGTAGGCTTGAGCGACACCGCTATCGAGGCCGCACGCACGGGAACCGACGACCCCGCGTTGGACCCCGATGTGCGAGACGTTCTGGAACTCACCCGCCAACTTTGTCGAACGCACCAGCTCTACCAAGCGCTCTTCGATGCGCTCGTTGCCCGGCATGGCGAACGATGGGTGATGCTCGTCGTCGCCACCGTCGGTCAATACCAATACGTAGCAACGTTCAACAACGCATTCCAGGTTGACTCACTACCTGGTGACGACCAACTGCCCGTAGCGTAGCGGCGCACGGAGACGATGAGAACGCAGTTGGACGCGGTCAAGCAGGGTCACTGATTCTCGACCGCTTTCCACCTTTCATTAGCCCGTTTGGGTGATGGCAACGCCTTTAGAGGTGGATAGACTGAACCTACATATGAACATGTACTCCGCACCCCGACTAGGTCGCGATGTGGGAGAATCGACCGAGGCTAAAGGCCCAAGGCGACAGAACAGAGAGGATGGCGATGGCGAAAACGGCGGATCGGATCAAGAACGAGGAACGAGGCTTCACCTTGATCGAGATCGTGGTGGTGCTAGCTATCCTTGGTATCCTGGCCGCACTCCTAGTGCCGCGATTCGCTGACGTGTTCAGCAAGGGCGATGAAACAGTCTTCAACACAGACGTCGCGGCGGTCGAAAAAGCCGTCTAGCAGTTCAAGGTAGAACGTCACGACGCACCCAACGGATCCAACGAATGGGGCGCGGGCGCGAACAACAAACGCATCTACCCTACCGAAGGCGGTGAAGTCGGCGACATTGAGGTAGACCTGGCTACGACCGCCACGGACACCAACGGCAACTTACCCATAATCCACTGGACGGACGGCGTCGCCAACACCGGCTTCCCCGCCGGCGCAACGAACGTCATCGACTCATTGGTTTGGCTGGGGTTGCTCCTCAACGAACCCAACGACAATGGCACGACCGCTCAGCAGCAAACGACGGGCCATGCGTCCCCTCAGGACGACGAAGACGGGGAATACCTCTCGTCCTTCCCTCACTCAGCTGCCGCAGACAACACAACGTACGACCCGAGCGGCTCGGCCACCACCGGTTCCTACTGGTACGTCGTTCTCCACAACGGCGAAGTGGCCGCGGCCTACGAGAATGCAGGCATCTACTATGTCGGCTACAACCAAGCCTACCCGTAGACCGCCCCAACTAGCCTCGACTAGCAAACCTACAGCAAGAAGGCCCGAGTTTCGACTCACGCTCCTCAGCGTGGATCGGCCCGGGTCTTTGTTATCGACGTCAGTCAGACGAGCAGTAACCCATCAGCCCTCCAGATCAACCTGGCCCAGGAGTGGGCTGGTTGGATTGCGTGCTAGCATAGGCTCCCCGCCCGTACGAAGCGTCGTTACGGGAGGAGACTTGAAGAGAAAAGGTGTCCAGTGAGAAAGTTAGCTTTGATAACCATGCTCGCTCTCGGATCGCTGATCACTCTCGCGGCGTGCGGGGGGGATGAAGCAACCCCCACCCCTACGCAGCCTGCTGCGACAGCTACCCCCACAGCCATGGCGGCAATACCGACGCCAACAGCCATGGTTGGCGCCGACCCTACCCCAACTCCACGCGCTCCGGCGGCTACACCAACGCCGACCGGTCGTGACATGGCAGCCTACTTTGAAGGCCAGACCATCCGCATCGTCGTCGGCTTCTCGCCAGGTGGCGGCTACGACACCGTCTCTCGGATCTTCGCTTCGGTAGCGCCGAAGTACTTCCCGGGGAACCCTCGGTTCATCATTGCCAACCAGCCAGGCAGCGGTGGGCTGCGCGCCCTTCAGACCGTCACGCGGGCCGACCCGGATGGTTTCTCAGTAACGCCCATGGCAAGCCGATTCATCATTCCTGAGGTTCTCGGTGATGACGTAGAAGGCTTCGACCTTTTCACCGCGACGATGGTGGGTACCCCTACGTTCACCAGTAAACATCAGTCGTACTGCGTGCGACGTGACCTTGCGGCGACTTGGGACGAGATGAAGGCGTCCGGCAAAGTCTGGACGACCGGAACATCCGCGGCAGGTGGAGACGACATCGGCCCTGCCTTGCTCGAGTACCTAGGGGAGCCGATGAAGGTGATCTTCGGGTACGGTGGCACCTCTGAGGTCCTGGCCGCCGTGGACCGGGGCGAATTGGACGGAACGACACGGTGTGACTTCAACTTCATCGAGCCCCTCTTCCCCGAGTGGATCGAGAGCGACACCGTGCGCCCCGTTTACTGGTGGCGAACACCTATATCCAGCGAGTGGCTCGACGCCATGGGCGCCACCGAGCCTCCCAGCCTCTGGGATATCGCGCCGGCGAGCGCGGAGCAGCGACTTGCCTTCGAGTTCGGCGACACGGCGCAAGCGATGACCCGCATGTTCACTATGGCCCCTGGTATCCCCGAGGACGTAGTAGCGGTTTGGCGCACATCGTTCGAGCAGGTGTTGGAGGACCCCGACTTCCTGAGATTGATGGATGCCGCGAACCTCGCCGTCGGCTATGGAGACCCCGATCTGCTCCTTAGCAAACTCGATGCGGCGAAGGCCTTCACGGACGAAGGCAAGGACCTGCTCAGAACCCTTTACCCGACGAATTAGACGGCTCGTAAGGAGGTCGGCACGCGTACCGCGTTGCTGACCTCCTTGCTTCCTACGTGCATGGCCACCACATCGAGTGGCAAGCGATCCTGGCGCGCTCCACCCTCCCAGAACCGCGTGCGCAGTCAGGGATGCTAGGCTCCCGAAAAACCAACAGGCGGAGGCACCAACATGACCACCAATACCCCCGGAAGAGTCGCATACGACAGCATGCGCGAGTACATGATGATCCTCGAAGAGCGAGGCTTTCTGAAGCGCGTCACCGGCGAAGTTGATCTCGACTTTGAGATCGGCGCTATCTCCTATCGCTCGCTGGTCCGCAACGGCCCAGGTCTCTTGTTCGAGAACGTCAAAGACTACCCCGACATGCCGTTGGCCACCAACATCATGTACAGCCTCGATCAACTGGCCATCGCCTTCAACGGCGAGCGTGACTGGGTCGCCCTGGAAGAGCGCGTACATGAAGGGATGCGCAATCGCCTCCCTTCCAAGATCTCCCCCACCGGTCCCGTGAAAGATGTCATCATCAAGGGTGAGGACGTCGACCTTGGCATGCTCCCCACACCACTCTGGCGCGAGTAGGACGGCGGACGCTACATCGCAACTACCGCAGGCGTCGTCACCGTCGATCCGCAGACCGGCGCCCACAACATGGGGCAATACCGCTCCATGATCATCGACAAGAACCACACCACCGTAAAGATTATGGGGGACTTCCCCGTGGGCTCACCCCCTCCGCAGGGCTCCAACTACGGTGGCGCCAGCGACAGATCAGGCGCGGCCCACGTTCTAGAAAACGAGGCCAAAGGCCTCGCAACGCCGTGCGCTATCGTCTTGGGCATGGATCCTCTGCTCGTACTTGCTGCTGGCACCGCCGTCCCAACGGATGCGAACGGCCTCGCCGAATATGAGGCGGCCGGCGCGTGGGCGGGACGACCCGTTGACCTCGTCAAATGTGAGACCAGCGACATCCTCGTCCCTGCCAACGCCGAGATCATCCTCGAAGGCGAGATCGTCCCCGGCGAGCGCCACTACGATGGCCCCCACGGTGAGTCCTCTGGGTTCTACAACAAGAACTACGAGTGCTTCGTTTTCCGTGTGGACACCATCACCCACCGCAAAGCTCCCATCAGCTTCGGCCTCATCTGCGGTCGCATCGAGGACTACCCCCGCCCGCTTATGCGCTCGGGTTCCATCCTCAACACACTTGTCGAGAAGACTGGCTACACGAACATCCGTGAGGTCCACTTCCCCGACGCGGGTGCCAAGGGCGTGATCATCATCCGGGCCAAGATCGACCACGATGGCCAGCCCAAAGAAATCATGGACGCCGCGTGGGAGCACCTGAGCTACCGCTGGGTCATCGTCGTCGACGAAGACTGCGACGTGCACGACTGGAACGACATCATGTGGCGCGTCGTATCGTTCGCCGAGCCTGAGCAACACGTCTATCTGGGTGCCGAACTCAGACGCCCGACGGGCCGCCCCGGCGAGATGGACTTCATTCCCCCTTCCCGTGGCATGGGCATCGACGCCACCAGGGAGAACAAGATCACCGAATTCCCGATCCCCGCTCCGTCCAAGCCGACCATGGAGCTACTGAACAAGGTAGGCAAGCGCTGGGACGAGCTCGGCCTCTCCTAGCCCGCGCAGACGAACCAACGTAGATAGCATCACAGCCACGACGAATCGTGGCTGTGATGCTAAAACGACCCTGGTCCGATAGGCCGATCACACGAGGAGACCACTCATGACCACCACAAACTCCATCGAAGTTCCTCTGGAAGCACAGGGTTCCCAGCCCAACTTCCGGCACGACATGATCCTGCCCTTGGTTCAGGGCAGAGTGCCGATTGAAGGCGTTTCGTTGAAGATAGCTGGGCCGGACGATACCGCTGGTATCTTCGAGAACCCTCGATTCAAGAACGGCGATTTCGGGCTCCTGGACACCAACATCGGCGACGTGATCCCAGCCATAGACTCTGGCTGGGATTTCGTCTGCCTGCCGGTAATGATCAAGCGCAAGCCCGTGTACAACTACGTCTGGGTCCGGGCTGACCGTGACATCAACACCCCCAAGGATCTAGAAGGTAAGCTCATCGCCGCCTCGTCCTGGGGAGTCGTGACAACGTACACACGTGGGATGCTCCAACGCTTCCACGGTGTCGACCTCTCCAAACTCCGCTGGACCACGAACCCCAGCCCATGGGAGTTGTATAAGCCCGTAGATGTCGACTACCCAACGGATCGAAGCAAGCGACAGTGGGATCGCCTGTTGGATGGCGACGTGGACGCCTGTACTGGCGACATCACCGACCCCAAGGCTTGGGCGGCGCTCGAGGGCAACCCCGACAAGGTCAAGCGATTGTTCCCTGACTACCGCGAGATGCATCGCCAACTGTGGAAGGAACACCACGTCATCACGCCTTCTCACATCATGGTTATGGGCGGCAAGCTCAACAGAGAGCGCCCAGATCTGGCACGGAAGTTCTATGACGCGTTCGAGCGCTCGCGAGAGGTCGCCTACGCTGACGCTGAGGGCGATGGCACCAGCTACAGCCTGGTCATGGACGCACGAGAGCTAGTGCGAGAGCAACTCAAGGACATGGGCGACATCTACAAGCACGGCATCACCGCGAACAAGAACAGCATCGACATGATGTTGGACTTCTACTACGACCACGGGCAAACCAAGCGACGCCTTTCTTTCGAAGACGTATTCGCTGCAACCACGCTGGACACGTAATAAGCCCAAGACGCCCGACAAGCAAACGTGAAACCAAAAGACCCGGGCCCAACGCACGCACGCAGCGTGAATCGGCCCGGGTCTTTGGTATGTATCGCTTGAGCCGCTAAGCGATCGGCTCTGCCAAGAACACAGGAATCACCCTGTTCGCCTTCAACTTGTACTCCGCGTATGGCGGGTACGCCTCCACCGCGATCGCCCACAGCCTCTCGCGCTCCGTGGAATCCTCCACCTCACGCACGCGCATCTGGAAGACTTCCGTTTTGTCCCTGACCTCCACGTTCGGATCGGCCCGCAGGTTATACACCCACACCGGATTCTCCGGCGCCCCGCCCTTCGACCCAACCAGCACGTAATTCGCCCCATCCGCCACGCGCATCAGCGGCGTCTTTCGGACAGCGTTCGTCTTGTTCCCTCGGTTCGTCACCACCACCACAGTCAAGCCCGTCTCGCGCAGCGTCAGGCCTTCCGTGCCCCCGCTCCCTTCATACAGCTCAACCTGATTGGCGACCCACTCTCTCGGACTCGGAATGTACTCGGTCATGATTTCCTCGCTTAGACAGATGTGTGCAGGCACCGGCGATCAGCCCACGTCACACACAGGGAATCCTCAGCTACCAGTCAAACAAGTGGTGGGGAAGGCGGGACTCGAA
>Ga0115002_10010348_pt1 | contig 10051 bp, 6 predicted proteins | sample ArcticOcean_MG_C_8_FD_89576 | JGI IMG/M metagenome (GOLD analysis project Ga0115002, IMG submission 89576) | Marine microbial communities from western Arctic Ocean - ArcticOcean_MG_CB11_86 | ecosystem: Environmental > Aquatic > Marine > Oceanic | place: Arctic Ocean: Canada Basin | collected...
TGAAGCAGGGGCAATATTTCAGGGGATGGCCCAGACGAGCCGCCAACGTTCACATCGACTGGTCCTGTTATCTCTCGTTGCCCCAATTGACCGGTTCGAAGCAGCAAAACGTCGCCTTGTTCAACTTTTGCGCCATGTTCACGCTCTGAAGCTTCGATATCAGCTACGCCAACCCCATCTCCTCGCTCGATGAAGTCAACCCCGCGTAGTAATGGCGCATCAACAAGAACGCCCTTCGTGACGATTCCCCCAGTGGCGGCCATCACGTCGAACTCCGTAGCACCGTCTTGAACTGAAACGACACTCGAAGGACGCCCGTTGTAGGTCTGGCCATCCCAGAAAAAGTGAGCGAGGCTATCGATATGCGTCACGGTGTGCCCATGGAAGATCAACCCAAAGTAGTCCATCGCGACTTGGCGATCGACTCCTTCACCAGGTCGGTATCGATCTCCCGCAGTCACCATGAAGTGCTGAGGCGGCTTCGGGACGTCGACCGACGATACAAAATCTATCGGGCGCGCGCAGCTGACCGTCACGCCTTCTTCGACCAAACTTAGTGCTTGGAGAGTTTTTTCTTTCGAAAGATGATTCAATGTCCCTTTTTGATCACTTGCTCCCCATCTCCCCCAATTATTGAGATCAGACTTCAACCAGCTGAGTAAATCATCCTGAGAAGGCCAATTGACGGTCATTGATAAATCACTCTCTAGGCACATGGCCAATTTCAAAGTAGTTACGAACTTCGGCGAAGGTTATATGAATACGATCAGTCAGAGGCCTACCCGTCCAGTAAAACCGCTTTGAATAGCGAAGTAGATCAGCTCACGCAGCCCGATCATATATTCGACTTTTCACTATGGTGGAGGCAACTGATATAACTCAAACGTGATCTTGTAAAGCTCTGAATATCTAGCTATCAGATAACACAGTACTGCCAATCTATTGCCGATTTTTGGCAGTGAATCCCAAAAATGACACGACGACCTAGTCTTCATCAACAAATGTCGCGTTGTCTCAAAAGATCGCCCGATGTGTAAGATTCAGATCTTTTCCAAAGTCTTCATGAGTTTGCCAAACCTAGGCCTGAAATATGAGAGACAAGGCGCCCTACTCGAATTATCTTGGTCGGGAATTATTTTCGACACTTATCACCTGTATCGATCTCTGTTTCCCCGAAGATCCTTCGAAGCGGCAACCTGGCTGAGCATCACTTAATTCATACTGTTACGAACATGAAAATAACCCTCGACTACACTCGACAGGTACTAGTAGTCTGATTTCTAAATTGTTTCAATCGTTACAATCCGCCGCTCAATTCGTTGACGGCAAATTACGCCGATGCTAGCGTTCATTGGTCAACTTAAGGATGGGTGAAGTCGAATCGGGTTCGAAACACGGAAATGATCGGCTGTCCGTAGTCCCACCTTTAATACTTACCTTCCGTATCAGCTGCACAAAGCAGTGAGAAACGGAAGGTTTATTTTGCGGAGAAAATTAAATGGAATCGATCTTGCTTGCAATTGCAGCAGGAGCTGTTGGTCTTGTGGCCGCTGGCCTACTCGCCATGCGAGTGCTCAAGCAGCCTCAGGGCAATGATGAAGTTCGAGCTATTGGTGATCTAATTCAGGAAGGATCATCAGCGTTTCTTCGTAAGGAATATTCAATCCTTGCAGTATTCGTCGCAGTGATTTTTGTAATCCTGGCAGTGTTCATCGACTACAACATTCTGGACAACGACAAAATCGCCTCACTAAGTGAAGGCGGCGCTATGACGTCCGAAGGTCCGTGGACGGCCATCGCGTACATTTTTGGTGCTATCGGCTCGGCTCTAGCCGGATTCGTCGGCATGAGCATCGCTGTTAGAGGTAACACCCGAACTGCAACTGCAGCTCAAACGGGACTCAACAAAGCACTTCAGGTTGCATTCAGCACTGGTGCAGTTATGGGACTCTCGGTAGTCGGAATTGGCATCATCGGCGTATCGGCACTCTGGCTTATCTTTGAGAACCCGAACGTGATTGCCGGCTTCGGATTCGGAGCATCGTCAATAGCGCTGTTCGCACGAGTCGGTGGCGGCATCTTCACGAAGGCTGCCGACGTTGGAGCCGACCTCGTAGGTAAGGTTGAGGCCGGACTTGATGAAGACGATCCTCGTAACCCTGCTGTTATCGCGGACAACGTTGGTGACAACGTAGGTGACGTTGCAGGAATGGGTGCCGACCTGTTCGAATCATACGTTGGTTCGATAATCGCAACCATCTCACTAGCCTTCTTCGCAGTCAGCTCGACCGGTGTTGTATCCGCAATTCCATTCGAGGTCGACGCCTCAAGGGCACTTTTACCACTCGTTATCGCTGGCATCGGCATCATCGCTTCGATCTTAGGAATGTTCCTAGTTCGAACTGGTGACAATGCTGACATGGGCAAGCTGCTCTGGACTCTCCGCTACGGAATCTTCAGCGCAGGCGCTCTATCGCTAATTGGTACTGCCGTTTACATCAACATGAACGACTCGCTCTCTTTCGACCTGTTCTGGGTCGTGGTCACGGGTATCGTCGTTGGTCAGGTAATCGGAACTTCGACTGAATGGTTTACTTCCTACGAAGGCCTGAAGCTCTTCGGCAAGGAATTCAACCCAGTGAAGTGGATTGCTCAGCAGTCTGAAACAGGCCACTCATCGACGATCATTGCTGGTCTGTCGGTTGGTCTGTACAGCACGGTTATCCCCGCAATCGCAATCGTCGTTGGTATCTACTTCGCAAACGAGCTCGCCGGTCTCTACGGAATCGGTCTCGCTGCGGTTGGAATGCTTTCGACTCTTGGTATTACTCTTGCTACTGACGCTTACGGCCCTGTTGCCGACAACGCTGGTGGCATCGCCGAGCAGGCTCACCTCGATCCTGAAGTACGAGAGCGAACAGACGCCCTCGACGCCCTTGGTAACACCACTGCCGCTACAGGTAAGGGTTTCGCCATCGGTTCGGCCGTGCTTACAGCTCTAGCTCTTCTAGTGGCCTACGCATTCGCTACGGGAATCACCGAACTAGACCTATTGAACCCTAAGGTTCTGATGGGAACGATCATCGGTGGTCTGCTTCCGTTCGTATTCTCAGGTCTTACGATGCAGGCGGTTGGAACAGCTGCTGCTGAGATGATCGAAGAAGTTAGACGTCAGTTCCGAGAGATCCCTGGTCTTCGTGAAGGCCTACCGGGCGTAAAGCCTGATGCCGCTCGAGCAGTTGCGATCAGCACAGAAGGTTCATTGAAGGCAATGATCGTTCCTGGCTTGATCGCCATCATAGCTCCAATCGCCATTGGCACGCTGATGGGAGCTCACGCTCTCGGTGGCATGCTGGCCGGTTCGATTGTTTCTGGTTTCCTCCTCGCCATCTTCATGGCTAACGCAGGTGGAGCATGGGACAACGCTAAGAAGTTTGTTGAACTCGGAAACTTTGGCGGCAAGGGTTCAGATGCCCACTCTGCTGCAGTTACCGGTGACACCGTTGGTGATCCCTTCAAGGACACATCGGGTCCTGCTATCAACATTCTGTTGAAGCTCATGGCAATCGTTTCGCTGATCTTCGGACCTCTGTTCGTCTAATCACTGACGAATAGGAATCTTCTGAGAAGTAGGCGAACCTAAATTCGCTAAATAAAACGCCCGGGTCGTAATTGACCCGGGCGTTTTTGCGCTCTTATTTAGATTGGCATAAAGGCTTACGAGCTTGCATATTTCAGATCTCTAGCGAACGAACCGATTGGCGACTTTTTCGTGACCAATCGACGTCGAAGGTCCATGACCGGGCCATACGATTGTTTCATCAGGCAACTCGAACAGAACGTTCTTAATACTGGCAATTTCCTGCTGTTCGTCACCGCCAGATAGATCAAATCGGCCGATCGACTCTCGAAATAACGTGTCACCAGTAAATACATGCCCAGACATGTACAACGAGCTACTGCCTTCTGTATGACCCGGAGTGGCCAGTACATTGATCTTAACTCCGGTCGATGACACTAAATCACCATGCTTTAGCGTCTCAGACGGCGCAGGAGGCTCCACGAAGTCGCCGAGCATACTCTTCAGCCAATCAATCTGATCAGCGGCTGCAACGACATCTTCATGGCCGATCAGGAATTTGCAGCCATACCGTTCAACTAACGGTGCCACGCCTCCTGTGTGATCCGCATGTGCGTGCGTCGAAACAATTCCACTTGGCGTGAGTTTGTTTTCTTCGAGAAATTTGATGATCTTCTCCGACTCACCGCCGGGGTCGATCACGATGCAATCGGACTCATCAGCAGCGTGTATCACATAGCAGTTAGTTGCTAATACGCCGACCTGCACTACATGAACCTGAACCATGATCTACTTGAGCTCCTAGAGTTGAGTCTCGATCCAGTCGGCAATCTTATGGAAATAAAGCATTGAGACTGTTCCGCCTGCGACTAAATACGGTCGATAGGGTATCAATACCCGATTGAATCCAAACCATCTAGCCGCGTACACGATGATTGCAATGAATCCGCCGATCAATACTCCCAAGTAAAGACCTAGCAAAAGCGGCGCCAATCCTAAGATCGCTCCAAGTGCCGCACTGAGTTTCACGTCACCCCAGCCCTTCACGGGCCGATTGAGGCGGTCGGCAATCCAGACGAACGGATAGAACACCGCATATCCAGCTGCCGCTCCGGTGAGGCCTTGCCACCACTCTCGATCTGAAATGAAGAATGAGGTGGCAATTCCTACTACAAAAAGTGGAACTACCAGATTGTTCGGCAGGTACGTGGTTTCAAAGTCGATAAATGCAAGAGCTACGAGCACCGCGATCATCACAGCGAGCTAGCTAGGAACCATGAGGGGTGGCCACGCGAGACCGAACAGTCCGGCAGCGACCAGTTCAACTATCGGATATCGAAGCCACTCATGACCCTGTCCCTACTCAAGCACCAACCTTCGGTAGCACCTCTTGCTTGAGTAAGCCCATAGAGGTCTTCCAGAATCCCTCAGGTTCCCACTCGTGTCCCATAGCCATCAGTGTTCCAAATCCACCAACTGATTCTTCGAGTGAAGACAGCTTCTCAGTCACCTCTTCAGGCGATCCCACTATGAATATGTTGTCCACTAAATATTCGACAGTAACGTCGGAATCAGGCATGTTTGGATCGATCTTGAGGAGGCCCATCATCTTAGATCGTGGAAGCAACTTGAGGAAGTAGCCCTCCATATCTCTTGCCAACGTCCCCGTCAGAGCCTGCTTACGTGCTTCGGCACTCGAATCTGCAACCATCACCTCTCGGGCGATTCTCCAGTTAGAACGATCCGCTGTTTTCCCGGCCTTAGCTGCTCCAGCTTCAACTGCAGTCCAGTGAGAACGTAGCATCTGCTCAGGAACGAAGTTGATACTCATTGGAAGCCAACCGCGCTCCCCTGCCAGTGTCAGCGTCTCGGAGTTCGGAGATACACCAGCCACACCAATTGGAGGATGGGGGTCTTGATAGGGACGTAAATGAACTCTGAGAGCGATATCTTCTTCTGGCTCAGGGATATTGAATTCCCACCATTTGCTCTTGTAGTTCCCCGGTTTTGGATCCTTCCATAACTGCAGAACCAAATCGACCGCCAGTCGGGTCATCTCTCGATTATCACCAGAACGCGGATCGAAGCCGTTTACGTGCAGATCGCCAGGGAAGCCACCTGAGCCGACGCCCCAGTTCAAACGCCCTTTCGACATTTGGTCGAGTTGAGCGATTCGGTGAGCGATGTAGAACGGATTGTGATTAGGCATACACGTAACGCCAGTTCCAAGCCGAATCTGCGATGTGACACCGAGAGCCTGTGCGATCAGTAGATCAGGTGCGGGAATGTTCTCCCACTCAGCTGTGTAGTGTTCTCCGATCCACGCTTCGGAGTACTCCAGCTGATCGAGATAGATAAGTTGATTTAGATCGGCCTCGAGCGTGTCTGCAATATTCGCACCAGGCGGGTGCAGTGGCATCGTGAAGAAACCAAGTTCCATTCCAGCCTCCGAGCTGAGTTGGCGTAGTGCCCAAAAATATTGGGACGCGTGCGTATTCGGGGCATCCTACAACGAAATCGCTGTTACCTGCCCTGCCATCTCGACCTAAGTCGAAACCCTATGCGATAAAACGAGCAATAAATGATACGTGACTACTATTCGTCTTCTCCTTTGATCTGCGCTTGAAGCCTGAACAACGTATTGATCGCCTCGATTGGCGTCATATTGGCTACATCAAGCTCTTTCAGTTCATCGACAAGTTCACTACTCACCTGTTGATCCCCGAGTGGCATCTGTAGCTGGAACCCTGCTGGTCTTTGGATAGCTTTGGCACCGTTTTCCAATTCGTCGAGAAGATCCCATGCACGACTGACTACTGCCCCCGGCATTCCGGCCAATCTCGCAACGTGGACTCCGTACGAACGGTCGGCTCCCCCCGGAACTATCTGGTGCAGGAATACAACTTCGCCCGCCTCTTCGGCGACTGCAACTCGTAAGTTGTGCGCTCGTGGCAGTTGATCGGCTAACTCCGTCATCTCGTGATAATGAGTAGCAAATAGGGTTTTACAGCCCAATTTAGGCGAATTGTGAATATGCTCGGCGACAGAGCGAGCTATTGCCAATCCATCGTAGGTAGACGTTCCACGACCGATTTCGTCGAGTACAGCTAAAGAACGACTCGTAGCCTGATTCAATATCGAAGCAGTTTCGACCATCTCGACCATGAAAGTCGATTGACCACCGGAAATATCGTCGGAGAGGCCAGCACGAGTGAATATGCGGTCCACAACACCGATTCTTGCCTTCGTGGCTGGTATGTAGCTTCCAACCTGTGCCATGAGCACCAGCACCGCGGCTTGTCGAATGTAAGTCGACTTACCCGACATGTTGGGCCCGGTAATGATCATCACTTGCCGTTCATTGTTCGAAAGATCGAGATCGTTCGACACAAACCGACCAGGACCTAGCGATGATTCAACAACTGGATGACGTCCGCCCTCGATTTCGAGAGCCGTATCATCGTCGACGAGTGGCCGAACCCAACCGTTCTCGGCGGCAGCCTGCGACATTGAGACCAACGCATCGAGAACGCCAAGCGAACTGGCGGTCTCCATGATTCTGCCGCCATGAGCTGCGACTTCTCCGCAAACGCGTCGGAATATTTCACGTTCTAACTCGCTGATCCGATCACGGGCGTTAAGAATCTTCGACTCAAGCTCTTTGAGCTGTGGAGTGATGAACCGTTCTCCGTTGACAAGCGTCTGACGCCGTTCGAACGATTCTGGAACCAGATGAACATTGTTCTTTGTGACTTCGAGGTAGTAACCGAACACGCGGTTGTAGCCGATTTTCAGGCTTTTGATTCCGGTGGTTTCTCGATGATCGGCTTCGAGAGCGGCAATACTCGACCGGGCGTCGCCCGAAAGCGACCTGACCTCGTCTAGATCGGAATGAAATCCTTCACGGATTGCCGATCCTTCCCCAACCGTGACCGAAGGATCGTCTGGGATCGCAGCATTGAGCAGCTCAACGGCTTCAGATGACGAGTGAAGCCGCCCTATTACCGATCCGCCAGGAACAACACCATCTGGCAATGATGCGATCAGTTGAGGAATCACAACTAGCCCTGCTCGTAGAGAAGCTAGATCACGAGGTGTGGCCGTGTTGGTTCTCACACGGTTTGTTAGACGTTCGAGATCAGACACCTGACCCAGTAGACCCTGAACTCGCGAACGGGCGCTCTGGTCGCCAACAAAAGCAGCAATAACTTCTTGCCGCCGCTGTACGTCATCAGGTTCAAGCAGCGGGCGAGTCAACCAAGCCCGCAGAGTTCGGGCTCCCATGGCTGTTTTCGAGAAATTTAATGTTCGGTACAGAGTAGGCGCAGAGGTCTTGCCGATCGACGAGGTGAAGACTTCAAGGTCTCTCAGCGCCTTCTGGTCGAGCTTCATATACGAATTGGTCGACTCTGTGCGCAGAGAAGTCAGTTGCGGAATCGCCCCGAATTGCGTGTCAGCTACGAAATCGAGGACCGATGAGGCTGCGATAATCGCCAGGGGCATGTTCTCGCACCCGAACGCTTCCAACGTTTTTACTTTGAAATGTTCGAGCAAGCGAGCCGCAGATAGATCGGTATCGAGTCGCGTTTCATCTAGTGGACGAACCACTATGCTGGATTCTTGATCGGAATTTATTAGTTCGAGCGATTGCGAATCAGCGATCAATTCCGCTGGTGAAAGGCGAAATAGTTCATCTTTAAGATCGGCAACGGGAAATTCCCCAGTGACAAATTCGCTTGTCGAGATATCGACGTACGCCAGTCCCGCTCGTTCGCCATCGGACACGGCAGCTGCAAGATAGTTATTCGTCGATTGATCTAAAAGTGCCGGTTCGATCACGGTTCCAGGAGTGACGACCCGTACTACGGCACGTTCGACTAATCCTTTTGATTTCGCGGGGTCGCTTGTCTGCTCGGCAATCGCGATCTTGAGACCAGCGGCAACGAGTGTTCCAAGATGGTTATCGAGCGAGTGATGCGGAATTCCAGCGAGTGGAGCTTTGCCGCCAGCGCCAGATTCCCGTGCTGTGAGCGTGATGCCAAGGACTTTAGACAGCGTGCGGGCGTCTTCATCAAAGGCTTCGTAAAAATCGCCCATCCTAATCAGCAATAGTGAATCAGGATAAGCCGTTTTGAATTCAAGAAACTGGCGTCGCCCCGGCGACAGTTTCTTTCCAGCCGCTACCTTCTTTTTAGGCACCGTTACACGAGACCCGACTTCACTAGTCGGTTCTACCGTAACTTCGGACGGGACTGTTTTTTCTTCTGAACTGGCAGTGTCGGAATATGCTGACATCGTGTAGCGATTCTAGCGTGAATTCGAGACAGGTTTTCGACTGTACCGAGCTTACTGGTACCGAATAGTTACAGAATCGGACGCAGCCCATCGAAATTCTGAGAACGAGCTACCTCTTGGCATATCGAAAACCATCATTCCAGTAACTTGCTCGCCAGAGTTCAGTTTCACTGTGCCCCAGATGGGAACAAACCCCGGCACTGCGTATCTAGGAGCTGGCTCTGATGTGTAAGCACGGCTGATCGTATCGACCGGGTCGTACGTTATCCGATTGCCGTCCATCAACGTAGATGAGGTTTCGTCCACAATTAGATTGACCGTTCCGGAAGTCTCGTTGTTCAGAGTTACTTTCACGTAAACGAGTTCGTTATTCGCCTCGTCTTCAGGCTTCATTGCCCAGTTGTAGACAGTCCCCATGGTATCGACACCCTGGTAACTGATGAATTGCTGTTGCTTCGGCTCTTCTGCTCGAATATAAAGCGTTCGACCGGCAACGTAGAGCGGATCTCCGACTTCGCTCTTGACCACCGTCATCAAGCTGATGACGACTACTGCCAAAATGACAGAGAACGCCGTGATGCCCATGAGAACGAACGGTTTGTTCTCTTTTGGAATACTGAGTTGTCGTCGGGCCAGAACTGCTCCACCCGCGTCGATATCCATGTATTCCGACCCAGGATCGCCCCGGAAACCGGAAATTTGCATGAATTCGAGTCGGACTCTAACGATATCGCCGGCCATTCGTTCCGCCGAAACAACGTTCCAAGTCAGATCTGCGTTTCTTAGACGAGGACCGTACTCGTACTTGTTAGCTCGAGCGTACTCGAGGGCAGCAGAAACCTGGCTTGGAAAGCTCTTTGTTGCTGCTTCGCCAAACTCAAAACTAGCCGATTCAGCGGCCGGCTCTGCGGTCGCTGATACGGATGCGTCTTCACTAGTTGCCTGAGGTTCTTCAGCCACGTTCTGTTCTGTTCGATTCTCTTCAGTCATCCATTGCTCCACTGTCCGGGACTACGCCGAACCGACAAGCGAGAGTACACGATCTACGGACGGTACCGCACAGTATTTTCACATTAGAGTAACTAATTATTGCCAAGACTAGGCGAATGAGCGAATTCTAGACCGATATTCGTCAAATATTGGATGCCTAGCTTCGCGCCGATGGAAACGTCGCCA
>Ga0115002_10010357_pt1 | contig 10044 bp, 9 predicted proteins | sample ArcticOcean_MG_C_8_FD_89576 | JGI IMG/M metagenome (GOLD analysis project Ga0115002, IMG submission 89576) | Marine microbial communities from western Arctic Ocean - ArcticOcean_MG_CB11_86 | ecosystem: Environmental > Aquatic > Marine > Oceanic | place: Arctic Ocean: Canada Basin | collected...
AGTTGTTCAAGTCTTTTATCCCAGCGCGCTTGCTTTTCAAATCTGGCGACAGCTTGCGCAACATCATCTTTTTAAATTACTTTCACCAAACGCACATATTTGTTAGAAAAATATACTAGAAAAGGAATGATATTTTTATGGCCGCTATCTCTTTTCCACTTGAGGAAATTTATCAACTTATTAAATCGGTTATGCTATCCAATGGATGTGATGAGCCTAACGCTGTAGCGCTTGCTGATATCATGACGCGAGCTGAGCGTGATGGATCACATTCACATGGGCTATTTCGTGTGCCAGGTTATGTCAAAGCGTTACGGAGTGGAAAAGTTAATGGCAAAGCTAAACCGAAAGTTGAAAAAATAACTCCTGCAATTATCAAAGTAAATGGACATGGTTGTTTTGCTCCAATCGCTCAATCAGTTGGCCTGCCAGCGCTTGTTGAAGCAACGAAAGAGATTGGAATAGGAGCACTGACATTAACTGGTATACACCATTTTGCAGCGTTATGGCCCGAGACAGAATATCTCGCTGATAATGGGCTTGTTGGTATTGCCTGCACCGCATACATGCCTTCCGTGGCACCGGCAGGATCAAAAACCGCACTATTTGGAACAAACCCTATCTCCTTTGCTTGGCCTCGCCCAGGAGGAACTCCCATTGTATACGATATGGCAACAGCATCGATGGCTTTGGGTGATGTTCAAATAGCTCTTCGAGATGGTCGGAAGGTGCCAGAGGGGACAGGACTAAACGCCAAAGGTGAACCCTCAACAGATCCAGCTGAAATTATAAAGGGCGTCTTATTGCCATTTGGCGGCTATAAGGGCTCAGCGATTTCATTAATGGTTGAATTGCTGGCAGCAGGTTTAACAGGGGAGCAATTTAGCTACGAAGCAAAAGAGAATGATAATGGTGACGGTGGCCCACCCCGTGGAGGGGAGATTATTCTTAGCATGTCGCCAGATATTATTGCTGGATCTGAATGGCAACAACACGTAGAAAAATTTGCTAATAAAATGTCAGCTATGGAGGGAGTGCGTTTGCCGGGTGCTCGACGTCATAAAAATCGTCTTGATATAGGACCTAGGAAAATAGATTCCGCTCTTCTCAAAACAATCCGTGAGCTTGGTACTAGTAACACTTAGAAAACTGAAGGCAAAATAGTGGCTTGAAATAGTATTATGCGTCAATCATCATCAATTGAATTTGCCCCGGCCCCTGTGGAACGGGATTGCTCTGTCGATGGAGCATAAGTTTTTCCAGCAAACGTGTTGAACACATTAATGCAGCCACCATAACAATCAGGTAATCTTAAAGGTGGTCCTTTAAGCTGAAAATTAGGCGGCGCCTTACTAACAGGCCTAATGAAACACTCGGCTTCATCCAATAATAAGGCGTTGGGAAAATCTAAATGTGATAGTAATTTTTCCTTCCCTAAAGCAACTGAAATAAAAAAATTCCCTACATAAAGTCCATACCCTTCTGGCGCACTTGTTGAAACAAATGGAAGCAAAAGTAAAGGTTGCCGTATAAGTCCCAGAGACCCTTCAGTATTTACACTTGTTGGAATTTTGATCGCCCCGTCAGAAATGGCCGTTCCAATGATAAAGGGACAATATGGAATAGTGTTATCTTCGTATAGTATTCCTGTCCATTTTGGAAATAATGAATTTTGTAACTGATACCAGCTAAGGTAACGACATAAAGCTGATACGCCGGGTAGACCGCGAGCCTGAAGCCAAACTGCGGCCTCACTTGCTTCTTCTGCTAACCCCCATGTCATGCCAGCACCACGCGCAGCTTTTAAAGCTAAGGCTCCGGTTTCGCCTAGTGACCAACTCACTCTAACGGTACTCCTAATCGATTAATTGTGGGAAAACCATATCATCGGGATCAAACTTTGACAGCTCATTTGGGAAAGGCATGTGCTGAAACAGATTAATACGAAGCCAACGGTCTGAACGTGGATCAAACTTGGTAGCTCCAAAAAATGATAGTTTACAACGCAGAAGATCAATTGGCATCATTTCTGCTGCGATGGTATTATCTTGGATTTCTGCATATTCCTTAGTGGCAATTGTTTGAACTCGCCGAACAATGTGTCGATGCTCTGGAAAGGATAATAAAAACTCGGCAACATTTGTGCATTTATGAGATTGAGAAAGATCGCGAATAAGTTTCATCGCATCATATCCTGGGGATAAGGGCTGCTCAAAATGCTCAAGTTCTTCTTCAAATCGTTCCCCCAGGCGCGGCTCTAGTTTTTCTTCGGAGATGTACCAAATACGTGCACGTGCAGCAGCAGTATCAAAATCAATACTATTGGCCCAATCATACGTTTTACGAACTAACTCCTTTAATGCAGAAGTCGTTTGATGCCCATCTATACGATTAAGTATCGTTTCATCAGCCGACATAGTTGATGACAAATCATCGATGAGGGCTCCATATGGCTCCATCATCAATGAAATTAATGCTTCCTGACCCTCAATTGACATTTGTGCCATACCCCACTTATAGAGGATATTCCAAGGGTACAATGTAGATCCTGATAGTTCTAAAGATTTTTTAAGCAAAACATCAAGGTCGCCACGAAGGCACTCTACCTTTTTAATTTGATGTGGGTCGGTAACCGTCCAATTTTGTGCGCTCAATTTTGCACGGCGCACAAGATTTTTAAAGTTAAACAATGTGGTCGCATTAGCTAAATCCACTGATCGCACCCTTGCAAGTGCTGTTTCTCGAGCATGAACCCAAGAATGAATCAGGGTTGGGTGGTTAATGAGGAAGGGCGCCATACCAAGTCCAGTTGCATTCCCAACTCCAAGCTTGCGACGGATCTCAGGATCTAGTTTTACGCATGTCTTTGGTGAATCAATGCGAGCCATGTGCTCAACTAAATCAACTGAAAAAGTACGAATTAACCATACGGTAAGCATTTCAGGTTGGAAAGATCCCAAAAATTCAGAACGTCCACCCCAGCAGTCTAAATCTGCCGCCCCAAATTTTCCAGCACCATAGACCGCTGTTGTCCTCATCAGGTAACCAACTTGATCTATCATACTTCGGTTAGGTTGCGCTCCACTGGCGAGACATTTGCGGACATGAGAAAATAAGCGTAAAGACTTGTTTGCACGTGAGAGGACCAACTCTGTTTCAGAAATACGGCCAGCCTCTTGTAGTGGCACACTGGAACGTAATCTTATGATCTGTTCTTCATCTACCTCACCGTCAAACAATGTAAAAGTTGCGTCCCAAGCCTTAGCTATCACTCTGTCTGAACGAAGGTCATCTTTTAGATCATGTGAAAATACAATAAGGGTGTAAGTACAATCAGGTCCACGAGCACAATAGGTTGCAACTCCCACACCCTTGTTGTTTATACGCCATATGGGTTGATCAAAAGACCAGTTTTCTGTTTTTAATTTACGTAACAGAACGCGTAAAAAACTCAATCGGCTTTGATGAAAAGCGCCCATCCTATTTAGCCGCATAACCAGTTTAGATGGGCGAAGTTTTACCTTAGGGGGAGGTGTATCTTGGTTATAGTTTTGAAGTGTATCCATCTAACTCTCTATAATAAGACTTAGCTATTATAACTAATCTGCAACTTGAATTATATTATAAATAGGATCATTCAAATTCGAGAGGTAAAACCTTTATCAAAAAAATTCAGCCAGTTCTCGCCCATTATAGCAGCCACGTCTTTTTCTGAAAAGCCATGTGTTAGTAAACCTTTTTTGATATTTGGGAAGTCCCGGTTATCCTTAAACCAATCTGGCATTTCAGGAAAACCTGAATCACTAGCATTTCCTTCCCCATAATCAATCTTTTTAGTCCAACGCCCAACCCGCATCCACTCCACAACACTATCTGGATGATCCTGACAGAGATCTGAGCCTATACCAAGACTATCTACTCCAATCAAATCTGCAGTGCGCGCGATCATTTCGCAGAAGCTTGTTAAGCTACAACCTGATTTTCCTTTTAAATGATGTGGATAAAGAGAGAACCCAAGCATACCTCCAGATTGGCCGAGTGCCTGCAGAACATTGTTTGATTTATTACGCCGTGCAGGATGCCAAAAAAATGGGTTTGCATGTGTTATTGCAATAGGTCTATTCGATATTTCTATGGCTTCAAGTGTTGAGCGCTCACCAGAGTGGCTCATATCTACGATCATTCCAACTCGGTTCATTTCAGCAATCACCTCGCGCCCCATACGTGTAACTCCAGCATCTTCTTCTTCATAACACCCCGTAGCTAACAAGGACTGATTGTTATAAGTCAATTGCATAAACCTAGCACCAAGCATATAACAAATTTCTACCAGACCTATATCATCTTCAATAGGAGATGGGTTTTGAAATCCGAAAAAAATAGCTGTACGTCCTTCACGGCGCGCACGACGAACATCATCACCTGAACGGCCGTGAAAAATCAGTTCAGGGAAAGATTCAAAATGACGGTTCCAGTCTTCAATATTAGCCACCATTTCCCTGAACACTTCATGATAAGAAATGGTGACATGAACAGCATCCAAACCACCTTCACGCATTTGCAAGAAAATTTTTTCCGACCAATTTGCAAACTGTAAATTGTCAATACAGTGCATAACTGCAACCTCTTAAGGTATCAGTCAGCGTTTCACTTGTGCTGAATATCATAACGGACAAGAGCTTGAAAAACTTCCTGCATGCTGATTGTTCCAATCGTATTACCCCCATCTTCGACTTCATAACTACGGCTAGTATCACCTTCAGCTATTGCAATTAATGTTTCTAGTGAAATGTTTGCATTAACACTTCCATGGCTAACTTTTCTTCTGCTACCCTTTTTCATCACTGAGCGAATTTTTAGTACCCTCGCTCGGTTGATATCACTAACAAATTCTTCAATATATGGATCACTAGGTTTTAATAGAATATGTTGTGGCTCACCTTGTTGTACTACAAATCCATCTTTAAGAATAACAAGATGATCCGCCAACTTAAGTGCTTCATCAAGGTCATGGGTAATATGAATAATAGTCTTATGCAAATCTTGCTGAAGTTGAAGGAGCAAGTCCTGCATAGAAGTTCTTATAAGTGGATCAAGTGCTGAGAATGCCTCATCCATCAGCATAATCTCAGCATTTGAAGTCAGTGCACGGGCTAGGCCAACTCTCTGTTGCATTCCACCGGACAACTGATGTGGGTAGGCTTGTTCACTACCCTCTAGATCAACTCGTTTTAACCATCGTAAACCATTTTCGGTTGCCTTCTCTAGATTTTCGCCACGAACAATGGGTGCCATTAACGTATTTTCTAAGACTGTTTGGTGGGGCATTAAAGCAAATTTTTGAAAGACCATGGACATACGATTTTGACGTAACTGCCGAAGCTCGTACTCCCCATAATCCATTATATCATTACCATCCATGAGTATTTTACCAGAGGTTGGTTCAATTAATCGATTCATATGCCGAACCAAAGTAGATTTCCCAGATCCTGAAAGGCCCATGATTACAGTGATTAAACCATCAAAAATATCTATATTAATATTGTTTAATGCCAATACATGGCCCGAGCTTTTTTGCAACTCAGCTTTGTCGATACCATCATAAAGAAGTGGTAAAATATTAACTGGATCTTCTCCAAATACCTTGAAGAGCTTACGAATTGAAATTTTTACGTTGGGGCTTGTGGTTTTCACAAAAAAATCCAGTTATTATATTTTTCGAGATTCATCAATTCTGGCTAATGCTGTTTTTGAAATACGGTCAAGGATAACTGCCAAGACTACGATACCAAAGCCAGCAACAAATCCAACCCCTAGGCGTAAATTATTGATGCCATCAAGGACTAAAGTGCCAAGACCTGGCGCGGACACTAATGATGCAATTACTACCATAGCTAAACTCATCATTATAGTTTGGTTCACCCCAGCCATAATATTTGGTAATGCCAATGGAATCTCGACATTTACGAGCCGTTGGCGTGCCGTCATACCATATGCATCTGCTGCTTCTATGAGGTTCTTGTCGACCAAGCGAATACCTAGATTGGTGAGTCGAATAACAGGAACAATTGAATAAAACATTATAGCAAGCCCATATAGTTTTGGCTCAGTGATTTTGAAAAGAAAGATCAATGGGATAAGGTAAACAAATGTTGGCAGTGTTTGAAGCATATCAAGCACCGGAGTAATCATACGCTGAGCAGCGTCGTTTTTTGACATAAGTATACCAATTGGTATACCGATTAAAGTACACAAAACTGTACAGACAAAAATAATTGAGAGGGTCTGAATTGCATATGTGTAATGGTCAATAAACAAGAAAAAAACAAAACAAATTGCGACTAGAAAAGTAATCCGTGAAGACTTTGTAACAAATTGAGTAACAAGAAGAATAAGTGGTACGAGAGCCCACCATGGCATCGTAGTAAAAAACAGTAGCGTATAATCTAGCGCCCATGATAAAGGCTGAGTTAACGGGTCTAAAACCAACCTTAAGGATGGTCTCACTGCAAGAAATCCCGTTTCAAGGGAAGCAGTCAGGTCACGCGTTTGTGGTATTGCTGAGCATGCTTTGTGAAGGTTATCTAAAGATGGAAAAGGTAGCTCCCACCATTCTATTTTATCACCCCTCAACTGGCTCAATGACATAAGCGAATTGGCTTGACTTTCATCACACCATTCGCGGAGCCCCAAGCTGTCAAAAATATTTTCATAGGACAGCATAATTGATTACCTGATTAATTTTATCCTTTAAATAGCTTTAAAAGAGCTGGGTCATAACCAATCGTTTATGACCCAGCATTTATTGTGAATAGTCTGGCAGAACCAAACTACAAATAGTGAGACTAAAGCTTCTATTTTAATTTAGCTTTTAATTTAGCTCTTGCGTCAGCATTAACCCAGGACAAGACCATATCTTTATGATTTGTTAGTACCCAAACCGCAGCTTCATCAGCTGAAGCCTTTTTTGCTTCTTTCCAGGCTAGTAGGCTACTCAAAATATCATTTGGGTAGGTCATTTTACCAATAAATGCTGCAACCTCAGGCTGACGCTTAGCAAAGTCAGCCGTGATAGCGTTTAACACTGGTGCTGATGGAAATCCAGAAACACCAATTTTAGATGGATCAGCATCTTTCTTTTGATTTATGGCATGCTGCTTAGCATTTATAGGACCGATATCTACCTTTGTCATCTTATACTTACCAAGAACAGCCGTTGGGCCCCAATAATAACCAAACCAAGGCGCATTATCCGCAAAAGCTGCGGCAATAGATGCGCTCAAGTTAGCGCCGGATCCATGATTGAACACTTTAATTCCATTTTTTTCAAGATTATGAACGAGCTTTAAGTTGTCATTAACCATCCGACATCCCCAACCAACTGGACAGTTGTGAAATCTCGAACCAACTTTTTTAGGATTTGCAAGTATACCCTTTATAGTTTTCAGCTCTGGATGCTTTTTAGCTAAAGAAGTTGGTATCCACCAGCCCTCTTCACCACCATTAGAAAATACACTGGAAGCCGTAATTACTTTTCCTTCTGCTTCCAATTTACTGTAGACGGGAGCGGAATTTTTCCAAACCTCAGGGACGATATCAGGTTTACCATTTTCTGCCAGTGAAGCTACTGCTGGGACCGTGTCAGTGGGGACAACTTTGACTTTGCATCCATAGCCAACTTCCAAAACAAACTTTGCGACAGCTGCTATTGATTCACCAGAGGCCCAGCCCATAGCGCCTACACTAACTTCACCACAGTCAGCTTTAGCTGCACCTGCTGATAAGGATAGCCCAACAATGGCACCCACAACGTAACTTAGAATTTTTTTCATTTCTATCCCCTACATTTGTAAAAATATTATAATTTTTGAGTTTATACTAAATTTAAGGACAATGCAAAATTCCACTATTTAATGTTTATTTAGAACACTAAAAGTATTTTGATCAGCATCTGTCAGTATATGCCACTTGATTAATGAAAATGAAGAAACTAATAAGTATTACATAAGGATTGTAAAATAGAATATCTATATTCTTTTCTGCATGGAAGTAATGTTAAATTATATAGATACAGAAAAAATTGCATGGCCTATTGATGAACTAGTAACCCGATCTTGGTAGCGCCAATAAAATTTATCCATAGTTTTCATTTTAATATCTTTGGAGCGATCCTTAATTTAGAATTGTCTTTTTTCTACCTTGGTTGCATTTAAAGGTCGCCGCATCGAAGCTGGTAAAATACCAGATTTAAGCGCTGACATCACACCTGCTGCCTCCCAATAATTGTCAACTTGATAAAATTGACCTGGCGCCCAGGGAAGCGTATCTAAATTATTGTTCATCAAATTACTATTCTCTCGTACTGCAATAACTGGAATTCCTTGTTCCAGTGCAGCCAGTGTTGGCAGACCTAAACATTTATCCGGAATAACAAGACAAGAGATATCAGCAGCATTGAGCAAACCTACATCACTCATTACATCTGGATCTGTTATAATACGGGGACTACGGTGCAAACCTTTCAACATACACTGGACAAATGTAAGCGACACAGCCTCTGCAGCTAACCGTGGTTCAACCAGTCCAAGGTCAAAATCTGCAACTTTTTGGCTTTCTAACATTGGTGAATGAGCAGCTGGAATTTCAAACAATATAGACACGGCGTGCGTCAACATTGCTTCGACGCCGCCCCAAGGATTGATCATTGAACCATCACGATGAAAATAATCTTCGTGATATTGGTCATCAACATCGATGACAGAAGCAATTGCTACAGCATCGAAAGTTTCTTTATTTTCTTCTATAACAGCTCGAATGCGTTCAAACCCGGAGATTTTTCCAGCTGCTCGTCCCGATTTAACAAAGTCGGCAACCATTTTAAGAGGAGGATTAAGCTTGACTACCTTCACACAATCAAAACCATAAGTTGCTCGCGCTGCACTCACTGCATTGATCGTATCATTTGCAAACATTTCAATCTCATGATCATCAATAATGACAAGCACACGATTTTTATGTACCGGCTGCAAGGCGGCAGTTCCCATCAGAAGGTTTGTAATCCCGCTACCTTCGACGTAAAAAGCATTTTCCGGTATCTCATTAATATCAGACGCATTTACAACGTTTGGATGGGTAATTAATCGATCACATACTTCTGCCAAGACCCGCGCAACAGGCGTCGCATCGCCGGCATGGCCCCCAATCTTTGCGTCAATACCCGTTGGCACAAGAAAAATAGCATCGAAAGAACCCGTGCGTTCAATCTTTCGCGGTTTAAATTTAAAGATCGAATTTATTTTCTCAGATAAACTTTCCTCAATACCACTTAACGCAGCAAACTCGCATTGGTATTCGAGCTCGTCCATTTCCGTAATAACAAAACGAACTGGAATTTCATCATTCTTTAGGTTTGATTGGACAGCTTCCTGGAAAAATTTAAAGGTATTTTGATCAAAGGGTGTTATTGGAATTGTAACTTGTTTTTCTATAAGATCCATTGAAAGGCTCTCAAACTCTATCAATAAATCTTGCAGAATGGTCGTCGGCGCAAAACCATTCTACAGAAAATTCTTCGGCTACTTTAGGATCATACGCCTTACATGAGAAGATATTTATGTACACGGCTTTCAATTGATCCAGCGTATGAATGACGATTGAACTCGTTAATATAAACTGTACTGCCGATGTGCCCTGCGTATGAGGTGAAGTCTGCCTCTCTTCTTCGGAGACGCCAACATCATCCCAGAAATACAACTCTTCCCGTTTCATATCAATCAGGTCACAGAGACGTTCAAAATATTTCTGAATACTCTCACGTGTGAATTTTGAAGCGTCACAACCGTGAAGATCGAGAATTAATTCAATTCCATATTTGTCGTCTAACCGACCAACCTTCTGGTTCGCTTTTTCATCTCCGCTAATCATCTAAAACTTCTCATTCTAATCACTTCACATAAATCGTAAATATAAACCACTACTATCCTATTTCTTATTACAGACATCCTTATATAAATATATCCAGCGAGGATATGTTTATTTTGATTA
>Ga0115002_10010362_pt1 | contig 10042 bp, 1 predicted proteins | sample ArcticOcean_MG_C_8_FD_89576 | JGI IMG/M metagenome (GOLD analysis project Ga0115002, IMG submission 89576) | Marine microbial communities from western Arctic Ocean - ArcticOcean_MG_CB11_86 | ecosystem: Environmental > Aquatic > Marine > Oceanic | place: Arctic Ocean: Canada Basin | collected...
CGGTGATGCTAGGGCATTAGGTAATGTGCCGGTTCCTGCGAGTCAGTTTGACTCAAGTCGAGGTACTGCGGCTAATGCTAGTCTTCGTGGTTCAGGTAGAACTGCTATACTTAATACTCCACAAAGAGCTTTAGATGCTGCTAATATTAGCAACGTAACTGGTAGGGGTGGACCTGCTGGTAGCGGTTTTCAATTAATAGGTTCGCCTACTGGTGCTCCTGGAACTACTGGTGTTCCGGTGAATCTACCTGCTCCTAGTGGGTCATCACTTAGGACTGATGCTAGCGCTCTGCACAGTCAACCAGGAGGTCATCCGGCTCTTGTTCCTCCACGCCCTCTTAGTCATCGTTTACAAGACAGGGCTCGGCGTGCAGGAAGGGCAATTCGTGGTGTGCCAGGAGCTATACAGAGAGGCTTTACTGGTAATAGACTTCCTCTCATTGGTCCTCCAGGTGGCGGTGGTCCTCCAGGTGGTGGCGGTGGTGGTCCTCCAGGTGGTGGTTGGGTTGGCGGTGGTGGTCCTCCAGGTGGTGGTGGTCCTCCCGATGATGGTACTCGTAGAGGTAGAGGTCGAGGCTTCTTTGGACGCCGCCGTGGTGATGTTGGTCGTGGAAGGTTTGGCGGTGTTACTGGTCTTGGAGCCCAAATTGGACTTGGTGTAGCTGGCGTAGGTGCTACTCAAGCAGGCTTTACGAAAATCGGAGGAGCCTTGTCTGGTGCTGGTACTGGTGCTGCTATTGGTAGCCTTGCTGGTCCTGTAGGTACTGCTGTTGGTGCTGCTGGTGGTGCTATTATTGGAGGACTCGGAGCAGCCCAAGAAGAACAGAGAATGGATGCATTAGAGAAAGTAAACAAAAGTTTGAAAAAGCATCTAGTAGGAATCGCAGAGACATCAGAAGAATTTTTAAATTCAAATACTGAAGAGGCAAACAAAGCATATAGAAAAGCTTTTGAAGGTTTTGACACTGTTTTGGGTGATTTTAAAAAGAACAAAGAAACTGAAAGAGAAAGTGGTTTTGTTGGTTCTTTCTTTGATAGCGAAAGTAAGGTAGGTAGAGGTAGACAAGGAATGGCTGATTTCTTTGCATCGGATGAAAGACTTGCACAGCAGAGAGATTTAAGTTCTACTAACAGTGCGTTAGAATTAGAAGGAGATACTAATGAATTTGTACAAGCTGTTGGTCCATCCTTAAAGAAAGCAAGACATGTGTTTGACCAAGCTTTTGCTAGTGCTGGAGATGAAGGACTAACAGGTGCTGCTCGTACTGGTAAAGCTCTTAATCAATTAAGTAACGAGCAACGAGTGGCTTTAGTATTTGAGTCTGGAAGTCAAACACAAAAAGAAAGTTTGTATAGGAGCGACAACCGGGCAGAGACGGCTACTAAGATGTTATCATCAGAAGATGCGGATTTTGGTACTAGAACCCACCGAGCACACGGCACAGGCAAATTTGGGGTTGGCACTAGAATCGGTGGTGGTGGTTTAGGTGATGAGTTAGCCATAGAAATGAAATTAAAAGAGAGTGTAGCTAAAGCTACAGTAGAACTCAATAATGAACTTGGTAAAACAGCCGCTTTATTTTTAGGTTTAGAAGATAACATAGTTCAGGCTGGAGATGCCACACTAGGATTATCACAGGCTAATAGTGCTTTGTTATCACGTATACAGGGTGGTCCTGGTATTCAAAGTGGAGTAAGAACAAACGTATTTAAAAATCCACGAGCGTTTTCACAGGAAAGAATTGATAGTGAATCAAACCGACTTGCTACGCGTTTGGCTCCTGGTATAGGTGCAGAAGGAGCAGACAGATTTAGTAAATCTCTTAGCGGTGCTAAAACTGTTCAAGAGAATCTTCCAAGTGTATTAAGAGATATAGAGCAAGAAGCCCGTGTTTCAGAGGGTGGTGTTGGCGATATAGAATTAACTATTCGAGAGAAGTTAGATGCAGCCTTTAAGGATTCATTATCCCCTTCTGCATTATCAGGTCTAAAAGATTCAGTAGTTGATAAGTTTACAAACAGAGAAGCAGACAATGATGGACTAGAAAACTTTTTAAGCGGATTTGATGCAGAAGATTTTTCTGCAAAATTTGGTGATAGACTTAATGATGTCACGGCGAAGTTTGTAGATGCTATAAACAGTAATTTAAAAGCATATGAGACAGCAGTAGGTACGTGGGTTTCACTACAACAAAAAGCAAATGCACAGGCAGACGCAAATGTACAACGAAGTGTTAGTAATAGGAATAGATTATCTTCTGTTATTACGGGTCAGCCATTAAGTTTCGAGCGATTGAACAGAGGGCAAACTACACAGGTAGATAGGCTTGCAAGAAGAGGAGGAGCGGCAGGTTCAGATGTTACGTCTCTTACAAATAGGTTGGAAGCATTAGATAAAGCGCGTCCCGATTTGGTTGATACAAAAGCCAAAGGCGAAAATGCATTAGAGACACAAGCTATTGAACAGGCTTTAGCTGCTATTAGAGATAATACATCTACTATAGCGGCAGTAGAACAAAAGATGTTGGAATTAAACCAACGTAAATCTGCTGTTAGAGGTGAATTAGAAAGTATTGCTACTGCTACTCCTAGAGAAAGAGCAGAGAGAAGAAAGGATAAACGAAATGCCGAAAGATTACAAAGAGGAGAAACCCTTACAGGAGAAAGATTGGCTTCTGGTAACAGAGGGATTCGTTCTCAAGCTAGGCAAGATTTAGTTTTTAATCCAAATGCTGAAGAGCAGAGTGAAAGACGTATTGCTGGTCACAACGTAGCTGGTGCCGTTGCTTCTGGGGGCATTGAAAGTAATGAAGACTTTGAACGAAGACGGAGACGAAAATTAGCAGATGAGCTTGGTGTAGAAGGAGATAATGATTTTTCATTTAGAGCTAGAGGCAGAGAGCTAAAGAAAGAGAGAAAGGGTCTTGAGGACGAAAGATTTGGAATTATGGTAAGTGGGAAGGCATTTGACGAAACGGATGAAGATAAGGCTGCGACTGAAGAAAGGTTAGCAAAGAATCAACGTCAAATAGACAAAGTTGAAGAAGATGAAAGGCTAGTTAGGAGAGAGTTGAGTCCCGCAGCGAAAAAGCGTAGAGAAAGACAAGGAGGAGGAACCAGACAGGACTTTGTACAGGGTGGTGGTCAGGAAAGAGGCCACCTTGTGGGGGAGGGCATGGCTGCTAATGCAGATGCTAATAGGGCAGGAGGAGCACTAGAAGATAGAGCGGGTGAACAAAATCGACAGTTTTTAGACAACGCCACAGAGATATTTGAGACGTTTCAGGCCACTCTTAATAGTCCATTAGAAGCTATGGATAAGTTTGCTGCTTCATTAGCAACTTCGACGGCTAGTTTGGCGGATATAAATATTCCAGAAACAGTTACTGTAAGTCACGGTCCAATGAATGTAGCTGTAAGCGTGGCAGGTATCGGTGGAGAGGGTGCGGAAGATTTAGGCAATTACATAGCAGCTATAGCAGCCGAAGAAGTGCGTAAACTAGTAAATCCATTAACGGGCGAAACTCAACCACTTGCACCCACATCGTCCAAGAATACCAGGGGTAGGAGGAAAGCATGAGTAATTCAGTCAATATAACTTATGGAGGTTACGACTTTCAAGAAGATGGTGGACCTATTCCATTTTTAGATATCACTAGGTCATTCTTACGTAGTGAGGACGGAGAATCTATAGGCACTAGGTTTGATATGTCGGTGAATGGGACTTTGACACCATTGCCTGCTGGGGCAGATGGTTATGTGAATATTGATACAATGCAAGACACCCTATTATCTGGTTTTGATACTGATGGTAAAGAGTTTAAGGTAACCTGCGATGCTACTACATTATTATCAGTATATCCTAAAATTGGGAATATTAGTCTGCCTCCTAGTCGTGATAATTGGACCCAAACGAGCCCATACACGATTAACCTATTTTGGGAGGGAGACCCTATTACTGATAATACATATGTAGAGAGTGTGAGTGAATCTTGGAACGTACAGATAGATAATTCGACCGCTAAATATGATTGGGACTTGACTGGTGGTGTTAATGATAGTAATTCTATTTTAGTAAGTATAGGTCATAGCGTATCAGCCAAAGGCATAGCTCATTATGATGTAGGAGTATTAGTAAGTCCGGCATGGCAACAAGCTCGTGAATGGGTGGTTGGACAGTTAGGCTGGGACGGTACTATAGCTGCATCTTCTGGAGTTTTGAATTTAACTGCCGCAGACTTTTCAGGATTTAATCATAGTAGAGTACAGGAATACGGTGAACGTGCTGGAAGCTTTTCTGTCCAAGAAAATTGGATAGCAATGAATACAGGGGTTGTCGGATTATGTGGCAATGCTATAGAAGATTTTACGGCGAGCGTACAATATAGTATTGACAGTGATTTAACAACAGTTTCTGTTAATGGAACAATACAAGGACTAGAAACTATAAACTATGGTTCTAGCCCAGGAGAGTATAGTGTAACCGAAAAGAAATATGATGCGGCGTCTGGATATTGGAATTGTATAAAACCTAAACTATTAGGTCGTGCTACTTTAATTAGTTCTGATGTTTCTACTAGGAGTATCAATCCAACACAATTGACTCTAAGTATAGGACATAATCCATCTAATGGATTCATTACATATGCTTATTCTTATGACGACAGACCTTGCAATTTTGTAGCAGGTTCATTAGGAGAAGATATAAGTATTACTGATTTACATCCCGTTGATGTTTTTGCTTCATTAACAGCACTTGGCAGGGCATATGGACCAATACTACAAGATGTAGGTACAGTTACAGAAAGTAAAAAAGCTATTACTATTAATGTAATGATGCCTATATATACTGGTTGCTCAGATATTATAGAGGCATATAATGATTCACCAGCCAGTGCTTTTGTTCCATTATTATGTACAATAGAAGAAAGTTTAAGTGGAAGTAACGTGACTTATTTTAAGAGTCAAGACCAGTCAAATTGGAACCCAAAAACTGGAAGATTTAGTCAATCTGTAGAATGGACATATGCACCTTGTGGTGGTGATGCTCCATCAACCAGTTTCTGTAGTTAGGAATAAAAATGGCAAAAGCGTGTGACAATCAAGCAGTACATGGACCATATGAACATACTCTATTTTTAGGATGTACTATCTTAGAGTTTACTGTTTCTATGGGGTTAAATGAACAAGTAGGAACGCTTACTGTAAATCTAGCTCAAGACTCTTGTGTTGCCCCAGAGACACATCCCAAATGGTACTGGGATACTGCTTTAACCAAACGATATACTACCGATAAAGACCCAGGTTTTATGGGTGAAGAAGTACCCATCATTGGTATACCTGTCTATTTTCGTGTCGGTAATTTTGAATTTTGTGGCTTAGTACAAAGCTGGAACAAGATAAATGACTCTTCAAGTAATCCCTCCTATAGTGTTACACTTGTAACTCCTAGCCAAATATTAGAAGGCACACAATTAATCATTGGGGATTACTCCGGTCCTCTTAATACGTCTCTATATAATGTAATCAATGTATTTGGATTTGCCGAATCATTTGGTGTCTCTTGTGCAGAACTTTCTCAAATAGAGCCGGGAGTATATGACCTTGGTGATAAAGGACCAGACGGTGCTGTGTTTGGTACTGATAGTGGTGGCTTTGGTGGAGCCGAGCGTAATAACAATGGTATGCGTTGGAATGATATTAACGAGATAGTTACTGTATTAACTTCTGCTACTCCATCAATGTCTAATAACTTTTCTCCGTATGGACGTATAGTTCAAAAGGGTGTAAATCTTAATCTTTATGACCCCAAGTGGGCCAAGGGATTTGGAGTAATGGTAAATGATACTTTTGCAAACGGAAGATATCTTTCTACATATATGATTGATTTAACTGAGCTTCCTACAACCCCAAGCTACTTTAGATTTGATGGCACTACTATAAATCTACTAGAAGGTATTAGCAAGGTTTGCGAAGAGTCTGGATATGATTATTATATAGAACTACTACCAGTAAAAGTTAGCCCTATTATTGCTCTTAGTGGTATTGCTAAGATTCTTAAAATTCGTACTATTAGTCGTAATGTTCAGCCTGCATTAAATGCCATATCTACTTTTGTTAGTAATGCTCAAGCTAATGATAATTATATGGATAGTTCCATCGGCCTAGAGTCACGAAACGAAGTTACTTCTTCATTGATAATCGGAGGGAATAAAGAAACTGTCTATCAGGCACATGAAGCAGATGATACAAGTATAATTCTTCCTTATTTTGGTATTAATAGTTATGGTAATTATATTGTTCCTACTTTAGATGTTGATAATTATTGGGAATTTACGGTAGAAACTTCGGATATAAATGATAATCTATCTATTTTATCATATACAGGTAATGTTACTATTAATGAACAAGAGTTGATATCCGCTATAGGAGGATATGATACATGGGATAGTGTGGCTTATGAACGTAATCTAGATTCTTATCACCCAATTTCAGGAGCAGAACTTGAGCCTTTATTCGTTCTAACTAAAATAGCTCAAGATGCCGACGAAGGAGAACCTGTAGTTCCTAGAGATGCTATTAATTTAAAACCTAATGTAATAGGAGATTTGTCCGAAGTAACAGACCTTTTACTACAACAAGATAAGCGTACTATTTTTGAGTGGATATCTTCTTATGCTAACAATTATTATGGTAAACAGTTTGCGGTTCAAGTTCCTTATACGTGTGCTCAATTAGATACTGAAAGTAATCAAGTTACTATTAGTGAACAACCTTCTAATGATGGAGGTTGGACAGAAATGGATGAAGTATTAGGTATACCAATAGACTCTATCTATCTTGATGTTTTCAGAAACGATACTAATAAAATTGGGGCTTTTGCTAATATAGGGCCTGCTACTGGTTTAAATTATAGCGACTTAGACAAGAGTACATATGTAATTTATAATGATGATTTGTATGTAACTGCCAGTGTAGATAGTGAATATGTCTATCATGATAGTCTTAATTATGATACCCCAAGAGCAATAGTCTCTCTTAATTCTCCTGTTGCTTTATTAGAAGATGATTATGGGAGTGTATCTGCTATAGCTGGTTTATCGGCTAAACATAAAGGTGCAGATAAAGCTACTGTTTTAAGATTATTCAATAAAGTTGGTAGTCAAGCCGCTGTTTTAGAATATGGTCTAACTTTAATTACTCCTATCCAAGTTGCTTTTGGTATGAGTAGTAATACACTTACATATGGTCCGTGGGTCAATGTCGGTCCACCAGGACAAATGAGGGTTGAAAAGAATGAGGGCTTAGTTCCGTGGGAGTATAGCAGTATAGCTGTTATGAATCTTGCCGGTACTGAATTAGCTAATGCTTCCGTAACTAATATGCATATTGGAGAAATTGGTAGTATTACAGTCGCTGGTTATCCATTAAATCCTTTAGGTGCTGAGTTAAATGCTTTTGATAATGGTATTTTTGCTGGTGCGAATTTAATTGAAAATCGTGCTATAGGTTCTGATACATATTCTAATACCCTACATAACGGACAACCTTTTTCAAAGCCCTATAGTGTTTTCAATTATAATTTTACATGGGTTGGTACTTATGGGCCTAACATTACTAGCATCAATGTTGGAGTTGGTCCTCAAGGAATCCAGACTACTTATAGTCTAAAAACGTTTACTCCTAAGTTTGGTAAATTCGCACAACTTAATGCTAATAGATTACGTCAAGTCGGACAGAACCGGATGCGTATGATTAGAGACATGCGGGCTGTTCAACTGCAAAATTCTCGTAGTAATTCTATTGCTCATGATAAGAACGCTCTTATGAAGACTCATGATGCTTTCCAAAAGGCACATAGAGCAGGAAAAACATTATCTAGTAATTCCCCGCATGAAGTTTTAATAGGACAAATAGTAGAACAAAACGGTCGAGAAAGGACTATTGTAACCACTAGTTCTTTAGCAGAATTGCCTATCGAGTTGGCTACAAGTGGATATAAAGATAAAGCTATTGTATCACTAGATAGTCTATTTTCTCCAATTTCTACACTTTATACCTCTGGTGATTTACTACCTACTTTAATTCAACCTATGGGTAAGTCTGGAATATATCAAAATGGAAGTGGTCATCATAGTCTAAATAGTACTTATGGTATTCTGGATATTTGTCTGAGTGCATATTGGACACCTACCTCTTTTGCTTGTGTGCCTACAGAGTACACGGAAGACTTACATTCTATATATGCACCTATATCTGGGCAGCATATTGATGGCTTACATCTAAATCCTTTCTTTAATCCTTCTGGATTGCGAGGGGATGAGATTCATGCAAAAATGGCTGATGAAGGGTCAGGTTTTGGTCACGGCATAGATATTGTAGCTCGTTCTGGCACCGGAGTATTTGATACTCCAATTTCTGGTATCAATATGATAATATCATCTGGCAATATTGATTATCAAAGCGGATATCGTCCTATGGCTTTTAAAGGCCCTATGATATTACAAAGCTGGGGTTATGATACAGATGGTAAACCAGTACCTAATAAAATAGACACGGTTTCTGGTGCTCGTTCTGGGTTTTTTGAACAAACGGGACTTTGGAATTACTTTATGGATGACTTTGGTAAGAATCCTAGCTCTTGGCCTGTTGCTCCTATAGATTTCAGACTAGATAGAAAACGTGGAGTTTGGACAACACCTCAAAAAGAAAATTTGGTAGTAAGCTATTTTGATTATTTTTTAGAAGATTTTCCAGGTATAAAGGGTAATATCGCTGAAGTGATTGAAATGAATAATATAGAGGTTGCTGATTCGCATGGTATAGGATTAATAGACATTCCTGAAGGTCTTGCGAAAGAAGAGTACGCATGGTCTTATAGAGAAAAGGTGGGTATTTTGCCTGCTTTTGTGGGAGACCAAACAACTGGTGATTTTGGTTTTGAAGATGACACTCAAAATAGACATGGCACTAGTGGAGGAAATTTTCCTACCATACATAGATTTACTCCTTCTGAAACTTTAATGTTGGCTGAATATAATGATAATGCACAAGAATGGAGATATATAGACAAGGCTAGTCCAGATTTTTATCTATGTGCCTTAAATGATTTGTCTTATTTATATGGAGCACACCCTGCTGATTCAGGAGCTATGAGTAAGTCTGGAATATATCAAGGGACTCAATTTTGTAGCGTTACTGCTCCCTCAGAACATTATCATATACCATATGAAACTACATATTATAAAGACCCTGATGATATAAAGGCAGGAGTTAACACTTGGTATTCACCTTATGTGGATATAAATGCTGGTCATGGTTTTAAACTTGGAACTTCTAGTACTGGAGCAATGATTGGGGCTATGGCTCAGACTATTGATTTTCACAATGGGCCAATTCCTCGTCCTTTAAATGTTTTTACAGGTTCAATTGCGGGTCACCCGCTGTTCGCGCCCACCATACGACCCGAAACCGAACCAATTTATAGTTTTTGTGTTCCAATCGGTGGTGCTTCTGGCAATATCGTACCTGATTTATTACCTGTCGTTAGTCAACATTATGCACATGATATACATTTCTTGGTAACCTCTGGTCAAGGAATATCCTCCAGGAATGAAATTTCTCCGACTTATAATACTGGCACTGGTGTAGGAGATGAAACCTGGACTGGTTTCTTTATCAATGAACATTGGAGAGGTATTCAGCCGTTACGTAGTGGAGACCCATTAATTGATGTTATCTTAGAATTTCCGTCCAATTCTAGTTTACTTGAAGCAGCACAAGGGTTAGCTACTGGTGGCGCTCTCAGTGATGGATTTTCTTTTTATGGTTTTGCTTCTTTAGATACTCCTGTGGTGTCTGATACTCTAATATATAAAGTAGTTTCATTAGAAAAACAAGCCTTAGAAGTATGCTCTATTCCAGATGGAGCAGGGCCAGCAACTGGAACCGATTGGCAATTTATAGGATACAATAATGATGACTGTCAAGAAACTGCTGGATGGTATGGTTTTTGTGATTTTCCAGTACATACTGGCGGGTC
>Ga0115002_10010363_pt1 | contig 10041 bp, 7 predicted proteins | sample ArcticOcean_MG_C_8_FD_89576 | JGI IMG/M metagenome (GOLD analysis project Ga0115002, IMG submission 89576) | Marine microbial communities from western Arctic Ocean - ArcticOcean_MG_CB11_86 | ecosystem: Environmental > Aquatic > Marine > Oceanic | place: Arctic Ocean: Canada Basin | collected...
AATTAGATGAAACTGGATCTGGAGAAAATACGGCAATGGCGGTACTGGTATCAATAACTCTATCAGCAGGTATAGATTTAATTCTTCAAAAAAAACTAAATCCTGGGGTACAAGTGGCTCCTCATAATGAAGATAATATAAAATATTTTTTTAAAATATTAAAAGATTATAATATAAAAATAAAAAAGAGGTAATGAATAACTCTCTTTTTAATCTAGGCATAATTCGTGAAACAAGAACTGATGAAACGCGAGCACCTCTTACACCCAAACATATAAAAGAGTTAAAAAAAAAAATTAATAATATTAAGATTGTTGTACAATCATCCTCAAAACGTTGCTTTAAAGATGAAGAATATCAAAATGCTGGTGCGATAATAAATGAAGACTTATCTTCAAGTGATTTAATTCTAGGTGTAAAAGAAATTGATACAAATATATTAATTGCAAATAAAAATTATTTATTTTTTTCTCACACATCTAAAATTCAACAAGATAATTCTGCAGCGTCCCAAGGAACTCCAGGTATGGATAAAAAAAATTTACTTAGAGAAATTTTAAAAAAAAAGATAACTCTAATAGATTATGAAAACATCAGAAATTATAAAGGAGCCCGCTATTTAGGATTTGGTCGTTTTGCAGGAATAGTTGGTTGTTATAACTCATTATGTCTTTATGAAAATATTTCAAAAGATTTTATCTTACCTCGAGCTTATAAATTAAATGACTATTCCTTATTAAAAAAAATAATTGAAGCTAGAGAATTTTCTAATATGAAAATTTTAATCACAGGCGACGGAAGAGTGGCAAAAGGTGTGCTTGAATTATTGCAATTTACTAATATAAAACAAATATCAAAAAAGGATTTTTTAAATAAACATTTCAATGAATCGGTTTTTTGTAATTTGCAAACTGCAGATTACGTTTCATTTCAACAAAATAATATTTTTAATTTACAGCATTTCATTAAAAACCCAGATAAATATATATCAACTGCAGAAAAATATATAAAAAAATCTAATTTATTAATTAGTGCCCATTATTGGGACCCCCTTTCACCAAAAATATTTAAGATTAAAAATATAAGTAAATTTAAAGATCTAAAAGTTATTGGAGATATTACATGTGATATTAATGGCTCAATTCCCACAACATTAAAATCAACCTCTATAAAAAACCCTTATTTTTATTATGATAAAGAAAATAAAACTGAAATTAATAAATCTGATAATGCGCTCGCCATAATGGCTGTTGATAACTTGCCATCTGAATTACCTCGGGATTCTAGTGAGGAATTTGGAGATGGAATAACAAGAGAGGTTTTACCCTATATTATAAATAAGGATGATGGGAGAATTCTTGATGCTACTATTACAAAAAAAGGTAATTTTTTACCTAAATATAAATATTTAGAAAAATATATAAAATTTTAATGAAAAAAAATATTATTAGGAAAAATATTATTGAAGACATTACTTTACCTTTTAAAATTGTAAGTGAATATGAGCCAAGCGGAGATCAACCAAAAGCTATAAAGCAGTTAGTAAAAAATATTAAATCAGGTGAAAATGAACAAGTTTTACTAGGGGTAACCGGTTCTGGTAAAACATTTACAATGGCTAAAGTAATCGAAGAATTACAACGCCCTACACTTATAATGGCACACAATAAAACACTTGCAGCGCAATTATATGGAGAAATGAAGAGTTTATTTCCTAATAATGCAGTTGAATATTTTGTAAGTTACTATGACTATTATACGCCCGAAGCATATGTTCCTCGTTCTGATACCTTCATAGAAAAAGAATCATCAATTAATGATCAAATTGATCGTTTAAGGCATTCAGCGACTCGCTCACTAGTTGAAAGAAGAGACACAATTATAGTTGCTTCTGTTTCATGTATTTATGGAATTGGGTCTGTAGATGCATATTCATCAATGTCTTTTAAACTTGAAAAAAATCAAAATATTGGTCGTGATATAATTATAAGAAAACTTGTTGAACTTTTATACAGAAGACGTGATATGGATTTTAAGAGAGGTAGTTTTCGCGTGAAAGGAGATATTTTAGAAATTTTTCCTTCTCATTTTGAAGATCGTTCATGGAAAATTTCAATGTTTGGTGATGATATTGAAACCATTACCGAAGTTGATCCCTTAACAGGTGAAAAAATTAATTCATTGGATCAGATACGCTTATTTGCAAACTCACATTATGTTACCCCCAAACCTACTATTAAAAAAGCTTTATCCCAAATTAAAGAAGATTTAAAAAAACAAATAATAGTTTTCGAAAAAGAACATAAATTATTAGAACGACAACGACTTGACGAAAGAACAACATTTGATTTAGAAATGATTGAAACAACAGGAAGTTGCAGTGGAATTGAAAACTACTCAAGATATCTGTCTGGAAGAAAACCTGGTGAGCCTCCCCCAACACTATATGAATATATTCCTGAAGATGCCTTACTATTTATTGATGAAAGTCACAAAACATGCTCCCAAATTTCAGGCATGTATAAGGGTGATTTTGCAAGAAAATCAACTCTTTCACAATATGGATTTAGATTGCCTAGTTGCTTAGATAATAGACCTCTTAAAAGAGAAGAGTGGGATGCTATGAGACCTCAAACAATTTTTGTAAGTGCAACACCGGGAGAATATGAATTAGAAAAAACTGGAGGAGTTTTCATCGAACAAGTAATAAGACCTACCGGTTTAGTTGATCCTCCAATTGAAATTCGCCCTACTAAACATCAAATTGATAATCTTGTTGATGAATGTAGTAAAACAATTGACAAAAGATATAGAATATTAATTACAACATTAACAAAAAAAATGTCAGAGGACTTAACCGAATACATGCATGAAGAAGGATTTAAGGTTCGTTACTTACACTCTGGAATTGAAACATTAGAAAGAATAGCAATAATTCGTGATTTACGTTTAGGAGTATTTGATATTCTTATCGGCATTAATCTTCTTAGAGAAGGATTGGATATACCGGAATGTGCTCTCATAGTAATTTTGGATGCTGATAAAGAAGGGTTTTTACGAGATAAAACCAGTTTAATTCAAACTATTGGACGCGCTGCTAGAAATGTTGATAGTAAAGTTATTATGTACGCAGATATAGAAACAAAAAGTATGAAGGCTGCAATAAAAGAAACAGGTAGAAGAAGAAGAAAGCAACTTGAATATAACAAAGATCATAATATTACACCTCTCAGTATAAAAAAATCCATAGATGAAATTTTAAAAAGTACAGCTGAACAAGATCATGTAACAATAGAAATTGAAAATACAAAACAATTAGTTGGCAAAGATCTTGATAACTATATCAAAACCTTAGAAAAAAAAATGAGCAATTTTGCTTCTAAATTAGAATTTGAGGATGCAGCAAAATTACGCGATGAAATTAACAGACTTAAAGCCAAACAAATGGGTTTAAATAAAAAAGCTTTAGAATATAGAAAATGATCAAAGAATTTATTCAGTTTAAAAAAAATAAAAATACTGGAATTATTAAACTCAACAGACCGGAGACATTAAATGCTCTTAATTTTGATATGGCAATTAAATTTTTAAAAAAACTTTCGGAGTGGGAGGGGGAAAAATCAATAAAACGTATTTTATTAATTGGTGAAGGAAAATCACTTTGTGCAGGAGGAGATATAAAAAGTTTGTTTTTATCCTCAAATAAAAATGACTTAAAAGAAAAATTTTTTAAAAAAGAATATTTATTAAATAATTCTATTAATAATTTTTCTAAAGATTATCTTAGTATTTGGAACGGGATAGTAATGGGGGGAGGTGTTGGACTATCAATTTATGGAAATTTTAGACTTAGCACAGAAAAAGCTAAATTAGCAATGCCAGAAACTGCTATAGGTTTTTTTCCTGATGTTGGTGGAAGTTATTTTTTATCAAAATTAAAAAATGGGATCGGACTATATCTAGGCTTAACTGGAAAAGTTTGTAATGCAAGAGATATGATGGATCTTGGTTTTGCCACTCATTATATCCCTTCAGAGTGGTTACCAAAAACTATAGATCGATATATAGAATCAGGAACTTTAAATACTACTAAATATTATCCAGAAATGACATCTGAAATTAAAGAAAATAAAAATTTTATAGAAGATGTTTTTCAATATGATTTAATAAAAATTATAGGTAAATTAAAAAATTCCAAAAATAAGCTTGGTCAAGAAATTTATTCGCATTTACTAACTCGTTGCCCTATGAGTTTAGCAGTAACCGTTAAGTTAATAAAGGATGCAGAATCAAAAACACTGAGCGAATGTCTTGAAATAGAATATCAACTAAGTCAACATATGGTTTATCGGAATGATTTTAATAATGGTGTTGATTCAGTTTTAATTAGTAAAAATCACCAACCACAATGGAGCCCTTCATCTATAGATAAAATTAATTATAATGATTTAGATAATATGTTTGTATCTCATAAAGAAAAATTATATTTATAAAATTTAATGAACAAATCATTTCCTCAATCGGCCAAAGTAGTGATTATAGGAGGTGGGGTTGCAGGTTGTTCTGTTGCATATCATTTAGCAAAATTTGGCTGGACAGACATTGTATTATTGGAAAGGGATCAGCTGACTTCAGGTACAACTTGGCATGCAGCTGGACTAATAGGTCAATTAGGTTCTTCAGCAACTATTACCAAACTTAGAAACTATTCTTTAAATTTATATAAGCAGTTAGAAATTGAAACAGGACTTTCAACCGGTCTTAAACAAAATGGTTCTTTAACAGTAGCAACAACTGAAGACCGTTTGCAGGAATTAAAAAGACAAGTTACAACTGCTCAATTATTTAATGTTGATGCCAACGAAATATCAAAAGATCAGATAAAGACATTATATCCTTTAATTAATACAGAGGATATTATAGGAGGTGTCCATATACCTAATGATGGCCAAGCTGATCCAGTAGGAATAACTAATGTTTTGGCAAAAGCAGCTAAACAATATGGAGCAAATATAATAGAGCATTGTTCAGTTAAAAAAATTTTAGTTAAAAATAAGCAAATAATTGGCGTTGTAACAAATCAAGGAAAAATTGATTGTGAATATATTGTTTTAGCTTCAGGAATGTGGTCTAGACAAATAGCTGAGGATGTGGATGTTAGTGTCCCACTATATCCTGATGAACATTTTTATATTCTCACCGAACCTGTAGAAAATTTAGACAAAAATCTTCCTGTGCTAAGAGATTATAATAACTGTCTTTACATTAAGGAGGATGCAGGAAAATTGTTAGTTGGCATTTTTGAACCCAATGCAAAACCTGCATTTCTAAAAACAAATAGAGTTCCTGATGATTTCTCATTTGCAGAACTTCCTGAGGATTTTGATCACTTTGAACCTTACTTAATGAATGCAATGAAAAGAATTCCAATCCTTGAAAAGACAGGAATACGAAAATTTTTTAATGGCCCTGAATCTTTTACACCTGATACAAATTACTTATTGGGGGAAACTCCGGAAGTTAAAAATTTTTTTGTATGCTGTGGATTTAATAGTATTGGTATTGTAAGTGCCGGAGGAGCGGGGAAGGTAACAGCAGAATGGATAGTAAACGGTGAAGTTAACGAAGATTTATTTAAACTTGATATTAGTAGATTCGAAAAATTTCATTCTGAAACAAAATTCATTACGGAAAGAGTTACTGAAACTCTTGGTAATTTATATGCGATGCATTGGCCATACAAGCAACTTCAAACATCACGCAATCAAAAACTCCTACCCTATCACGAGCATTTAAAAAATAAAGGGGCATGCTTTGGTGAAGTGGCAGGTTTTGAAAGACCTATGTGGTATGCTTTAGATGATGAAAAACCCGAATATGAATATAGTTATGGTTATCAAAACTGGTATAAATCAGTTCAATTTGAAACCATGGAAGCTAGAAAAAATGTAGCTTTTTTTGATTTAACAACATTTGCAAAATTTGAAATAGAAGGAGAAGAAGCAATCTCTTCTTTACAATATTTATGTTCTAATAATATTAAAAACATCCAGGGTGCAATAACCTATACACAAATGCTAAATAAAAAAGGGGGTATTGAAGCAGATTTAACAGTTACATGTATTGCAAATAATATTTTTCGAATTGTTACCGGATCTTCAGTAAGAGAGCATGATAAAAAGCATATTAAAAAAAATCTAAATAAGAATGTAAGATTTAAAGACATAACAGATAATTATGCTTGTTTCGGTATATTTGGTCCAAAAAGTCGAGACTTACTTACAAATTTAATTGGCAATGAGTTTACAAATGATCAATTCCCTTTTGGAACTGGTAAATTTTTAAAACTTAATGAGGTATCAATCTGGGCACAAAGACTTTCATATGTTGGAGAATTAGGATGGGAATTGTACGTTCCCATAAATAAGGCAAAACAAATTTATGAAATAGTTACTTTAAATGGAAAAAATTTTAATTTAATTCACGCTGGTGCTCATGCAATGGATATTATGCGAATGGAAAAGGGTTATCTTCACTGGGGTCATGATATTTCTCCGGGAGAGAATCCTTATGAAGCAGGTCTTAGCTTTGCAGTTAAATTAAATAAAAAAGAAAATTTCATAGGTAAAAAAAATTTAATCAATGTAAAAAATAAACAAAAAAAACAAATAGCTACTTTTGTTTTAGATAATAGCGAACCTGGACTTCCTCTACTTTTACATGACGAGCCCATTTATTATGGGGGAAAAATTATTGGAGAAACAACATCGGGGAATTTTTCATTTAATTATAATAAAAACATGGCTTTTGGTTATATTAATTCATCTATAGATAAAAATACTGCAAAAGATAAATTTTTTGAAATTGAGGTAGCTAAAATTAAATATAAGGCTTACTTACAAATTGAACCTTTGCATGATCCGAAAAATATTCTCATTAAATCCTGATGAAAAAAATATTAATTTTTATAATTTTACCAATCTTTGTAATCATAATAATTTTCTTAATTACTAAAGAGAATTTAAACTTAAATAAGCTATTAAAAAAAATTGAACAAAATACAGACATTAATATATTATTAAAAAACCAACAAAAATGGGGTTTTTATCCTCTAATTTATTATAAAAATAAAATATCAATAAATAATAAAAATAATACTTTAATTATAGAAAATAGTAACATCAGTATTACTAAAGATTATTGGTTTACAACACCTTTTAAAATAAAATTAGATTCACCGTCAATATTATATAAAGGTTTAAATTTTCGTAATTCAATATTAACATCGGATTATAAAAAAAATATTTTTTATCTAAATAAATTTACTGCAGATGTAATTGATGGAAATATAGATATCAATGGAACTTTACAGTTTAATAATGAAAAAAAATTAGTTTTAAAAGGGACTTACAAAAATATTGATCTTAATAGAGTTTTAAAACAACTTAATATAGCTGACTGGGAAAGAGTTCAAATTAAAATTTCTTCTCCAAACTTCAAAGTTATTACAAATAATACTTCGGCAGAAGACATTATAAGAAATTTAAATGGTGAAATAGATCTATTAGGTTCTATTTTTTTTGTATCAACGGAAGAGGATCTTTTTGGCGCAGCTTTATTGTCTTTACTTACCGATAAAATAAAAAACATGATACCCTTAAGTGAATCTATTAATTATTTATTAAAAAATTTTTCCAATAAGCCCTCAAATATATCTGGTAAAATATTTATTAATCAAGGCATATTATCAACTGAAAAACTCTTATTAGAAAACAAAAAGGGAAAAGCTTTAATCTCTGCAATATTAGATATTAGTACAAATAATATTGATGGTAAAATAGATTTATATAATGAGGACAAAATATTTTTAACAGCAGAATTAAGAGGGAATTTACAAAATCCTGAAATACTAATTGGGGGAGAGTTATTTGCTAAAGATGGGAAAAACAAACCTCAAAATATTAAAGAAATGTTTCAAAATGGAATTGAATCTCTTATAGATAACATATTAAAACTAAATGAGTAGTTTGATATCAACTATTATTGGAGTCTTTGGTTATATTTTTTTAGGTTTCTTATTAAAAAAAATCGATATTATTCCTGAAAAAATTTTTAAATATTATAATTCAATAAGTTTTAATTTTTTACTACCAATTGCATTATTGACTAATTTTTGGAGTATTACATTTCCTAAATTAATAGTCTATGAACTTTTTATAGTTTTTTTTAGTTCGGGAATTATTATTTTTATACTTGGTTTTTTTATTAGTAAAAAATTTTTTAATTTTAAAATAGATGATAGTGCCTTATTTGGGCTAGGATCATGCTTTGGAAATTCAGTAGCTTTCGGAATCCCTCTTATGTATTCAATTTTAGGACCAATAGATGTAATGCCGTATATGATACTCGTTTTATTTCATGGTTTAATTCATTTTACTTACACAACCCTAATAATAGAAGGTTATAGAAGCAGATCTCATTCTCTATTTAAAATAAGTATTAAAACTATTTATAGCTTACTTAAAAATATTGTTTTATTTGGAATGTTTTTAGGTTTATTTTTAAATAAATCACAAATTTCAATGCCTTATACACTTGAAATTTTCTTAAAACCCATTTCCGCAATTGCTTTACCGTCTATTTTGATATCACTAGGAAATACCTTGGGAGGATTTAAAATTATTCACGAATTAAAACACTCGCTTGTTTTAACTGGCTTAAAAAATTTTCTCCACCCAGTTATAGCTTTTATTATAGCCAAATATATATTTTCTATGTCTCCTCTTCTAGTAGTTATTGCTACAATGGCAGCAGCACTTCCAAGCGGATCTCAAACATATTATTTTAGTTATCGTTATAATTCTCTTCAAAAAACTATAACTTCTAACATTGTTCTTAGTACCTTTATAAGTTTTTTTACTTTATCTTTTTTGATTGTAATTTTTGGATACTAATCAGACTTAGGAAGAAATTCTTCTATTAACTTTTTTTCTCCACAATTTATAGGTGTTTAATTTTAAATAATAGCAGATAATTTTTATAATTTATCTTTCAAAAAATCATAATTTTCGTTTAATTTTGTTAAAATAAATCTTATAGTGCTGTGCCAATTATATAATTTTATCATTATTAAAGCTCACATTTAATTATAATATAGTGTAAATATAAAAAAAGAGTAACTTTAAAATGATAGATTTATACACATGGTCAACTCCTAATGGTAGAAAAATAAGCATTTTGCTCGAAGAACTTAATATTCCTTATAAAATCTATGCAATCAATATTGATAAAAGTGATCAATTTTCTAATAAATTTTCAAGAATTTCTCCAAGTAACAAAATACCTGCAATTATTGATAAAGAAAATGGGCAAACAATTTTCGAGTCAGGCGCAATTATGATGTATTTAGCAAATAAACATAATAAATTAATTCCAAAAAAATATTATTGGGAAACAATAGAATGGTTTATGTTTCAATTATCTCAAGTAGGGCCTATATTAGGACAGGCACATCAATTTTTATTTTACCACCCTAACCAAAGTAAATTTGTTGAAAAAAAATATATTGATTATGCAAAAAGAATTTATCAAACTTTAGATGATAGATTAAAAGATAACAAATATCTTGCTAAAGAATATTCAATCGCAGATATTGCTACTTGGCCATGGATTGCAAGATTTGAGCGTCATCAAATAAAACTAGTTGAATATCCAAATATTTTAAGATGGTATAGAATTATTATGAAAAGATCGGCTGTAATAAATGGCTATAATATTGTTGGAAAAAAAGCAGATATTCCCTTAATATAAGTTATCTTTTTATTATGAATATATATACAAAATGACTCACTGTTTATTTTGGAATAATTATAGTTAAAGCCGTTATAAATAACAACACAGCCAATAACCATTCAACAATTTTTTTTAAAATAATTTTGTCTAAATATTTTTTAATAACACTTCCACCCAAGGCCCAAATACTTATGGAGGGAATATTTATAACTGTTGACATAAAAACCATAAGTATTGTTCCAATAACTA
>Ga0115002_10010364_pt1 | contig 10041 bp, 5 predicted proteins | sample ArcticOcean_MG_C_8_FD_89576 | JGI IMG/M metagenome (GOLD analysis project Ga0115002, IMG submission 89576) | Marine microbial communities from western Arctic Ocean - ArcticOcean_MG_CB11_86 | ecosystem: Environmental > Aquatic > Marine > Oceanic | place: Arctic Ocean: Canada Basin | collected...
TTGCCCGACCGTGCCGATGCGAAATTTACTTGATCCGTTGAACGAAATCACTGGAGAAGACTCAGTTAATCCGTAGCCTTCCAACAGCGGAATGTCTGCGGCGTGAAATCCTTCACAGACGTGTCCCGGTAACGGTGCCCCGCCCGAAGTCAGTTGCCTTAACCGTGGTTGGAAAATTTCCCACAGAGCCTGTTTGCATTCCTCTGCGGGAAGTTGTTCAACACCGTTCCACACCTTCTCGTAAAACCGAGGCACCGAGGCCATTGAGGTTGGCTTGATCGATTTTAAATCGACAATCAATGTGTCGACCGACTTAGCCAGGCATAAAGTTGCTCCGACCATTGTTGTTAAATAATGGTCAACGGTCCGCGCGTAAATATGGCTGTAAGGCAACCAACTGAGAACAATGTCGGAAGCATCTAAGTCCGAAATGATACGTGTGGCTTCTGCGTTCGAGCCAAGATTGTTATGCGTCAGCATCACGCCTTTGGGATTGCCGGTTGTTCCCGAGGTGTAAATAATCGTGGCTAAACTTTCTGGGGTGAGTTCTGCCTCGCGACGAAGTACTTCTGCTTGGCCTTCGGCTCCACATGAGAAGCCACGTTGTTTCAACCCTTCCCAAGTCAGCACCGGCAGTTTGACGAGTTCGGCAATCGGTTCGAGACAGATCAAGAAACGCAGGTTCGGCAGCGAATCGAGTACTTCAATTATTTTATCGGCCTGGGCTTGGTTACTGACAATGGCCCCGATCGACTCGCTGTGTCCGATTTGATACTCAACCTGCTGCGGGGCCAGCGGTGCGTGCAGCGGAACATTGATGGCCCCAGAAGAAAGAATCGCCTGGTCTGCCATTAACCATTCGTAGCGGTTTTCAGACAGTATTGTAATGCGGTCACCCGGTTGAACTCCTAGCTGAATCAGCCCGGCAGCAGCGTGATCGATTTGCCGACGATATTCGTTCCAACTCAGGTCTCTGTAGAGCCCGTCCCTACGGAAGCGAAGTGCGATGCGAGGGCCAAATTTCTTAGCCGTTGTTCGGTGCATGGCCGCCAGGTTTTGGAACATCCGCTGGCCCCTTCCTTGCGGAAACTTGGGTGGGTTACAATTGAAGATTTAGGAATCACACGATTCAAAAATGGTAGCGACGCCTTGCCCTTGACCGACACACATGGTTGCAATACCGTATTTTGCCCCCGAATCGCGCATGCGGTGTAGCAAGGTGGTGGCGATTCTCGCCCCGCTGGCACCCAGCGGATGGCCGATGGCAATGGCACCGCCTCGCGTGTTTACTTTCTCTTCAGAAATTCCTAACTCTTTTAAAACCGAAAGAACCTGCACGGCAAAGGCTTCGTTTACTTCTAGGCAATCGATGTCGTCAAGCGTTAGCCCGGCCCGTTTGAGAACTTTATGCACGGCGGGAACCGGGCCGATACCCATTTCGCACGGCTCGACCCCGGCAACGGCCATCGCTGTGATTTTGGCCAGCGGTTTGAGGCCCAGTTCGTTTGCTTTTTCTTCAGACATGATTAATGTTGCGACCGCCCCGACACTTAACGGCGAGCTACTGCCCGCGGTGACCGACCCACCAGCCGGGTTGAAGACGGGCCGCAAACCGGAAAGGCCTTCCACCGAACAATCGGCCCGGATGCATTGGTCGCGGGTGAGCAACATTTTTCGACCGGTTTCATCGTGGCCCCATGTCGGGACGATTTCGTTTTCAAATTCGCCGTTGTCGGTGGCGGCTGCGGCCAGTTGATGGCTGCGGCAAGCAAATTCATCTTGTTCTGGGCGGGCCACTTGGTATTTCATCGATAAATACTCGGCGGTCAGCCCCATATTCATCATGGCTTCGCTGTTACGGAAAAACAAACCGGGGGCCGGGTTGTAATCCTTGGTCATCGGAATGTGTTCCATGTGCTCGACGCCGCCAGCGATTTGAATGTCTTCACACTCGGCGGCGATATTCATGGCGGCATCGTTTATCGCCTGCAGACTGGAAGCACAGTTGCGGTTGATGGTCACCCCGCCGGTTTCGATGGGCAGCCCGGCCATTAAGCCGGCAATTCGAGCCACGTCCATGCCTTGCTCGCCTTGCTGCATCACACAGCCCCAGCGGATATCGTCAATCAACTGCGGTTCAATGCCCGTCTTCTCGACGAGTGCGGCGATAATGCCTGCTGAAAGTTCATCGGCTCGAACATTTTTATAATACCCGGTTTCCGGATGGGCTTTTCCCACGGGAGTTCGCAGGGCTTCGATGACAACGGCTTTTCTCATTCTTCCGCTCCGTCTGAATTGAGTGTCTTTTTTTCGTAGTTGAACTGTTAGGAAACATGCCGCACTAAATCAAACCAATCACTGCTTCGCTTGTTGCAGCAGGCTGTCGGTTGGTGCGAATCGTTTTCCCAGTTCGGTGTATTTTGAAACTCGGTCGAGAATGGTCCCGGCTCCTGAGTCGGCACACCATTTCAAGATGCCTCCGCGGAATGCGGGGAAGCCGATACCCAAAATGAGCCCCATTTCCAGATGGGCTGGCTCCGAGACGATTTCTTCTTCGAGAGTTCTTTGGGCTTCTAACAGCATCGCTAAAAACAACCGGTCTTCAATTTCCTCGTCGGTGAATTCACGCGTATTGGTTCGATGTTCATCGAGAAGTTTGTTGAATTCAGGGTCGGCGGTCGGTGATTTTTTGCGACCGACAAACTTCCTGAAACCAACGCCTGCTTTTTTACCCATCCGGCCAGAATCGACCATTGCCTGTAATAACGATGGTTCAACCATGCGGTCGCTGTAGGCACCGACCATCACCCGGCCAGCATAGCAGGCGGTGTCCATGCCGACTAAATCGTGTAAGGCAATTGGCCCCATCGGCATGCCGAACTTTGTGGCGACTTTGTCGATCTGGTCCATGTCGGCCCCTTCGAGCAGCATCAGGACTGATTCGATCATGTAGGGAAGTAAAATGCGATTGACCAAAAACCCGGCGCAGTCCTTCATGACAATGGGCACTTTGCGGGCTTGTTTGGCGAGTTTTACGATCGTGGCTACTGTGTCGTCGCTGGTTTTTTCGCCTCGAATGACTTCAACCAGCTGCATTCTGTCAACCGGGTAGAAGAAGTGCATGCCGACAAACTTTTCTGCGTTCGGTGCCGCTTTAGCCATGCGGGTGATGGAAATCGTCGAAGTGTTACTGGCGAGGATGGCGTCCTCGGCCATGACTTCGGCAAGTTGCCCATAAATGCTGGTTTTGAGTTCTTCATTTTCTGTGACTGCTTCCACGACAACTTCACAGCCAGAGAGCGCACTGTGTGTGGTCGATGTGTTTAGCTTGCTCAGCATATTGACCATGTCGGCTTCGGTCGCTCGGCCAATTTTCATACGGCTTGCAATGACGTGCTGGGCGCGGCCCATGCCGTCGGCCAGTCGTTCTTCGGAGACGTCCATCATTACGGTGGGCACACCGCTGCGTGCCATTGTGGTGGCGATACCCGCCCCCATCAAACCGGCACCGACAACTCCCACGCGGTTCACCTCGGAGGCTATTGCATCTCGATTTTTGAGCCCTGGGTCGCGGCCGATTTGGTTGTTCATGAAAAATACGGAAATTAAGTTCGACGAGTTCGGCGAACCAACCACTTCCAGCGCACATTTGCGTTCGACGGCAAGCCCGTCGAGCAGCGTTTCGTTGACGCCTTCTTTCATTGCCTTCAATGCAATAAACGGGGCGGGGTAATGTTTAGGCGATGTTTTCCCTCGAATTCCTCCTTCGGAAACTGCGAAGGTAAATGTTGCTTGATCTTCATTCAGCCCCAACGGACCGCTACGCGTTGCGCGGGTTGTTTGCCAATCGCCGGATTGCTGTAAATGTTCGATTAACCGGCAGCCTTCTTCGATTAGACTTTCGGCGGGTACAATGTCGAACACCAACCCCAACTTGGCGGCTTCGCTGGCAGGAATTGTTTTTCCGCCGCAAATGATATCGATGGCGGCGTTAATTCCAATGAGTCGAGGCAAACGTTGTGTGCCTCCCCATCCGGGAATTAGGCCTAGGCCGACTTCCGGCAGGCCGATTTTTGTGTTGGGGGTGGCGATTCTTTCGTCCATTGAAAGGGAAAGCTCTGTGCCGCCGCCTAGGCAATTACCGTCGATTAATGCCACGGTGGGAAATGGCAGTTGGTTGACACGATTCAGAATATCGTGAACTTCAACCAGGCTGCCTGTAATCGCTTCTTCGGTGGACGCCATGAGTACACCGAATTCTTTGAGATCAGCCCCGGCAATGTATTGGCCCGGTTTACCGCTCCGGAACAGCAGTCCTTTTAAATCGGACTGTTGTTCTAGCTCAGCTAACTTTCCGGACAACTCCTGCCAGACGGCCCGAGAAAGAGTATTCACTTTTTGGTCGGGTAGGTCGAATGTCAGTAGCCCGATTTTTGAATCCAATTCTTCGTACTGGAATGCAGTACTCATCGTCGCTCCCTCAAAATGCGATGTTTGCGGATAACTTAGATCGGTCTACTTTCTACTCGAAAACCTCCCGTGTGAAAATGACGATTTGCGAATTTCGTCCGGATTGAAAAAAAATCGGAAAACTCAGCTGGTGAACCCGCCATCGACTTGGAGTACGGCCCCGGTTGTGAACGAACTCTCGTCGGAGGCAAAATAGGAGACCGCACTAGCAATTTCGTCGGGCAGCCCGATGCGTCGGACGGCGGTTCGGTCTAATATCGAACTGAACTGTTGCGGGTGGGCCCACAGGACTTCACTCATTTCGGTTCGAATGAGGCCTGGGCAGACGCAATTTACGCGGACTCGGTGTTCACCCCATTCCCGAGCGAGGTTTTTTGTGAGCATTATTAAGGCGGCTTTGGAAACGGAGTAGATGCCCATGTTGGGGGTTGCTTCAAGACCAGCCACCGAAGCAATGTTAATGATCGAGCCGGAGCGTCGATCCGTCATGCCTGCCCCAATAAGTTTTGACAGCAGGTACGGAGATCGGACATTGACTGCAAAAGTTTTGTCCCAGGCATCGGTGAAGGACTCGGCAATCGGGCCGAAGTATGGATTCGTGGCAGCATTATTAACTAAAACGTGAGTCGGGCCGAATCGGTTTTCTGCTTCCTCGGCGAGCCGTTCTAAATCGGAATCGGATGAAACATTGGCCGTGACTGCGTGTAACTGATTTTCAAATTCAGTCAATTCTGCCAATGCCTGCTTAATTCCCTCAGGTTTTCTGGCACAAATTGTTACATTGGCCCCAGCTGCGAGAAACATCTCGGCAATGGCCCGACCGATTCCCCTGCTAGCACCAGTGACAAGCACATTCTTTCCAGCGAAAGAACTTTTCTGATTCATTCTATACCCTGTTCATTGACATGAGTTGAGCGCATTTTCAAATCAATGTCATCCCTTAAATTAATTATGAATTAAATACCGATCAAAAAAATCAAGCATTAAGGCGACACATCGGCGGTTGATTTTGTCGGACAGGTCCATCGTGTGTGGCCAACCAATCAACCGGTCATAACGGAAGGGCACACCAACTTCCGTGAGTTTGGCCGCCAAGATGTCTGCCTGCCGCACTGGCACGACATCATCAATTGTGCCGTGAAAAATTAACGTGGGCGGGTCGTCTGCTGTCAGATGGGTAATGGGCGACGCCAGTTTGTATTGGTCGGGAATTTCAGCAAAGGTTTTGTTTCCCAGAAAATCGATGATGAGTTTTTTGTTGATGGCAAAAGGTGTTGTCAGATTGGTAGGGCCATACAAATTGACGACCGCTTGGACGCGACTGGAAACGTGCTTGTGGCCTCCGGTTCCTTCAAGCTGCGGAACATCGGAAGAATACCCCACCATCATGGAAAGGTGGCCTCCTGCCGAGCCGCCGATGACTGCCAAGCGGTTAGGATCGATATTCAATTCTTTCGCATTGGCGCGCATCCAGCGAACAGCGCACTTGGCATCTTCAACCGCAGCTGGAAACGGTGCGGTATCAATCAGGCGGTATGAAATCGTGGCAACCACAAAACCACGTTGGGCAAATTCCAGGCAATAGAACCGGTAGTCGTTTCTTCTGCCGCTGCGCCAAGCACCGCCATGAATAAAAACTAACCCGGGAACCGGCTTCTTCAGGTCTTTGGGGGAATACAAGTCGAGTTTCAAAGAGGTCTTTTCTGCAATGCCGTATTCAATACCTGCTGTCACCTTTACCGATTCGGGGGTACTGCGAAGCGGGTTGATAAGTTTTACTTGGCCTGAAGCAATCGCCCGACCAACGGCACCCGTTGATTGAAAGCCCTGAGGCGGTGGTGGCTCTTCAGCGGACAAGGCCATTCCGAACACCGCAATTTGGAACGTGACCACCAGTGCAAAGCAAGTTTTCGAAAATCGATTGATCACACGTGTGATGTTCTGGTTTTCGCATTGGTACATCAAGGCTTACTTTCTTTTCAGCTGGACTACCAATTTATGATCCAAATGAAGCACAGAATCGAATGCCTGAATTTCAGTCTTGGAAAGAATAATACGTAAGATGAGGGGCTTGATTGGTCTTAGAAAAAAAGAAATGTTCGGTCGCTAGCGGGAAGGGCAGATCGAGGAACCCTCGCGGCTGCCACGGTGAATACACTACCGACCAGTCGGTAGTGTATCGGCTTTCAAAGAAATGTACACCGGGTAAAACGTCTCTTTTTTTAAATCACTTGAAATTTGCTGGTTACAAATCTGGCATAGATCGATGACCATAGTATGATTTAAGTAGTTTTACCCGCTTTTTGCGGTTACCGGTTTTTTAATCCCTGGTTTTACTGGTAATTTTACCTATCTAGGCGTGTGCTCAATGAGAAAAAAAGAACCAAGGGGTGAGAATCCTACGGCTGCGGACTCGAAGCCGACTGAAAAATTAGAAGAAATCTATCGAGTTGCGGCCAGATTGATTTCCGAGAAAAGTTTTGCTGCCACTTCAATGAATGACATTGCTGATGCCGTCGGACTCACGAAAGCGGGCCTGTACTATTACATTCAGGGGAAAAAAGAACTGCTGTATTCGATTGCCAATTTTGCAATGGAAATAATCGAAACCGAAGTGTTTGAGCCAACCCGAAAGATTCAAAATCCAGAAGAACGACTCAAAAAAATCTTGAGCTATCACTTAAATTCAGTGAAGCATCTCAAGGAAATTAAAATTTTGGCTGGAGAAGTTGATTCGCTTGCTGCCAACCATCGCGAGCAGATATTGCACAGGAAACGCGATTATTTTCATTACGTTCAGAAAACCCTACAAGAACTGAAAGAGCTTGGCCGTCTAAGAGAGCTCGACGTATCCATTGCCACTACAAATTTGTTTTCAGTTCTACTGGCAGAGAAACATTGGTCTCATTCGAATGATCGCCCTTCGTCCGCAGAGACTGCCGAGGAAACAATTCAGTTCATTCTTTGCGGACTTCTGAAGCCCGGCCTTTCTTCCCAGGGCTAAGCACTGCGAAGAGAGCGAGTTGGTTGCCCAAAATGCTGCCAACCCTCAGGTCGATTCAACGGTTCGAATCAACTGATCGAATCAACGGTGGCACCTAAAACGCTCGCTACCCGTAAGGGATTACGTGGCTTGGGCTAACCAGCAAGACTCAAAATCGATGTCCTTCGTCATCGTTGCCTCTTGTCATTAGTGGCTGCTTGCAGGACAATTTGGTGAGTCTTATTGAACTGAAACTCTTTTAGGAATCGAAGGATTCGAAATGAAGACCATTAGCGCAATCATTTCAGTCATTGCCGTCGTGTTCGGTGTCACCTCTGTGAGCGCAGTGGACTGGCCAACCTGGCGAGCCGATTCAGCTCGAAGCGGCTACACGGTTGATTCATTGCCGTCAGATTTGGCGCTCCGTTGGTCGTGGCAGCCGCAACATGCGCCTCAGCCCGCTTGGCCGCGCGATAAGCGGATGAGCTTTGATTGGACTTCTCATGTTGTGGTCTCGCAAGGGCTGGTTTGTTTTGCTGGATCAGCGGACGGAAAGGTGACTGCTTTGGATGCTAAGACGGGTGAATCCAGGTGGTCGTTTTTCACCGGAGGACCCGTGCGGTTTGCCCCCACTGTCTGGAAGGACCGGCTTTTTGTTACCAGCGACGATGGTTTCCTTTACTGCTTGAAGCTGATCGATGGCACCCTGATCGACCGTTGGCGAGGAGCCCCCCGCGAGGACCGCGTGCTTGGCAACTCGCAGATGATTTCCAAATGGCCAGCCCGAGGCGGTGCGGTTATTCGCGATGGCGTACTTTACTGGGCAGCGGGTATTTGGCAGTCGGAAGGTGTCTTCATTCACGCCATGAACCCCGAAACGGGGAAAGCCCTGTGGACAAACAGCAGTTCCGGAGGCATCAACATGCCCCAACCGCATGGCGGGGCGAATGCCAAAAGTGGCGTCTCCGCTCAAGGGTATTTGTTGGCTAGCGACGAACAACTTTTTGTTCCGACGGGGCGTGCGGTTCCAGCAGCGTTCCGGCGCGATAGCGGCAAGTTCGAGTATTATCGTCTACAAGAAAACACGAAACGAGGCGGAACAACCGCCGTGCTGGCTGGCGAATTAATTTACAACGGCGGTTACGCCTATCGGACCGTCGATGGTTCCATGCTGCCCGACCGAATTACAGGAGCCGTAGCCGCATTTCCCGGCGGAGTGGTCCACGGTGACGGAAAACAATTGAAATCATTGACCGTCGTGATGAAAGAAACGAAGGACCGCAAAGGAAAGCCAGTCAAAGTACCCGCACACGAAACCCGCTGGAAAGTGAACAACGCCGCAACTGGCACTTCATTGATTGCCGCTGCCAACACAGTTGTGACCAGCGGTGGCAAACAGATTGCAACGGTCAATTCAGAAAACGGCCAAGTGGTCTGGTCAGGCGAAGTCGACGATGTGGCCCATGGTTTGGCGGTTTCGGATGGGCGACTTTTTGTGAGCACGGCCAGCGGTGCCATTTTTTGTTTTGCGGCCAAGTCTGATGAGAAACCAATCGTACATCGTCCCAAATTGATCGAAATACCTGACATCCAAGACAAAAATATTGCACAGGCCGCTACCGAGATTATCAAAAAAACGGGCATTACCGAAGGTTACTGCCTTGACCTCGGGTGTGGGGACGGGCAACTCGCATTCGAACTGGCACAGCAATCGAATTTGTTTATCGTGGCAATCGACGCCGACCCCAAAAATGTTGAGGCCGCAAGGCGAAAACTCAATGCCGCCGGGTTGTATGGCACACGCGTGACAGTCCACCAAGGTGACCCCGCCGATACGCATTTTCCAAAATATTTCGCCAACCTTGTTGTTTCTGGTCGTTCAGTTATTGATGGTTCACAGGTTGTGGACTCCAAAGAAGCATTTCGGCTGCAACGGCCATACGGCGGAGTGACGTGTTTCGGACGACCAGGTTCGTTGTCCGTCAAAACTCGTGGGGCGTTGGTGGGTGCTGGCGAATGGACGCACCTTTATTCCAACCCGGCCAATACACTTTGTACGACCGATTCGATCAAAGGGCCGCTGACGGCTGTTTGGTTTCGCGACATTGACCTCGATCTTCCACAACGCCACGGACGTGGACCGTCGCCGTTGTTCCACCAAGGCCGGTTGTTTGCAGAAGGCGTGAACGAACTGATCGCCGTCGATGCCTACAACGGTCGGCCACTGTGGCGGTTCAAGCAGGAAGGCATCCTTGATGCCTACAATGCTGATCATCTCGCCGGAACCGCGGTCACCGGCAGCAATATGTGTATTGCTGCCGACAGTATCTTCTTACGAAACGGAGCCCGCTGTTTCCGAATTGATGTTGCCACTGGCAAGGTGAAATCGACGTTCGCAACCCCGAAACACAGTAACGGCAAACCAGCTTCGTGGGGATACATCGCCTGTGAAGATGGCATTCTATTCGGATCGACGGCTAACGAAACTCATATAGTTCGGCACGCCTACCTCCGTGCCGACAGCCACATGAAACGTCAGTATTCGGAATCGACATCGTTGTTCGCCTTTGATGTTGATTCTGAAAAAA
>Ga0115002_10010366_pt1 | contig 10040 bp, 11 predicted proteins | sample ArcticOcean_MG_C_8_FD_89576 | JGI IMG/M metagenome (GOLD analysis project Ga0115002, IMG submission 89576) | Marine microbial communities from western Arctic Ocean - ArcticOcean_MG_CB11_86 | ecosystem: Environmental > Aquatic > Marine > Oceanic | place: Arctic Ocean: Canada Basin | collected...
CGCCGATTCGTTTCGACCTCTGCAGAATGCGGGTATAAACCAACGTCAACCGTTCGGCCGTTCCATTGCCGGAAACTCTTTACCAGGGTGGCACTCAACTCGCTGCGCTCGCAGAGTTGACCCTGGGCTATTTTGGGTAACCGCTTCGCGGTAAAGAATAACTTGACTCAACAAACATTAGCAAAAACGATCACCGCACTTTTATCCCATGAATACCGGTGTATCGGACGACAAAATCGCGTAATAGCGCAACATCAAAACTTGCGCGTCGTGCTAGTATTTTCGCTCCGACAACCTCAGTCTAACAGGGCCGAAATAATCAATCCAACTGCAATCGCGCCACCATCACTATGATGATGGTGTTCAATCACGATTGGGCGGTGTGGTCGGCGATGATGAACAGGTCGAGCCAATGGGCAGCTACTGTCAACTGGAACTCGCGGTGGTTCATAAACGGCGACCGTTCTTACTGGTGCCGAGTAAATTGGCTGATGACTGGGCTGGTAGCTTCGGTCATATCGGGGCGAAGAATTGTATTCGATGCGAACGGTCGGTTTGGCCGCTCGAATCGTTTCGTAAATGGGGGTCGCTCGACAACGAAGTCGTTCTTTTTCTACCAAGTAGGCGAGACGGTCAAATTCATCTTGCAGGCAAAACCAACTGCGTTGTAACGTTCGATCGTAACGCAAATCGCAACCGTCCATCCCACGTTGCATCGCAATCATCGCGTGGTCGACTTCGTTCAAAGCACTGTCAATTCGGTGAACCGACTCACCCGCTTTTACTTTGTCTCGAATTCGGCAAATACGTTTCTTCAAAAGCTCGGCTCGGTGGGCATCCAATGACGTAATAAGTCGCGAGCAAAGAAGAGTATCATAGTTGCCAGCTGCCGCGTGCAGTGCCTCGGCTTGCGAGCAAAGAGGGTCGTCGCGATGTCCGGCGTTGGCGAAGTCGACATAAACGCCGGCAATTAACATCCACGAAAGTGCAACGATCTTGATTGGATTGGCCATGGTAATTCTCCATCCTGGGATTCTTATGACTGCCTTAAGCTCCGGTCATCGGAGCCCGTTTATTTTCAAAAAACTAGTTTTCAAAATGCTGGTTTTTAAAATGCCTCAGAGTGAGGACGCAAACTTAAATGCAACCCAAGTGCCAAAACCAAAAAAGAGTAAGGTGAATGTGTACAAGTTGTCTCACATCAGTAGTTTATCGTGAAATCACTTTTTCGGCGGCGAGTTAAGATAGGCAGAATAGGTGTCGTCAGAAGTGCAACACTGTTACAAATCTGACGACACTTTGGCTAGCAGCCATACGATTCGCGGCGAGTACTTGGTAGCAGATGTCGCCAGAGTTCTGGGGATTGCATGGTGACGAGTGTTTGAGTGATCGGCCAGAACTCCTGGCGAGTCCTGCTACCGGCCGTTAACACTCAGCCGGGGCAACCCAATTTCACTACAACAGAACGACAGCCTCGCCAGACTTCTGGAGTTCAGCAAGGGGATGGGCGACTATCCGAATTGCAGGGAGATATCACGGATATACTCCAGAGCATCTTCCAGCTCGGGAGCTTCGACTCCGGCCACTCGTCCGCCTCGATCACATTCGCAGAGCAGCATGAGTTCATCGAAGCTTTCGGATTCTCGCAGTCTTCGTTTTGCCCGCGCGCCCAGTGTACCGTCGAGCACTTGGTGTGCGAGCATATGGTGTTCGATCAGCCATTCAGTCCGCTCGGTGATAAAGCCCTCGAGTGCTTCGAGGCCTGCGTTGACGTGATCGTCTCGGTCGATGCCCTTGCCGACATCGTGAAGAAGTGCGGCTAGCAGAAACTCTTCGTCGTAGGGAAGTTCGTCGCAAGCCAGATCGAATACTTGCAGACTATGGTAAAGCGCATCTCCTTCGGGGTGATACTTAGGGCTTTGCTTCACATTTTCCAGCGGCAGGAGCAAGGCCTGAAAGACTTGGAAACGATCGAGTTTATCTTCGACTTCCAGCACTTCCGCTTCGAGATCGATGTCGGGGTAAGCTTCTTCCATCAGCTGTTCAAGTTGTGCGATACTCGCTCGTTCGATTGCTTTTCCTGTAATGGAACTCTTGAAAACGAAGTGCGCTTTGTCGGAGGCGTACATTGTAAGCTCGAAAGGAAAGCGATCGTGAATATGGATGTGTGTAAAGATTCGCTCTTCGCCGTTCTTTTGAACGCGCTTGCGTTCGACATCGTAGACCAATCCATCTTCGTCGAGCACGCTTGTTATTGCTTCGAGGGACTCGGAGAAAATGTGGATGTCGATGTCGGAACCTTGGCGAATGTGACCGGTCATAACGCTTCCAATCAGTCGCGGTTTGAACGGTTGAAGCTTCCGCATCAGGTGGAGAGCTGCGAGTCTCATTTCACGGAGGTTGTCAGTCCGTTTTTCGCCTTCGTGCATTCGAGCGAGTGCTTGGACTTGGTCGCGGATTTCCGCATTACTCGGTAAGTCGACGGGCTTTACCCATCCTTTGACAACTCGTTTAGCTGCCTTCATTTTTGCTCGGTAGTATTCCGATTCGTACCGTTCGTACATCATACGCGCGGCTTCCCAAGCGATTTGTCGCCTAACTTTCGACTGATTCATGTCAGATAACACCGGTCTGCTGCCGGCGTGCATTGAGGATTGAGACGCGTTAAATCCAGTGTGCCTCCGTAGGAGTATACGATTCGTAGAGTTTGCTGAGTAGTCGAGAATTCACCGCAACATGGCGGGATAAAAATGGAGTTGTCGATGGAGGGATAGCAACGGTGCTGTCGGTCTTATGGCTTTAACCCACCCCTCTGCATCAGTCGATTTTCGCTTCTAGCCCGTTTTTCAGCGATTACGGGATATATTTTAGGTAGAGAGACTTTGCAAGGAATCGATCGATGAGCGATACGAATTTGGACTTTGTTGCCCGCCGTCCACGCCACACTGCAGGTGAAGACGACAAACTGCAGGTGCGGGTTCGCGAACTTTTCACAGGAAATTTCGGTTCGCTCGGTTCTGCGATGGCTTCCGGATATATTTCCGACGTCTCCCGCGATGGAGCTCAATTGTTCGTCAGCTCTCCGCTACCGAAAGACGCCTCACTCATTATCCAGTTGCTGGACGGTGATGAATTGTTGGCCGAGCTATCATCAGTGCTTCAATGGGCTTGCCGCGACAGCACCAACCAATGGCGATGTGGAATTGCTTTCGACAAACCACTGTCTCACGAATTGCTGGGCGAACTCTTTTTGCGTAAATTGTTAACGCCATAGTTTGTCGCTATCTTGCTTTTCCTTCTCTCTTCTTACTCTTAATCTCGTCCATATGCCATTTTCAGGCGATTACTACACCGCTCGCAATAAATTTCGGGAGCTCGCCGACGCCCTTAAGCTGCGGCAAGCTGCTCATCCTGTCGACGACACGGACTTGACAATTGATGTTGCGACAACCGAATCCAACGGATCCGCAGCGACACTCATTATCTCCAGCGGTCTCCACGGCGTCGAAGGGTTCCTTGGCTCGGCAATTCAACTTCAATTGATGCGGCAGTGGCTCGAAACCGATTTGCCACAAAATGTTCGCGTCGTTTTCGTTCATAGTTTGAACCCTTTCGGTTTTGCCAGTGTAAGACGGTGGAACGAATCCAATGTCGATCTGAATCGCAATTTCATGCTTCCCGGCGAGCCGTATTCCGGCTGCGCTGAAACTTACCATCGCTTGCAATCACTGCTAAATCCGGAGACGCCGCCGAGTCGTTGGGATCTGTTTTACTTGCAGGCGATCGGCGTCGTTGTTCGTCATGGTATGTCGAAAGTCAAACAGGCTATCGCCGAAGGGCAATACGAATATCCTCAGGGACTTTTCTTCGGTGGAAACCGGCTAGAGCAAACTGCGCTAATCGTCCAGCAAGAATTTGACAACTGGCTGGCAGATTCGGAACGAGTCGTACACCTCGACGTCCACACCGGCCTCGGTAAATACGCGACATACAAGCTACTGATCGACTACCAGCTAAGCGACATTCAATTATCGACTCTTCAGAATTGCTTTGGCGTTGAACAAATCGAAGTCAGCGATGCCGCGAAAGTCGCTTATGCCGCAAACGGTGGATGGAGCCGCTGGTGTGTCGCGCAAAAGCCGTCCATCGATTACACCTATTTGTGCGCGGAGTTTGGAACGCTTGGACCAATCAAGATCCTCAATCGACTGCGCCGTGAAAATCAAGCTCATTTTTATTGCGATCCAAACGACTCCCGCTTCGCGAGAGCGAAGACCGATCTGAAAGAGTCGTTTTGCCCTTCCGATCCTCGCTGGCGAAAGGCAGTTTTAGCGCAGGCCAGCATTATTGTTGAGCAATCGTTGAGCATGTTATCGGATTAGCGATAGTTTAAAAAGAGTTCGCGTAACCACTGCGATGGTGCACGGGCTTTCAGCCCGTAACCAGCTTTGGTCTGTGCCAATCTGTGTTTCATCTGTGGCTTTTTATTCTTGATGCACGAAGTCAATTAGCCACGGATCAAACACGGATTAAACACGGATTTCAGAAATGATTAAATTCCATCCAAAGCAGACTTCTCGTAACCTATGCGAATTACGGCCAGGAATGGCCGTGCTACGTTTACCCCTCTGCTGAGTTTGCCTTGTCCCCAAAACGGGTGTCTAATCAACGGGAAACGGGTGTCTATTCAAGGGAAAAATAGTGGCGTTGGGGGCGTATTTATCAAGGAAAAAGATTAACTGCGAAACTCCGAGGGCATCCACTAGTAACCATCAGTCAACTTCGATACGATGCGGGCCTGCAAGAGGTCCTGCCTTTTACTGCCCACCTTTTTAACCCACCTATTTGTTTCGGTCTCCACGTAGGGGCCATTCCACGGAAGAGTTGTTTTCGGCGTGCGCTATGCGCTGCTCGGAAACAATCATCTAGTATCACGGAGAGAAATGATGAAGAGATTCTTAGTGTTGGTAATGTTGGTCGCAATGAGCCCAGTTGTCGAAGCCGCGAATCCTTACGGCATCAAATTGAATCCAGGCGAGCGACTCATTTCAGTCAACGGCGTGCCGGTGAACTCAACGGGCACAGTGTCGTCAACAAAAATCGTGTCGTCAACAAAAATCGTGTCGTCAACAAAAATCGTGTCATCAACGAAGGTCGTGCCGTCGACGAAGGCAGTTCCAGCAAGCAAAACTGCGCCTGTGAAGACAACTCAGCCCGCCTCGACTGTTAAGGCGACCAAAGTCGTTGCGACGAAAGCTGTCCAAGTATCGACGTCAATGTACAGTGGAAGCGATCAGCAGCGTGCTCAAGCAGAAGCCAATTACATGGCTCGCAACGGCATCCGCGGACACGTTGGCGGACAGATCGGCCTCTTTGAAGGCTGCGGTTGGTCCACGGGCGGAACGCCTCCAACTTGCACTCCCAGCCGATCGATGACCCTCACCGCCGACGCAACTGCATACGGTGCCGGCGGCATGTATCGCGTACGAGCTTGGCGATAACCAGTAGCTATCAAATCAGCGCATAGAAAAGGGACGGCATGCCGTCCCTTTTTTGATTTCTTGTCGCAAGCGAAGTTAGCGAATGCGGCCCATGACCGTGCCGAGTGTTTGTCGCAAGACGTTTCCGCTGTTGCGAATCCCTTGCACTTCTTTGGGCCAGAGTTCGATTTCGTGACGATCGACAACTCCGCATTTCCCAATTACCGTCGGAACGGATAGCGAGACGTCGCGAATTCCGTAGCAGCCATCTTGGATGCTCGAAACAGGCAAGATGCGGCGTTGGTCCAATGCGATCGACTCGATGACGTCGCGAATGGCGATGCCAACGGCGAAACCAGCTCCGCCCTTCTTCTTGATTACTTCGGCACCAGAGCCTTTGGTTCGCTTAAACAACTGATTTGCCAGATTTGCGTTCCAACCTGGGAACTTATCCAACGGCAGGCCACCGACTGTAGCACTGGACCAGATCGGTACCATGCTGTCGCCGTGTTCGCCGAGGATGAGGGCGTTCAGTTGAGTGGGCGGGACCTTCAACTCTTGAGCGATCAAGCTGCGGAATCGAATGGTGTCGAGTTGTGTTCCCAGTCCGATGACTTGATTTTGAGGCAAGCCCAACTGGTCGTACGCGACATAGGTCAAAATGTCGACGGGATTCGAGACGACGAAGACGATCGCCGAATCCTTGACGCCTGTGTTCTTCACATCCTTGATGATCGACAGGAACAAGTCGGTATTGCGATTGATGAGGTCCAATCGACTCTCATCTGGCTTGCGTCGCAGTCCCGCGGTGATGCAGATAACATCGCTACTGGGAATGTGTTCGTAGCCACCCGACGAGATGATCTGATCCGCCGTGCTCGGACCACCATGCATCATGTCCAACGCTTGACCGCTGGCCATATCTTGATTGAGGTCCAGCAGCGCGATTTCGCGAACGACACCGCCGCACTGCAGTGCAAATCCTGCACTTGAACCAACCAATCCACCACCGCCAATAATGCTAACTTTCATCGCTTTCCCAATCTCTTTCGTTACCTTAACTCTTGTACTCAACCGCGTCTTGTAATTACTCGTCTTGAAATTACTTACCGTCTAGGATTGCTTCTGCAGCGCTTCCATGACTCGGCTGGTAATCATTTGGACAAGTGCTTCGGTGTTGTCGACTGCTGGTGCGGGCTGTTTGGCGTTGGGTCCCATTGCGGGGGGCGCCTCGAACGCTCGTCGCTCAACGCCAGAATCGGACCAGCTTTCGCGGAAGATGTCGTTGGCACAGATGTCGCAATCTTCGTACTCTTTCGTGTTCCGAGGATCATCGAATCCCCATTTGTCTTTCAGTTCGAGCAACTCGCGCTCTTTCTTTTCGCTGAAGAAATTCACTCGACCTAAGCTCTTTGCCAGGATTAGCATGCGGCAATAAGCGTCGAGGATCTCGGTCCACCAGTATGCTCGTTCGACGTTTTCGCCGTAGCTGACGGTACCGTGGTTCGCCAAGATGATCACGTTGGTCTTGTCGACGAAGGGCAAGATCGTTTCGGCAAAAGCCTGTCCGCCAGGCGTTTCGTATTTGGTGATCGGAATGTCGCCGAGGAAGACTTCGACTTCGGGGAGAACACATTGCGGAATTGGCTCGCGAGCAATTGCGAATGCGGTCGCGTGTGGTGGATGGCAGTGTACGACGCTCTTGACGTCGGGGCGCTGCTTGTAGATTTCCAAGTGCAGCAACGCTTCGCTCGAACGCGGCTTGCGACCAGCGATTTGCTTGCCAGTTCCGTCGACGGTTGCGATATCATCGGGCTTGAGGAAGCCTTTTGAGTGCATCGTAGGGGTGCAAAGAAATTCGTTGTCGCTGATCTTGACGGTAATGTTACCGTCGTTGGCAGCGGCGAATCCTTTGTTGTAAATCCGACGTCCAATTTCGCAAATGTCTTGCTTGAGTTTGTGAGCACTGACCATTCGTCATCGTCCTCTAAAAGAGCTTTGTTTGTTTAGATTTGTCTATGTTTTTTGATTCGTCGTTTTTGGGGAGCTTGTTCGGGCGGTCGTTGTCGTTACTTGCTGGGTCGATTCCACCGACTTGAATGTCGTCCAAAATAGCGGCGTTGTAGGCGTCGACTGGTTTGTTCAACGGGCGAAATGGTTGAGCTGCTTCGCCGCCTTCGCTGATCGCGATGCGGTGTCCCAGGCCCGTGCCAAGATCGTCCCAAACAACTAACGGTTCCGAGTCTGACTTCGTTTCGCCGAGCAAATCGTCCAACGTTAGCACGCGAACCACCCGCAGGCTCGCGCCATCGAATGTGGGATGGCAGCGACTGAGTGTGACAGTTCCTATCACCTCCGCAATTCGCATTTTCATCTCCTCGTGTTAACGTCAGTTTTTACGACTGGCTCGTTGCAAAAATAGTTCGAGCAAATTGCGTAACTGGAAGGCATTCTTTCCGCGTGGATCGACGATCAATACGTTGGGGTTCAGTGACCCCATCGCTTCGATTGTCGACTCGCGGTCAAAGCCAACTGCCGCTCGTACTCCGTTGAGCCGATTGGCAACACAACTCGCTTTGGCCGATTGACTGGTAACGATCACTCCAAGATTTTTCCCCGACGCTAACGCCAGTTTCAATTCGCTGGAGATCTCTTCAATACAATCGTTGGGAAGAGTTTCCGAGCGGGCAAAAACTTTGCCAGCACTCGACATCCATTCCGCTAAATTCCAATCCGTTTCGTAAGTCGTAAAAACGAGAGATGCTGGAGTCGATTTTGTTGCCGCCAAATTTTGTTGGCGAATCAACTGCACCTTTCTTTCTCGCAATTCGTCCATCACCGCGGGGGTGACGACGGCTCGCTGATGAACGACCACCGTGTTTACATCAGTTAGGCTTTGGTTTGCTTCCGTAATTGTTTCCAAGGTAATGACAGGGTTGTGTAGCACTAACGAATCGTCACTCGTTCCAGAGACGGTCTTGGAAGTATTTCCCGCACCGTTTCCGGATTGTGTCTTTCGCAATTCGTTAATACGCCGAACCACCTCGCGGACGATACGATCGATGTCGATGCGTTTATCGATTTCGACGTGATTCATGCGTCCCCAATTCCAATTACCGACCAGCGAACGGGTGTTGCATCGACTCCGAGCATTTCTCGAGCGAAGCGTCCGTCGCTGGTGATAATTACCGTTTCTCCTCGTCCGGCCCCAACAGCGTCGATGGCGACAAGTGGGTCACCATCGGGCGTTTTTCCATCTTCCATGCACGGCTGTACGATCAGCAATTTTTGCCCGTTCATGGACGAATGCTTGATCGTTGATGTCGCAGTTCCGACTACGTAACCAGCCCGCATTGAATTGTCTCTTTGTCAAAACTTGGTGTTAGTGTTTGATATCTGTCTGCTTGGTAAATCTGGTTAGCTCGTCGATTTACCGAGGATGCAGAGATCGTCGATCAGCGAGCAACGTCGCTCTCGGGTAAAGGTCATCGGAGTGGTGACGCCTTCGCCGGTAGGTCCAGCGATCGAGAATGAAATGTATCCTTCGCCGCCCAAGCCGAGAGCTGCCATGCAGGGTCCGTTTTTGACGAACAGCGTGGTATCTAGTATTCGTCCCATTTTCGTCATGTTTCTGACGTTGTGGGAGTGAATGATGGCGGTGTGTCGGAAGCCATGTTCGTACTGGCGAGCTTTTTCGATTGCGACGTCGACATCTGAAACTCGCACGAACGGGACGAACGGCATCATTTGTTCGACGGGAACGAATGGGTTGTATTCATCCGTTTCGCCGAACAGCAGTTCGACGGATTCGTGAACGTTCATGCCAGCTGCGCGAGCGAGTACCGCAGCATCTTTGCCGAGGAACTCTTTGGAGGCGACATCGTGGCGGTCGGCGCCTTCACCGACTTGAGCGATGGCAACACTGGTTAGCTTGTCAACTTGTTGAGCGTTGAGTCGTGCGGCTCCCGCCCGCTCCATCGCATTCATCATTTCGTCGAATACTTCGTCGACGACGAAGACTTCTTTTTCGGCGATGCAAAGCAGGTTGTTATCGAACGAAGCACCTTGAATGATACAACGGGCGGCGCGGTCGAGGTCTGCTGTTTCGTCGACGACAACGGGAGGATTGCCCGGTCCTGCGACGATGGCTCGTTTGCCACTATTCAGTGCGGCTCGAGCGACGGCGGGGCCACCCGTAACGCAAATCAGTGCGACGTCTCGATGGCTGAATATTCCAGCGGCCGATTCGAGAGTTGGTTCGGCGATAACGCAGATCAGGTTGTCGATCCCGATTTCTCGGTAGATCGCTTCGTTGAAGCGTCGGACTCCCTCGGCGGCAACCTTTTTGCCACTGGGGTGTGGATTAGCAACCAAGGTATTGCCGGACGCGATCATGCTAATCGCGTTGCCAGTAAGTGTGGGCAGCGAGTGCGTGACGGGCGTAATTGCACCGATAACGCCGAATGGAGCGTGTTCGATGACGGCCAAGCCGTGATCGCCACTGAAGACTTCGCTCTTCATGAATTCGGTACCGGGGGTCATCGAACCGAGTACTTTGAG
>Ga0115002_10010367_pt1 | contig 10040 bp, 11 predicted proteins | sample ArcticOcean_MG_C_8_FD_89576 | JGI IMG/M metagenome (GOLD analysis project Ga0115002, IMG submission 89576) | Marine microbial communities from western Arctic Ocean - ArcticOcean_MG_CB11_86 | ecosystem: Environmental > Aquatic > Marine > Oceanic | place: Arctic Ocean: Canada Basin | collected...
AAGAAAAGAACGCGCCGCAGGCAATACCAGTAAAAACCAACCGATTCCAGACAAAACCCCACCCACACAAAATACCCCAAATACATCCCCACAATATCCCCTTGCCCTTCCCTTTCTATCGCCTTACTTTCCCTAAAAAAGGAGTCCCGTCCATGTCCCAACCCGATCCCGCAACCCAACCCCGTCAACGTTTACTCTACCTCCACGCCCGCACCCCCAGTGTCTTCTCCGAAATCTTAGGCTACACCCCCATCGAACCCCTCAAAGATTTTCGCCCAGAAATCATTGCCACCGACCTCGACTGGCCTTATAAAACTGTGCACGATGCCATCATCGACGGTTGGCAAATCGTACAATTCCCCTATCTACAAGCCCCCTTCGATGACCGTGACCTAGACGTCGTCGGATACGAATTTATCCTTCAAAAAATGGAGGTCGTTTCACAATGACGATCGATAAAAAACACCTACTCACCGATGTAGAAGTCGCCAAATTCATCGTCACAGGGTATCACATGCTCGAACTCGACCTACCCAACGGCACAAATGAATCCATTGCCCAACAGCTCGACACCCTCGAATCCAACCCCGGCGACGCCATCACCGACACCGTGCCCGAACTCAACCAAGTACTCGACCACCCTGCTACCAAGGGTGTGCTCGCCAGCCTCCTCGGCAATGATTACATCGTACAATCCCACCGCCACTGGCACTGCAAACAACCCAACTCAGGCCACATGCAATGGCACCAAGACAGTGTCAACCGACGTGACACCAACATCAACCGCTTCTTAGGTCTCTATTATCCCACCGACATCACGCCCGATATGGGCCCCACAATCATCGTACCCGGCACCCAATTTCGCAACGCCCCCACAGACCGCATGGCCACCTACACCAACATCCGCGGACAAGTACCCGTCGTTGTCAAAGCCGGCACCATCGCCTTCACCCATTACGACCTCTGGCACGGCACCGCCGCCAACCGCTCACCCGCCAAACGCCACATGATCAAATTCCTCTTTGGCCGCAATACCCCAAACACCGCGCCCACCTGGAATCACGATCCCGATGCCCTCAACGCCCCCCGCGACTGGAACAAAAAGGACAAAGCCGAAGACGCCAACAACATCCTCACCTTTGCCAACCCCATTGGTGTCTCACAGAGCGACCACTACAAAGAACGCCAAATTCGCCGACAATGTTGGAACGAACTCATGGGCCAAACAGCATAACGACCTTCTTCATAGCATAAAAAAAGCGGACAATGTATAACATTGTCCGCTTTCGTTTTTTCTATCTCGCATTCTAAATCCCTGCCATCACACCCCGAATATGTGCCCGCTGATCATCACTCAGTGGCAATCCCGGTGGACGCAAATCACCGCAATCCACCCCCAATCGTTCTGTCAACGCCGCCTTAATCAAAGCCTGAAAAGCCCCACCCTTCGCCCCCAAATCTTCATACGCCACAGACCCCTGCTCTTGCAATATCATCGCTTTTTCCCAATCACCCGATTTGTATGCTTTCCAAATCGCCACCCAAATCTCCGGCCACACGCTCAACGGCCCATCCACACACCCACAGGCGCCCACCGTCATCGCAGGCAACATCAACCGATGGCTCCCCACAAAACACAACAACCCCATATTTGCAAATGTGCGAATATTTGCAAACGTCATTGCCGAGTGTTTCAACCCCTTCAATTGCGGCACCCGATCTTGGATCATCTGCATCATCCCAGGCGTAATCTCCACGCCCGTTGCATTTGGCAAATTATAAACAAACAACGGCAAATCAGCCGCAGCCCCAACGATGCGATAATGTTCAGCAATCTCTTCATCCGACCGCCGATAAAAAAATGGTGGCACACAACAAAGCGCATCGGCCCCCACCTTCGCCGCATGTTCAGCCAACTTTGCCGCCCGGCTTGTCGTCGGCGCACCCACATGCATAATAACCTTCGCCCGCCCAGCCGATTGATCCACCACCGCCGTTGCAACTGCCTTATTCTCATCATCCTCCAGCAACACACTCTCCCCAGTCCCCCCCGCCACCCAAAACCCGTGCACCCCCGCCTCTATATTAAATTCAACAACTTTCCGAAACGCCGCTTCGTTAAATGCACCATCCTTGCCCATCGGCGTTGGAATCGCTGGCACCACCCCTTCAAAATCGTTCATATATGCTCCTATCTCCAATTATCCATTGACTTCTTGCCCAATAACGCGCAAATCCAATCGCGTCATACTCACATGTCCATCCCGAACAGTTACACCATCCGACCCCACTGTTTCATCTACTACAGGACTATCAATCTTATGTTGATACACATCGTCTTCCTTTTTAAAACACGACGTATACAACGTTTGTCCCAACGTCGTTTCCTTAACCTGCCAATCTACTACGGGTTCAGCAGGCATATTCACGCTCCAGGTCACAGGCTCTTGCAATCCATTCTCCTTCGACCGCAACAGGTCAAAAACGCGCCCAACCATCTCACCCATCCGACCAAACAACACATCCTGATATTCAGATTCCATCTGACGATGCGCCTCCCAATGTCGAAACGCATGTGATGGCAGCACCTGAGACAACGCCACAGCAGGAACCCCCGCAATATTGGCCTCCAAACCCGCCCCAACCGTGCCCGACGAAATCATAAAACTCAAGCCCACATTCGAACCCATATTAATCCCCGAAATTACCAAATCGGGTTTTTGATCAAACACATGATAAATCCCAAAATTTGAGCAATCTGCAGGCGTACCCGACAAACCATGCGCCTCACAACCATATCCATCCAATGACGTCAAACGCAACTTTCCAAACCGCGTCATCGACTTGCCCTTCCAACTCTGCTCCTCCATCGGCACAACAACCTTCACCTCACCCATATCCAAAAAATAATCCACCGCAAACCGAAACAAAGGCGAATCCAAACTGTCATCATTCGTCAAAAGTATCTTCATAAACCCTCTCTAATTATCTTGCTTACCCAAACGCCCGAACCGTCACCGAAACCCGTTTCCCCTGATACCGCTTCGCCTTCGGAATCTCATGTGTCCAACGTTTATTCATCTCATACGGCACAATAAAAACAGATCCGTTTTCTGCAACAAAATCAACCGACTCTGTCCCTTTCCATTCCCGCAACCGAAACACCCGCGCTTCCCCAAAAGACACCGTCACAATCGGCGTCCCCACAACCATCCCCATCGTCTTATCGCGGTGTTTACCAATATAATGCCCCAAAGAACCATCATACCAATTCAACAGCAAACCATTCAACCGCCCATCTATCGCTTCACACACCCACTCCAACACAGGATTCAAAAACGGTGGTATCGGATCGGACTGCGCCAATTGCCCAGAAAACCGATAGTCCCGCCCAAATGCCTGCCCCCAACGCGGCGTTTTCACCCGACGCCCGTGAATCAAAATTTCTGAAAAATCAACCGGGTGCAGATCCCACAATGCATCAAAAGACATTCGTTTCAAAATCGACACAGGCAAAGATCCAGCCCAAAACAAATCACCCGAACTTAATTCTGTACTCTGAAAATTTAAAACTTTCTCCATATGAACCCAATCCCTCAATCCGCTAAAGGCACAATCCAACCCGCAGGCATCAGAGATCGTTCCACCCGTGTCAAATCAACCGTCGAATCAACCAACGATTGGGGCGCACGCCCATTCAACGAAACGCGAGACACCGCCCGAATTTGAACATCACCATACCCTTCTCCCCGCAATTCATCTTCCAAAAAATGACAAAACATCAAAATCATATCGGGTCGATCAGGCATCTTATCTCGCTGTCGAGACATCAAATAATCACGCTGATCGACCACCCAAGATTTCCCAGAAGAAGGATCCGTCACCACCACATCCACCTCACCCTTTTTGTCACGTAATTTCATATGCCATGAAAAATTATGCCCCTCTTCTGTCCAACTCACATTGCCCGGATAGAGCCAATGCCGCAACGGCATCAGAACCTGAAAACACAAATACACAGCAAGCACATTAACGATCACACGCCTTTTTCGGTCAGAATGCCGAATAGATACTTGTGTATACTTGATCGTTTTGCTCAAAACCTGTTCAACACGTCTTCTAAACCCGATAAACTGATGGGGTTCAAAAAACAACGCACTCGCCCCCATCATAAACCATGGAAAAATGCCAATGCTAAAAAGTTGGTCATTGACAAGATGAAAACCCACCGCAGCCAAAAACGCCAAAACCCGAGTACGCCGCCAAAGCAAAAGGGGAACGATACCCAAATCAAACAACAAACCACCATAACTAAAAACATAAGGTGCCAGTTCATGGGTCAACCAACCACCAATCACAGGAAAATCCGTTTCATCAGCTAACCACATCCGCATGGGTTCACCACGCAACCAATCCCCATTAATCTTGGCAATCCCGCCCAAAAAATAAGGAATACCCACCTGCACCCGCAACAACCACAAATACCACGCAGGCCCCGTACCCACTTGTATCTCAGGTCTACGAACCACATCAAGAGAAGCCGCCCGGTGAGCAGGCACAAAGATCATGATAAAAGCAATCAGCGACACCAAATAAAAATGATTGAGATAATTGGTCTGATCAATCAAAAAAACCTGTGTGAACCCAATAAAAAACAAGATGGCACTGATGCGGTACCACAAACCCAACATGATGAAAGCCGAACATATACCCAACCCTAAAAAATGAACATACATCCAATTCCCAAACCAAGGCTGCACCCAATCAAAGCCGTAAAAAGTAAAAAAGAAATCGGGATCAATATAGTAACGCTTGATCCAATCGTGATGGAAATAGCGCATCACTTCCCAAAGCATAATGCCGCCAAACACCACCCGAAAAAATACCAAGGGTGCCAAATCGACCTGCGCAAAAGGCATTGTTTCAACTTTTTCTCGTAATCCGCTTACGTGTTCCGATTTTTTATGTGTGTCTTGTTGCTTTACCACGAAATCTCCTCAAACGGAAACATCGGCCTCCGCCTATACTCATACTCAAAATTCCGCATATCCGCCGTCGTCGACCCCGGCGTATCCACCCGAATCAACGCCTTACTCACCGGCGCATAAGCCGCCACCGGCGCATGAACCCCCTTCGCCACCAAAATCTGAAAATCCGCCGGATCCAAATCACAACTCGTCATCATCCCCAAACTAAACGGCACCACCCGCCGCGTCGTCAAAGCAATCGTCAACCCCGTATCCGTCTTCACAACCACCGTCTCACCCATATTAAAAGAGGTTCGCCCCCCATGCCGCACTTCCGACTCTGTAAACAACCCATCATGAAAACTATGCACCACAACCTCCGCCTCCAAAGGCGGCCCATGCATCTCATCCGTCTTCCCCCCCATCTGCAACACCACCCGACTACCAATTCCCGCTTCCCGTGCTTTTTGTTGCGCATCCGCATCATACAAACACACATATCCCGTTGTCGTACCCCGCCGATGCAACTCATGCGCAATCAACGTCCCATCCGCCGCCGAACCGCCGCCCACATTGTCTCCCATATCCAGCAAACACACCGGCCCCTCCTGCCCCACAGCACGGTCCACCGCATCTTCAATCGTAATATATTCCCCTACAAATTCAGCACGATGTTCCACAAAATAATGCGCCAATCGATCTGCCAACTTCTGTGCTTTCTCCGCATCATCATCGGTCACCACCACAAACACCGACCCCATCTCCTCCACATCAGAATACGGGAACCCCAGCACAATGCTGTTTGACAACACACCCTGTTCATTGCGCATCTCATTTGCCAATTCATACATCGGCAAACACGGCGGCGCAGATGTCAACTGCCGCTCAATATTCATACCCATCGGCGGAAACGCACCCCGCTGAACAGGCCTAATCTCACCCCGCAGCGTCCGAACCATCAACGACACAGCCTCCAACCCCCGCTGCTTTTGATCCAAATGCGGATTGGATCTGTAAGCTATCGTCGCATCACACGCATCCACCATCCTTCTCGACAAATTTGCGTGCGGATCAACCGTACAAATAATCGGCTTCTCATCCCCCACCGTCGCACGCAACTTCGACAACCAAAACCCATCCAAATCCCGATAATCATCCCCCTCACCCGCGTTCGCACCATGTGGCGCCACCAAATACCCATCCAATGCCCCCACAGCATCCACCTGTTCAAACATCATCTGCATCAATGCGTCACACGTCTCCCGTGTAATGCGCCCCGAAGGTGTTGTACCCGCATAAAAAACAGGCACCACCTCCACGCCTTCCACCTCTAACCCTTCAATAAACCCACTCACCTCATGATGCCCCCCCACAAACCGGTCATACATCGCCTGCCCAAAAGCAATGCCATCCCGCTCAAACAAATCCAATGTCGTCGGTGTTTGAATAAACGTATTCGACTCATGAAGCAAAGAAATCAAACCCACACGCATGATAAACCCCCATCAAGTAAAAAGGTAAAAGGTGTCTTATCATCCCTATTTGAGTTCACGTCTCAAAGGGTTTCTGATTGAAACGCTGTCTACTTTTACCTTTTACTTTTCTACATTTAAGTTCACACCCCAAAACAATTTCTAACGGATACGCTGTCTACTTTTACCTTTTACCTTTTGCCTTGCCTACATCTCCACCACCACATAGTCCTCTTCTACTGTCACAGCATACATCTCCGCCAAGAAGGGGCCTTTAGATAAACCAGCCATCTCACCAATTTGTTCAATCTCAGCCCCACTTTCCACACGCACCTCATAGCTCCGTACACGCATCTTCTCAGGATCAAACCACGACTGTCCCGTCTTCACATCAAACTCCCACCCATGCCACGGACAGCGCAAAATTTCGCCCTTCCGTGTGTATTCATATTTGCCCGGCACCTCCGCTGTCGCAAATCCCGACAATTGCCCCTCACACAAAGGCCCTCCCTGATGCGGGCACCGATTGCGCAGCGCATAAAAAGTGCCCTGCACATTAAACACACCAATAGACCGACCATTTAATGCCACAATCTTTCGTTCACCCAATGGAATCTCATCCACCTTCGCCACCACATGTTTTGCCATATGACCCTCAATCCAATTTATACAATATTCTCGCATTCTCCGCCAAAATATTCCGTTTCAAATCTGCATCCAACCCCGTTGGCAAAGCCATATCGGGCGCATCAAAATCCCAATGGGGATAATCGGTCGCAAACATCAACCGGTCGTTCATATCTAAGTGTTCCAACATCTGAAAAAAGTATTCCGGCCGCGAGGGTTCTTCCATTGTCTGGGTGCTCAACCAAAAGTGTTCGCGGATATATTCCGATGGCAAACGCTTCAAGTGCGGCACTTCCATCTTCAGTTTTTTATAACAACTGTCCAACCGCCACATCAACGGTGCCAACCACCCAAACCCACCCTCAATCAATACCACCTTGAGCTCTGGAAACACTTCAAACACCCCTTCATACACAAAACTCGCCACCTGCGCCTGAAACGCCGTCGGCATGCCGCCATGATCTTCAATATAATGCGACGGTTTTCCCGCACCCGTAATCGGCCCAGCCCCCGAGCCCCCAAAATGAATGCCAATTGGCAAATCGTGCCGCAAGGCCGCCTCATACACTTTCCAGTATTTTCGACTACCCAAAGGCTCCATCGTACGCACCACAAACAATACCTGGGCAAAACCAGGATGATCTCCCATCCGATCAATCTCTGCCGCCGCCAAATCACCATCTTCATACGGCACAATCAACGATGCCCGCAAACGCGGTTCGGGTTCTAACCACGCAGCCACCTGCCAATCGTTCACCGCCTGCGCCATTGCCGAAGCATATCGTAAGTTTTGCTGACTTCCCACACCAATCAATGGATTCAAAATCCCATAATCCATATCCCAAGCATCCAACACATGTACCCGCAACATATCCATATCTGATCCCGGCGGCCCAGATGGTGGCCAAGAATCATGCCGAGCTGCACTTTTCATCGCCCGCGGATACGCCGACCCCATGCGACTGCGCCCCCCAATTTGGCGATGATAGTCATGCCATTCTTTCGGCAAAAAATCATACCACACATTACCAGAAGTCATCGCATTGTGAATATCACAGTCGATCACCGCATTCTTTTTGGGTTTGTCTAATTTCCTACCTTTTTCAACCAAAGTTGCTACACCCATAACACTGATCCTATTGAAGAGAGGTCAAAATCGATAAAACGTACGCGCATTCTCATACAGAATCTTGTCTCTCAAAGACTCCGACAACCCTTTGGGAATCGCATCTTCCGGCGCATCAAAATGCCAATGTGGATAATCGGTCGAAAACAACAACATCTCATCCGAATCCAATTGCCCCATCATTTGCAACAAGTAATCCGGATTATCCGGCGCATCCATCGGTTGCAACGTCATCCGAATATGCTCCCGAATATAATCAGACGGCGGACGTTTCACCCACGGAATATTTCGCCGCAAGCCCCGCCACTCTTTGTCCAATCGCCACATCCACGCCGGCATCCAAGTCCACCCGCCTTCAATCAGCACCACACGCAACTCAGGAAACCGATCAAACGCCCCCTCCACCACCAAGTTCATCACCTGCGATTGAAACACCTGCGCCATGTCGGCCATCTCTTCCACATACGTCGCGGGCCATCCCACAGGCGTAGGCGGCAAACTCGACGCGCCACCATAATGAATACCCACCACCAAACCGTGTTTCACAGCCGCTTCAAAAATGGGGTCATAAACCCGTTTCCCATACGGTTCATAAGACCGCACAGGCAGCATCACCTGCACAAACCCCGGATGATCACCAAACCGTTCAATCTCTTCTGCCGCCAACACAGGATTTTGACTCGGCACCACCAACGACGCACGTAACCGGGCATCCTTCTCCAACCACGCATCCACTTGCCACTGATTAATCGCCGTAGAAAGTGCCACAGCCAAATCCTCATTCTGCACACTCTGCACCCGATACCCACACGTCAAAATCCCAATCTCAACATCCCATGCATCCAACGCCTGTTTTTTAAGCAACCCAAAATCAGAACCCGGCGGTCCCTTTTCTGGCTTTGTACCCTCCCGTGCAGACGTCGGTGCCCCCGCCGGATAATCATTGGCATTGGGTCCCACAAATGCCGACTCATTCAAATATGCCACCCAATGATCATCCAAATAAGGAATCAGCGTCTTCAACGAAGGCAACTCGTTATGGATATCACTGTCGATCACCCTTTTCATTTCAATCCCCATCCATCTATAGCTGCATCAAAGATTTTCAAATTAAACCGATGCCTCTGCATACACCTTCTCAAAAGATGCCAGTGCAATACCCCCCAACCGCTCAGCCATCCCCTGATAGGCATCACGACGATAATCCCACTTATCAGACCGCGCCACTTGCTCCAACCAATCACACAAATGAATGCGCACCAAATCGTCATAATCTTTTCGCGACACATCCATAATTTCACCCGTCTCGCGATGTTTAATTGGGTACACATCCTCATCATCACTCACCTGATTGTCAAACGAATCGCGATCCATAAAACAATTCAAATACGCCAACCACTCGGCGCGTTCACCAATAAACACCTTCAATTCATCACGCCGTTCTATTGGCAATGTGAACCCTTGAAAAATCTGCGTGCCATAAATGGAATGAAACAGTGCCGCATTGCACAAATCTTCATCTGCGCCCCACGCCTTTATATCTGTATACACCCCAATACCATGTGCCAAATATGACTTTTGGCTGTGTGGCACATCATTGGCACCGAGATCCTGAAAATATTGCGTCATCTCTTTAAACGTCGGCATAATATCCCCTTTTTACTTGATTTAATATCCCACACCCCGACAATATTGATACATCTTCGCACTCCGCTTAGCTTCACTCACAGCATCTTCAGCCCCCGCAATAGGTGCCCCAGGGCACGCCGTCACCCACCGGTCAAATCCAGTTTCTTCCAATGCCTTAAGACATCCATCAAAATCCAAACACGCCGCCTCACCTACATC
>Ga0115002_10010368_pt1 | contig 10038 bp, 8 predicted proteins | sample ArcticOcean_MG_C_8_FD_89576 | JGI IMG/M metagenome (GOLD analysis project Ga0115002, IMG submission 89576) | Marine microbial communities from western Arctic Ocean - ArcticOcean_MG_CB11_86 | ecosystem: Environmental > Aquatic > Marine > Oceanic | place: Arctic Ocean: Canada Basin | collected...
AGGACCAGGCCGAAATTGCAGGAGAGATCGGTGAAGAGCGGGCCGAAGCCGTCATCCGTATTGGCGGTGACGACGATCTCCGCCGGCTGGGCCGCGACCAGGGCCAGCGCCTCGATAATCGCCGCCGTCATAGCGACGTCGTCGTCCATATAGAGCATGCGGTAGGCGTAGTAGCTGCCGAGATTGCCCATGGTCGTGGCGCCGGCCTGGATCGCCATCGAGGCATTCTCGACCGCCGCCGGCTGGCCGATCATGTAATCGCCGAAATGGGGCGCGACCGGCGCGGCGCGGGTCAGGCGCAGCCAATCCTCGTCCTTTTCGAGGATCAAGCTCGCCCCCTTGCCCATCTTCGCCCGCATATGGGGCGGGTAGCCCATATTCTCGTCGAAGCAATAGCCGAAGCGGTCGATCCGGTAGCCCTTCTTGTCCAGGGCCTCCCAGATCTCGGCGCAGGCCCGGGCCGTCTTGGCCGCGTCGTTGAAACCGATATGGGCATGGAGCATGACCCGCCCTTCGGCGACGCAGCGGCGCTTGTACTCGGCTTCCGAATCGACGCCGTAATGGTCGAGAAAGGCGTTGCGGCCGGGGGTCACGGTCTCGGCTAGCTTGCGCCCTTTGGCGATCAGCACGGCGATATCCGGCAATTCCGGTTCGGGCAGAAGTTGGGCACGTTCACGAAGCTCGGTCATTTCCCCTCCCTCTTGCGTTTCGTGTCAGGCGCCCTTGTCGGTCGACGCGGCAACGGTTGGCTCGGCATCGCCAGCCAGGCGGTCGAGCATCGCCTCGACATCGCTGCAGACGATCGCCCCGGATTCCACCAAACCGGCGCTTACATCGACGGGCAGGCTCGTATTGGAGCTCTTTGGCACCTGGTTGAGGCGGCCGCCGATATAGATCGGAATATTCAGCCCGGCGGCCTCCATCGCCTCGCGCAGTTTGGTCAGATAGCTCAGGGCGATGCCGTTATAGGTGCTGAGGGCGATGAAATCGGCACCGCTCTCCGCCGCCTTGTCCACCAGCCGCGCCGGATCGGCGCTGACCCCGCCATCGACCGTGTCGACATCGAGGCCGCGCATGACATGTTCGAGCAGCAGCTTGCCGTATTCATGGACATCGGTCGTCGCGACGCAGGCGATATAGCCGCGGCCGCCGATCGCCTTGACCTTACCCGCAGGAATCGCGCCCAGGATAGCATCGCCCTTGGCTTCCAGCTCGGCGATATTCTCGACCAGCACGACGGGCCGGCGGCCGCGCGCCGTCGCCGGGTCTTCCTTGCCCGGGCCATACCAGCGTTCCAGATTGCGCGCGCCGGCGCGCTTGACCGCGAGCAACAATTCGATCGGGTCCGAAATATCGATCCCCGCCTCGGCGAAACCCTTGAGGAGATTGTCGCGGAAGCGCTCGCCGCCCGCGACCAGGTCCATTGCGATCCGGTCGATTACCGCGAAATCGATCAAGGTCTCGACGCTGGGTGCCAGTTCGATCAGCCGGTTGGCGACGATATGGGCCTCGACGATCTCGTCCGGGTCGGGGATGCGGGCGTATTCCGTGACTGGAATCGGGGTCAGGGCATGGCCGGTCGGACGGTCGCGCAGCGTCGCGATATCGAAGGTGACGTAATGGGCGAGCGAGGCGTAATTCGCGTCCAGGTCCGGGCCGTAGAGGGTGGTGGCGCCGTAGACCATCGGCCCCGTCTCCTCCCCCACCAGGGCCAGGGCGCGCTGGAAGGCCATGCGGGTGCGGGGATCGGCGAACATGTTGCCGAAGACCGTGGCGTGGCGCGCGCCGATCAGAGTTTCGACCAGATATTTCTCGAACAGCACCAGGCCGAAGGTGCAGGCCAGATCGGTGAACAGCGGACCGAATCCGTCATCGGCGTTGGAGCCGACATACATTTCCTTGGGCTGCGCGGCCAGGAGCGCGATGGCCTTGACCGTCGATGCCGCCCGTCCCGCATCGTCCTCCATGTATAGCAGCTTGTAGTTATAGAAATGCGACAGGTTGCCCATCATGGTGGCGCCCGTCTGGATCGCCATGGCCGCATTCTCGAAGGAAGCCGGCTGGCCGATCATGAAGTCGCCGTAATAGGGTGCAGTGGGCGCCGCGGCGGCGATGGCCGCCCAGGCCTCGTCGCAATGGTTGATCAGTCCCGTGCCCACGGGCATATCGGCCCGCATCTCGGGCGGATAGCCCATGTTGCGGTCGAAGACGAGGCCGAAGCGATCGAGCCGGTAGCCCTTCTTGTCGAGCGTCTCCCAGATATCGGCGCAGGCGCGCGCGGTGCGGAACGGGTCGCGATAGCCGATGGCAGCATGGAGCATGATCCGCCCCTCGGCCACGCAGCGCCGCTTGTATTCCGCCTCAGTCTCGACCCCGTAATGGTCGAGAAAGGCGCAGCGTCCCGGCGTGATCTTGCGCGCCATCGCCCGGCCCTCGGCCACGACTTCGGCGCCCGGCCGCAGTTCCAGTTCGGGAATGAGTTGGGCGCGGTCGCGCAATTCGCTCATAGCTCGTCGGCCTCGGTCGCTTTGGCCGCTTTGGCCGCGGCGATATAGCCCAACGCGCCGAAGATCTCGTCGATATTACGGCAGACGACGGCCCCCGCCTCGGCCAGTTCGCCGCCGATATCGACCGGCAGGCTAGTGTTCGAGCCGTCGGGAATGCGGTTCAGTTTGCCGCCAATAAAGATGGGCAGGTCGATGCCCTGCGCATGCACCTGGTCCTCGAGGTCGCGCAGAAATTCGAGGGTTACGCCGTTATAGGAACTGAGGGCGATGAAATCTGCGCCCTCGCGCACCACCGTCTCGGCCAGGTCGTTGGGATCGATGCTAACCCCGCCATCGACGATCGCGACATCGAGCCGCCCCAGCACGGTCTCGACCAGGATCTTGCCGTATTCGTGGACATCGGTGGTGGCGACGCAGCCGCGCAGGTCGGCCACCCGGATCGTCTCGCGCAGGGCTGGGTCGAGATTGGCGACGTGCCCTTCGCCGGTTTCCTCCATCTCTTCGATCGAAGTTGAAGTTTCGACCGGTTTGCGGCCGCGCAGGCGGCCCGGCATTTCCTCGCCGGGGCCGAACAGTTCCTCCAGTCGCTTGGAGCCGGTTCGGCGAATGGCGAGCATCAGTTCCATGGGATCGTCCGTATCGATGCCACCCTCGGCAAGGCCATCGAGCACGGCGCGGGCGAAGCGTCGCCCGGCCTCGACGATGCGCTCGGCCATCGCGTCGGCCTCGGTCGTGTCGTGCATCGTCTCGAAAGGGGCTTCCAGTTCGATGGTCCGGTTGGCGATCAGATGAACCTCGACGATCTCCTCGATATCGGGAATGCGCTCGGCCTCGGTCAAGGGAATCGTCTGGATCGCTTGGCCCGTCGGGCGCAACCGCTGGGCCAGGGCGTCGAGCCGCACATAGTTGGAGAGGGCTGCCGCGTTTAGCGCGTGGTCAGGGCCGTACATGGTGGTCGCCCCCGCGATCAGGGTGCCCGGCGTGTCCGTCACCATCGACAGCGCACGCTGGAAGGCGAAACGCTTGAGCGGTTTGGAGAAGGTGTTGCCAAAGCAATGGGCGACCCGCCCCCCCCCCCACCAGGGTCTCGACGATGTGCTTCTCGATCAGCACCGCGCCGAGCGAGCAGGCGAGATCGGAGAACATCGAGGCGAAGCCGTCGTCGATATTGGAATGGATCAGCACCTCGACCGGCTGGGAAGCGGCCAGAGCCATGGCCTTGAGCGATTCAGCGGTGACCGCCACGTCATCGTCCCAATGGTGCTGGCGGAAGGTGAAATACTGGCCGAGATTGCCGATCGAGGTCGAACCAGCGGCCAGGGTCGCTACCGTGTTCTCGAAGGCGGCCGGGGTGCCGATCACGAAATCGCCGAAATGGGGTGCGGCGGGCGCGGTCGCCGTCATCGCCGCCAGGTCCTCGGATCCCTCGAAGATCAGGCCCGTGCCGCGCGGCAGCTCGGCGCGCATCGCGGCGGGATAGCCCATGCTCCAATCGAGGCAAATGCCGTAGCGGTCGACCCGATAGCCCGCCTTGTCCAACCGCTCCCAGATCTCGCCATAGGCACGGCGGCTCTTGGCCGGATCCCGGAAGCCGGTCTGAGCATGCATCATCACCCGCCCCTCTGCCCCGCAGCGCCGCTTGTATTCGGCCTCGGACTCGACATCGTAATGATCATGGAAGGCGGAAGGACCGAGCGTGTGGATCTTCGCCGCCTTGCGCCCTTCGTCAAGCAATGCGGCCGAGTCCGGAAGCTCAGCTTCCGGAAAAACCTGCGTGCGGGCGATGGAGCGATCCATGTCTATCTACCCCTGGCGTCAGGCTGCGTCTTCCGCGCCGGCCTCGGGCGCCATGCGTTCGCGCGCCATGGCCTCGAGTTTGACCAGCATGTCGTCGAGATTGCCGCAGACGATGGCGCCGGTCTCGGAAATCTCGGCTGTCACGTCGATCGGCAGGCTGGTGTTGCTGGCGTCCGGGATACGGTTCAAACGGCCGCCGATGAAGACCGGCACGTCAAGCTTGAGCTTCGCCATCTCCGCCTTGAGTTCCTGAACGAAATTCAGGGCGATGCCGTTATAGGAGCTGAGGGCGATGAAATCCGCGCCGGCGTTCTTGGCATGTTCGGCCAGATCGTTGGGATCGGTCGAAACCCCGCCATCGACGATCGGCAGGTCGAGGTTTCGCAGCACCGTCTCGACCAGCACCTTGGCGTATTCGTGGACATCGGTGGTCGCCAGACAGGGCTTGAGGCCCGAGGCCGCGATAACCTCGCGAACCGCCGGGTCGAGCCCGCCGACGTAGCCTTCGCCCGAATCCTCCATCTCCTCGATCGAGGTCGAACGCTCGACGGCGCGGCGACCGCGCAGCCGGCCCGCATCGGGCTCGCCCGGGCCGAACCGCTCCTCCAGGCGCTTGGAGCCGATGCGGCGGATCGCCAGGAACATCTCGAAGGGGTCGCGAATATCGATGTCCGCCTCCTCGAAACCGTCCAGCACGTTCCTCTTGAACCGGTGTCCGCCCTCGACGATGCGCGACGCGACCTCGTCCATCTCGGTGAAGTCGAACATCGAATCGAAGGGATCCTCCAAATGGATCATCCGGTTCGCCAACAGATGGACGTCGATCACCTCCTCGATATCGGGGATGCGCTCGGCCTCCGTCACTGGCACCGGATTCACGGCATGGCCGGTCGGCCGCATTTTCTGGGCCAGGGCGTCAATGCGGATGTAATTGGCGAGCGCGGCATAGTTCTCGGCATGGTTCGGGCCGTACATCGTGGTCGCGCCATAGACCATGGTGCCCGGCGTATCGGTCACCTGGGCGATCGCGCGCTGGAAGGCGAGGCGCTTGTAGGGCTTGGCGAAGGTGTTGCCGAAGCAATGGCCGACCGATCCGCCGAGCAGCTCCTCGACGATGTATTTCTCGATCAGCACGGCGCCGCAGGAACAGGCGAGGTCGGAAAACAGAGCCGCGAAGCCGTCATCCATGTTCGAATGGACCAGGATCTCGACCGGCTGGGCGGCGGTCAGCGCGATTGCCTTCACCGTTTCGGCCGTCACCTGGGCGTCGTCGTCCCAATGGGGCTGGCGGAAGGTGAAGAACTGCCCGAGATTGCCGATGGTGGTCGAGCCGGACGCCAGGGCCAGGCAGGTGTTTTCGAAGCCGGCCGGCGTGCCGATGACGAAATCGCCGTAATGGGGTGCGGCGGGCGCGGCGCTGGTCAGGCGCAGCAGGTCGTCCTCATCCTCCAGGATCAGGCCCGTGCCGCGCGGCATATCGGCGCGCATGGCGGCGGGATAACCCATGCTCCAATCCAGGCAAATGCCGTAGCGGTCGACCCGGTAGCCCGCCTTGTCGACCTTGTCCCAGATCTCGGCATAGGCGCGTTGGCTCTTGCCCGGATCGCGGAAGCCGATCTGGGCATGCATCATCACCCGCCCCTCGGTCCCACAGCGGTGCTTGTATTCCGCTTCCGACTCGACGCCGTAATGCTCGAGGAAGGCCGATTTTCCCACCGGATGCGTCGCGGCTGCCTTGCGGCCATCTGATATCAATTCGGCCGTATCGGGCAGCTCCGCTTCGGGAAAGATGCTTTCGCGGGTCAGGGGTGCGGCCATCGCTCTTCGCTTTCGTATCGTGGATTGACAGACAGGCTGCCTCGGATATTAGCGGCCCGCGAACCGGTCGGACAGTGACTGGCTATGCGGGCGAAAGACGCCCGAAGAGACCTGGCCTTCACTCAGACGATACGTGCGGAGACCTAGGCCGCCAGCCGGGCTCCCGATCCGGCGCGCATATAGTCGTCCAGGCCCGGTGTGCGATAACCGTCGCGGCTCCACAGGATCGGAAAATGCGCTTCGACCATTTCCGTCGTGCCGAAGCGCTGATAGCGGCCCCAAGCATTCGCGGCCTCGGTCGGGTGGAAATGCGTCTCGGGCCGGATGCAATGGGTGCTGATGGACTGGCGATGCCGGTCGGAGCGGTTGCGGTCCGAGCCGTGCCACATCCAGCCATCATGGAACGAGCCGCCGCCCTTCGGCACCTCGACCTCGATAATCTCCGGTTCGACTCCGGCGAATTCGGCCGAAACCGTAACGAAGGTGTCGAAATCGTCCGGATCGAGAAAGCGCGTGAAATCCTGCTGCAACGCGTCGATCCGTTCCCTGTATTCCGCCATGTCGAGGCGCGGCCATTTGTGGGAACCGCGCACGAAGCGAAGGGTTCCGCCCTCGGTTGTGGTATCGGTCAGCGCCACCCAGCAGGTACAGAGGTCCGAAGGAACGCACCATTGGTGGTAGCTCGAATCCTGATGCATCGACAGTTCGGGTGCGCCCGGAGGCTTCCAATGGATGTTGTTCTGCAACATGCGCGCGCCGCTCCAGCCCGAGAGGGTCGCGGCCTGTTTGCCGATCCCGGCATGGAGCGCGAAATTGGCCAGGGTATGGTCGGCCCGCCAGGGATTGGCCATCCAGCGGGTCGCCGGCGTGTCGTCACCCTCGGCGAATTTGGTCGGAAAATGGTCCGGCGTCGTGCCGGTCTCGAACTTGCCGGCGAAAATGGGCGCGAAACGCTCGCGCAGGGTCTCCGCAAAATCCGACTCGATCAGCTTGTCGACGATCAGGATGCCGTCTTCGTCATAGGCGCGGCGCTGTTCGTCCGTCCATTCGATGTCGAGCACTCCGTTGCAGGTCATGCCGTCCTCCCTTCTATCAAAAGTCCCGCCGTAGCCGAGGTTTCAGATCAAACCCTATCGCCATTCTTCACCGATCAGAAGGGCCGGAACCATCACGAAACGCCGCCTCGACGCCCGGCGCGGGCATCCCCCATCAAGCTTGAGGTCTTGCGGACGGCGTCGATGACTCGCTCGGCAATCGGGCCGATCCGGTCGGCCACACGCGCAAAGCGCGCGTCTCGAAGGGTGATTGGCACAACGCCACACTGAAGTTCGCCTAAAGCCGGTCCGGTAACGCCAGGCCCTTCGGATCGACCACCTTGAAGCGCGTGTCCATGACTTCGAGATAGTTCACGATCTGGGTGCGCTCGCGGCTCACCGCTTCCGTGGACATTTCAATCTCATCCTCGGTTTCCACCTCGCTGATGAAAGCGAAATCGCTGGAATCTCGACCGAGGGTGAAGCAGTCGAGAGCATGCCAGGTGCCGCGCCACAGCATCAGACCCTGGGTGCCGTCCAACAGAAAGGCCCGCGCGGTGCCGGGCGCCGGATAGGCCTCCGGATCGCAGTTGTCGGTCACGGGGGCAACCACCATGATTGCGCGCGCGCCGCCCAGGGGCATGCGGCTTTCGGTCACCGTCACATGCCGTTCCATCGCGAAGAATTCCGGCGGTTGGCGGTGATAGCGCATGATGCGCAACTCGGTCCGCCCCTCGGCATCGAACCGCATCTTCCAGGCATCCAGCCCCGGCCGTGCCCAATCCGGCGTCTTGGGCAACTCGCCCACGATCATGCCGTAGGGCGCGAAAGCCTCATGGTTCAGCGGCTCCAGCGGAATTTCGATTGTCGTGGTCATCCTTCCCTCCCTACCCGTTCATATTTTGGCACCCACCCTCGCTGGCCGGATGACCAGGGCGACGCCGAAGGCCGCCAGGGCCATGCCCAGGATCGCGGTTAGACCCAATTTGTCCCCGAACATGAAATAGGCTTCAACCGCGGTCACGCCGGGCACCAGATAAAACAAGCTGGCGACCCGGGCCGCCGAGCCGCGCCGGATCAGGTGATAGAGCAGGCTGAAGGTGCCGACGGACATGCCTAGAGTTAGCCAGGTCAGCGCGCCGGCGAAGGTCCAGGTCCAGTCGACATGATTGTCCTCTACCAGCAGCGCGACCAGGGTGACGGCCAGCGCCGCCGCGCCGAGCTGGATTGTCTGGCCCGTGCGCATATCCATGGCCTGGCCGTGCTTCTTCTGCCACAGGGTGCCAAGGGTAATGGCGAGCAGGCAGAGGAGCGAGAAGATCAGCCCTTCGAATTCCGCCTCCACGGCGAAGGGATCGAGTTCGCGCAGAACGACCAGGACGACCCCCGCGAAGCCGAGCAGGAAACCAGCCCACATGCGCCGCGTCACCCGCTCGCCCAGGACCCTGCCAACCAGGGTCGCGGTCAGCAGCGGCTGGAGCGAGGCGATCAGCGCAACTAGGGCGACTGGCATGCGCGCCATCGCGAAATAAGCGAATCCGAGATAGGCGCCGTGCATCAGGAGGCCGGTGACGGCCGTGCGCCAGATCGCGCCGGGATCCTTCGGCCAGGGCGCACGGAACGCCAGGGAAATTAGCAACATGAACAGGGCCGCTAGACCGAAGCGCAGGCCCAGGAAGGTCGCCGGCTCGACATAAGGTAGGCCCAGCCGGGTGCCGGTGAAGCCGGTCGTCCATAGCAGGACGAAGGCAATGGGCATCGCCGCCGACCAGATCAGCGGATTGGCCGACAGGTCAGGGCGCTTGGCCGGGGCCATGGGAGTCTTGCCGACTTGGCTCACCCCAGGGCCGCCCGGGCGCCGCGCAACTCGCTCGCCACGACATCGAACGACAGGCGTGCGCGAAAGGCATGGCTGAAGGACAGGGTAGCGAGATTGACGCCCTCGAACTGCACGGTCAGGATCGCCCCGGCGACGAACAGGGGCACGGCCAGTTTGAGCCAGGTTATTCCCGTGTTGATCCGCGCGAACAAGGCCACCCCCAAGCGTTGATCAGCACCATGACCGCCAGGAACGCGATGACGACGGCCTAGCCGGCCGGCGTCAGCAATTGGCTGCCGGGCTCGTGAACGAGGGGAAAATAGTTGACGATATAGCGCATCATCGCCAGCACCTCGATCGGCGCCGTCGTGGCGTAGCCCACCCAGGCGGTCTCCAACCCATCGCGACCCCGGCCAGGGGGCCGCGTGGCTGAAATAGGGGACGCGAGCGAGCCCCCTGGCGACCGGCAGCATGGGCGCCACCTCGGCGAAGGTCAGGGCGAGAAACATCATCACGACCCCGCCTATGACCCAGGAAACGAGCGCCGCCGGGCCGGTCTGCTGGGCCACCAGATGGGGCGCGAAGAGCCAGCCCGAGTTGAGCATCCCGCTCAACGCAATGAAGGTTAGGCCGACAAGGCCGGTCCGCCGTTGTAACTGCATGCTGTGTTCGTCCCCCGCCCCCAAAGCGATCTTGTCCGTATCTTAGCCGCCCGCGCCCATGCCCGCGACCCGAGTTCGGGCGCAAGCGCCGGATAGCGCACTCATCTTCCGGCGGCCGTAACTCTCCAACGAAACCGGGATCGGAGAGAATTCGTGCCCCAATTTCGCATGGGCCCGACGGAATGGGTTCTGATCGCCATTCTTTCCGTTCTCTGGGGCGGCATCTTCCTCTTCGTCGAACTGGCCCTCGCCGCCCTTACCCTGCTTGTCTGGATGCGCGTTTCGCCGGCCTTGCCCTGCCGCGCGCACCGCGCGCCTGGTTCGCCTTCCTCGTCATGGGCCTGCTCAACAACGCCCTGCCCTTCAGCCTGATCACCTGGGGCCAGGGACATATCGATGCA
>Ga0115002_10010369_pt1 | contig 10038 bp, 7 predicted proteins | sample ArcticOcean_MG_C_8_FD_89576 | JGI IMG/M metagenome (GOLD analysis project Ga0115002, IMG submission 89576) | Marine microbial communities from western Arctic Ocean - ArcticOcean_MG_CB11_86 | ecosystem: Environmental > Aquatic > Marine > Oceanic | place: Arctic Ocean: Canada Basin | collected...
GCACTCCATCGATTCGTACAACCTCAAGGATCCTCGCTTTGGCGTCTTCGAGCAACTCGAAGAGTTGCTCGATCGACATGGAGTGGATAAGGGACGTTTCGATATCCGCTTGGCACCAGAGGAGCACGATGCCGGGCTAACCGTGAATGAGTACGAGACCCTTCTGGTGCGCAACGACCTACCAGAGGTATTGCAGGACCCACTGCGCTACATGGTAAAACGAGGGCGTAAACTTCTGCGCGATCCGGCATCCATTCCGGAGAAGACGAGAGACTACGCAACCTACGACCTTATACACCTGTACAATGAGTTCGTCAGTAGCTTGCCTTTCGGTCGGGCCATTGTCGATCGGATCATGTCAGCGTTGTCCACGCCCGCATACCGTATACTGCGCCTGAAACGCCACGTCAGCCTGCTGGTCTCGACGAGCTCAGAGACTGGTCCGGAGCGCATCGTCCAGGGAACCTACCAAACGCCGATTCTGGTTCAGCACCACCGGCCCGAACGGGGTTCGCGTTCCCTTATCATCACGCTGCGCCGATTCGCTTAGGTACTGTTCCAACCCACCCCCCAACAGCTGCAGGCCGATGCACGTAGACCCATCCATCTTCAAGGCCTATGACGTCCGCGGCATTTTTCCCGACCCGTTGAGCGTCGAGGTTGCTGAGGCTGTCGGCCGGGCGTTCGCCACCCTGTTGCAACCCGCCGAGGTCGTCGTCGGCCGTGATATGCGCTTGTCGAGTCCCGACGTTTGCGCCGCGGTTACGACCGGGTTGACCAAGCAGGGCGTCGACGTCATCGACATCGGTATGGTCAGCACCGATCAATACTACTACACCTGTGCCACGCTCGATCGGCCGGGGGTGATGGTGACCGCCTCACACAACCCTCCCGAGTACAGCGGCTTCAAGATGGTCCGGAGCATGCCGTTTATGTTGAGTGCCGACGACGGTATCCAGGACTTGCGGGCCATTGTCGAGCAAGATGCGTTCGCACCGTCATCTTCGCGTGGCGAGGTCCGGCAACGCGACATGAGTAGCGAATTCGTCGACTACGTTCTCAACCTGATCGAGCCGGCTACCCTGAGTCCCCTCAAGGTTGTGGCTGATACCGCCAACGGCATGGTCGGTCCTATTCTGAGTCGCGTATACGATCGGCTGCCCGTCGAATTGATCGGGATGTACCTGGAACCGGACGGCTCTCTTCCCAACCACGGCCTTGACCCTATGCAGGAAGAAAACCGCCGCCCTCTGCAACGCCGTGTCGTTGAAGAGGGCGCCGACGTCGGCTTCGCCTTCGACGGTGACGGTGATCGTTTCTTCGTCATCGACGATCGCGGCGAATTTGTTCCTGGGGATTTTCTCACGGCTCTGCTGGGGTGTTACCTGCTCGAAAGAGAGCCAGGGGGCAAGATCATATACGACGTGCGCTGCTCATGGGCGGTACCCGAAATGGTGACTGCAGCCGGCGGACAGGCGCTGGTCGAAAGGGTCGGTCACGCCTTCATGAAGCCGAAAATGTTCGAGGAAAATGCCATTTTCGCCGGTGAACTCAGCGGCCATTACTACCTGCGCGACTTCTTCGGAGCCGATTCTGGCATCGTGCCATCACTCCTCGTGCTCGAGATGCTTGCGCGCCGTCCCCAAAAACTGTCGCAGCAACTGGCACCCATAGAGCAATCCCATTTCATATCATGGGAGATCAATTCTCGTGTCGACGATCCACAAGGCAAGATAAAGATGCTGGAGGAGCGCTATGCCGATGGCGAGGTCACCCACGTCGATGGGATCTCGGTCAGTTTCCCCGACTGGCACTTCAACGTGCGGTCGTCCAACACTGAGCCTTTGCTGCGGTTGAATCTTGAGGGCACGACCAAGGAGCTGATGGAGTCCAGGCGCGACGAAATTCTGGCCCTCATCAGGGATGAGTAAGCCCTTGAGGCGCTGGCACAGCGCGATACTCCTGATGCTGCTGGCGCCACCCCTACCAGCCATCGCCGACATCGACTTCTCCTTCGAGCACTACGATGTCGAAGTTCAGTTCACCAACGGTTTCGGCATCAGTTCGCTCAGGTACAAAGGGCAACAGGCAGACTTCGTCGCCAGCTTGCCGCTGGCGGACTGGGAGTGGCTCTGGCTCGAAGCCGGCAGCGAGCGCAACCGACCCGACGATCTAGAGCTGAGGGTGAAGCTTCTGGAGCCATCCTGGGATCCTCCTGTGCTGCGCCAGGAACCTGGCCAGGCAGCTATTCTGGAATTCTCACAACAGAACGTGCTGCGTGAGGGGTTAGATCTGGCCGTCACCATGCGGTTCTATACCCAGGAGCCTCGTTTCGACCTCACGTACACGATCAGCAACGGTACGAGCGTGCCACTGAATTTTCCCTATATCATGGTCGGCTTGCCGGGATTTCTCGATCATGCGGTCGTGACAGCAGTGGAAACTGGAGATGGGCAGCGAAGGGAGCCGTTGTCGCCACACGAGGACTTCTTGTCGGAGGCGTTGGCGGACGGCCGTTCGGATTACCTGCTGTTACGGCATGACGCCTCGCCAATCGCTGCCGATAGCCTGCTGGGCGTTGCCGAGATCAAGGAGGATCAGGTGACCTTTGCGCTCAAGGCCGCTTACGCGCCAAATACTGACATTCGTCAGGCCTATTCCGCTCATACCAACAAGCCACTGTACCTCACCAGCCATCTTTACCTGTTCCTCAACAACATCGAAGTGGGTGAGGTATGGGGGGCAACGGTCCAGTACACCCTCTCCAAGAGCGGCGGCGACGCCCCCCTCACTCCGACTGACGTGGTGTCAACTACTGCCTGGGGCGATCTCAAAAACCACCCGGCCGCCGCTTCATCTACAGTCCCAACCCCTTGAGCCTACTCAGAGACTTTTCCGGTAACGTCGTCTGCACGGTTTTGACGTTCGGATTTGGATTTGCCAGCAAAGCGCTAATCGCTCGTGCTCTGGGACCAGAAGGATTTGGCCATCTAGGTGTCATTGCGACGGCGGCAATGCTCGGGAGTCTCGTTTTCGGAGAGTGGCTCGCGAGGGGCAACACCTATATCGTCGGTAAGGAGAGTCGCGCCAATGACGCGCTAGCCAGTTCACTCGCCTACGTCGGGTGTATGGCTGTGCTGGTAACGATCGCGGCTGTCGCCTGGGGCGAATTCTTGCCATACGGGCAGTTGACTGGTCCCGACTACATGTTCATCGGACTGCTGTTGGTCGCCCTTGTCACTCAGAGAGCGGCGCAGTGCATTCTGCTAGGTCAAGACCGACAGCTCTCTTTCGCCGTCATCCCACTGGTTCTGGCAGCCATTTATCTGGTAGGTGCCGCAACGGCCCTTTTGCTGTACGAGTCAAGACTTTCAGGCGTTCTGATCGCATGGTCGGCGGCGGCCATGATCTCGGCTTTGGTCGCTATCCTAATGGTAGACGGTGTGCCAAAAGGGCGGCCAAGCGCGGGACTGTTGCGCAGGATGGCCCTGGTAGGCGGCCGCGGCGCCGTCTCGACGACGCTCATCTTTCTGCTGTTCCGCAGCGATGTGTTCCTGGTCGCGGCACTCCTGGGGAAGCCAACACTTGGGGTCTATTTGATCAGCGTCGCCATCGCCGAGATGATGCAGCGCTTTCCGAATCTGGCCGGTGTGGTTCTGCTGCCCAAGGTACTCGCGGGCAAAGATGATGACCACGGCGTGAGCCTGGCTGTTGCACGGCGGGTATTGTTTGGCTCGGCTTTGATCGCGGTCGGAATCATCGTCATTGGTCATGTGCCGGTCGGCGCGAGTACGGTCGGTGAGGCCGTGATCGGTCTTGTTTTTGGACCCGAGTTCCCGGGGGCCTTCGTCCCCCTCGTTCTCATGTTACCCGGTTTGGTGGCGTGCGGTTTTGGCTCAATCCTGAACACCAAGCTCGCGGGTGAGGGGTACCCTCCTATTACGATCTGGGCGCCGGCAGCGGCCCTGTTGACCAACGTTATCCTCAATCTCGTGCTGATCCCTCTGTGGGGGTTGGAGGGTACTGCCATTTCCACATCGGTTGCGTACATTCTGTGGTCTGCACTCGTCACCATCGACTTTCAACGGCGGACCGCAGTTTCCTGGCGACAATTCATCCAGGGGAACTAGGCGTGGTGCGGGATTGCCCCCACTCACTGAATCGCTGTTGAGGCCCAAGAGGCCGGCCGGCAGCACGCCTACTGGGATCATATGACGCAAGCGCCGCCCACGCTCCCCCCCACACCCGGAATCGGTTGGTTCACGGCCTTCCTGGTTGTGCAGCTGTTATTGGTGGTAGGTGTAGTCTGGGTGCCCAACAATTTGCTCCTCGGCATGCTGGGAATCGTTATAGGGGTAACCTACCTGGCGCTGTTGGTCCTTCATCCTTGGACCATCATTCCCATGATCGTGGCCACTACCGCGCTTGATATCACCGGCCAGCTCATTAAGGAAACGCCCATTGGTATCCCAGTAACCGGATTTCACCTGACGCTTGCATTGATGGGTATTGCCGTGGTCGTCAACGCATTCTTACGCCGCCGGGTGGACTTTCCAGACTTCGAACTCAAGGTGCCCCTGGCTGTACTATTCGGCGTCATGACGTTGTCGCTGACGTACACGCCCAGTTTCGTTGACGGCACCCTCGGTGTTATACGGACCCTGTTCCTGATCGTCTTTCTTTACCTCACTCAAGTCATTCTCGATTCCAAGAAGGCTGTAGATACGGTCGTGCTCTCGATCGCTATAGCCTTGATTGGCGGTGCAATACTCGCACTCATTCAGATCGTGACAGAGCGTTTCTATTTACCGGCCAGTTTCGTGATTGCGGTTGGAGCCAATGCTCCGAGGGCGGCCGGTACGTTTCATAATCCCAACACCTTCGGCACTTTTTTGATGTGCGGCTCCGTCCTCATTGTTGGCATTTTGCTGAGCTGCAAAATGTCGCTGTGGCGGACCATGTTGCTGTCACTCGCCGCCGCCATGGCACTCGTCGGACTGACGGTGACTTTCAGCCGCGCCAACTGGGTCGCAGCGGGGTGTGGCATCGCGACGATCTTCATTCTCACTAAAAAGGTTCGTTACGCCGTCTACGGAGTGTTGACCTTTCTTGTCATGATCGTGGCTGTGAAGGAGTTCGTGCCATTTGCGGACCACATTTTTGAACGCTTTAAATCCATTTTCACACTGTTTGAGCAATTCGGAGAGGCCGGTAGGGCATCCAGTTCGGGCAGAGTGTACTTCGCCCTGGCCGGCTTAGAAATGTTTCTGGACAACCCCTTGCTTGGAGCCGGTTGGCGGTCATTTCCCGTGCTCTTTGACGAGTACAAGTCGCCAGACTTTCCCTATTGGATCCCGACAAAAGAGTCGCATACGCTGTTTGCAAACATCCTCGCCGAGCTCGGACTGGTCGGGTTTATCGCGTCTTGCTGGATCGTCGTTCGGACACTCGGCTGCGGCCTACGGGGATTCCGCGATATAACCGATCCGTACCTGCGCGGCATTATGTGCGGTCTCGTCGCCGCCTTTGTCGGATTTCAGGTGAGCCTGAGCTTCACGGCCGATTTCAGCAATAACTACCTGTGGTTATTCACCGGAATGATTTTCGCCGTCAGTGCGCTGGGCCGCCAACAACAAAAAGCAGTATGAGGACGCTGGTCGTCTCCCACCTCTATCCAAATTCGCTGACTGCATCAAGCGGCAGCTTCGTCCATAATCAGGTTCGATTTCTCCAACAACACTGCGACGTCCAGGTCGTCAATCCGGTCCCATGGATGCCGATTCCATGGTTTGGTCGCTGGGGTCGCTTTCGTGCAATAGCCAGGGCCGAGCAAATGCAGGGGGTCAGCGTTGATCGGCCGCGCTATGCGACCCTGCCACGGCGCATCCTGTATGGCCATGTGTGGCGTTTATTCCAACGTGCCGTGATCAGTGCCGTTAACGAAAAGCCGGATGTTATCCATGCGCATTGCGCCTACCCGGATGGCCTGGCTGCCGTACGTTGTGGAAGACAGTTGAGGTGTCCGGTCGTCATCACCGTGCACGGCTACGATATCGATGAGCTTCTCTACGGCAAACTAGTTTGGCGCAAGCGCGTCTCTCAGGCGCTGCGAGAATGCGATGCCGTTGTCTGCGTCAGCGAACGGCTGCGACAGGAAGTGGTCTCGCTGGGGATACCGGAGGAACGCGTGCATCTGGTCCCGAACGGGGTCGACAGCGATCTATTTCGCAATCACGGTAAGCGTGTAGCCGGCGCCGACGGTTGGAAATTCCTCTACGTCGGCCGCTTCGATGTCAACAAGGGTATCAACGTTCTGCTCGAGGCCTTTAGCCACATCCGACGCCAGCGCCAGGACGTACAGCTGACACTGGTCGGTGGCAATCCCTCCATTCGAGAAACGGTGGATCCGGTGGCCGCCTGCCAACGGCTCGGCCTTGAAGATTCTGTCACGGTCGAAGGTGAGGTTCCTTGGGATGCCATTGCCGCCTATATGAATGCGTCCGACGTCTTCGTGCTACCGAGCTTTTCAGAGGGGCTGCCCTTGGTGCTGCTGGAGGCGATGGCCTGCGGGTTGCCGATCGTCTCCACCCGCTGCGGGGGGCCAAGCGAGATTGTTACCGATGAGGTCGGTCGATTGGCGGAGGTGCGTGATGTCCATGGCCTCAGCGAGGCCATGCTGAGTACCATTGCCGACTACTCAGCCTATGACCGCAGTGCCATCAGTGAGCGAGCCCGGCGACTCTACGACTATCACGGCTTGGCCACACGGCTCGTCGAATTGTACGAGCGCCTCCTGGCGTCACCGCGAGGATAGGTCAGCCGTGTGCGGGATTTGTGGTGTCGTGTCGACCGTTGGTGGGCCAGTCGAAGCGGCCGTTCTGCAGCCGATGATGGACGAACTCGTTCATCGGGGTCCCGACGACTCCGGCCACTTTGAAACCGAAGGGGTCGCCCTTGGTCATCGGCGGCTGAGTATAATCGATCTATCGACCGCTGGGCGGCAACCGATGGCGAATGAAGACGGCACCTGTATTGTTGTCTTCAATGGAGAAATCTACAACTTCAAAGAGCTCCGTCCGCAGCTCGAGGGTCGCGGTCACCGTTTTCGTTCGCACACGGATACGGAAGTGATTCTACATGCCTACGAAGAGTGGGGGCTCGACTGTCTTTCCAAGTTCGTCGGCATGTTCGCCTTCGCCCTTTACGACTCAAGACAGGCGAAACTATTGCTCGCCCGCGATCACCTCGGTGTCAAACCGCTGTACTTCTACCGCGATGCAGGGCGCCTGCTGTTCGCCTCCGAGATGAAGGCGATACAGCGGGTGTGTCCGCAGAGTAAATCACCTAACTATGCAGCAATCTACGATTTCGTCACGCTGTCTCGATTCGACCACGACGAGACGACGAGTTTCGCCGGGATTCAACAGGTGCGCCAGGGTCATTTTCTGCAACTCGAACTCGGCCGTGAGAGCGAAGCCGAACAGGTGCGCTACTGGACTTGCACTCCGGAAGAGGCGGCGGATACCAACGACTACAGCAACCCGACTGAAACCTTTCGGCGGATGTTCGATGAGTCCGTTGCCCTGCAATTGCGCAGCGACGTCCCCGTCGGTGTCTTTCTCAGTGGCGGCCTTGATTCAAGTGCCATCCTGACGACGGCAGGTGGCCTGACGCGGGAAAAACTTCAGACGTTCTCGGTTTGGCACGCCGGCCCGGAGTACGATGAGCAGCACTACGCCGAGGCCGTGCTGAGCCAATGCGACGTGGAGTGCTACGATACCCGTCCCAACTCCGACAAACTGGCCACCGACATGCGGGCATTCATCCGCGCGCAGGAAGTGCCGACCAACGGCCCAGGACCTTTTTCGGAGTGGTGTGTTTCCGAGTTGGCGCGCGGCCGCGTCAAGGTGCTACTGAGTGGTCAGGGTCCGGACGAAATGCTCGGAGGGTACCACCACCACTTTGAGCCATACGTGCGCTCTCGTTACGAGGAGATTGTATCTACCCGGGCGTGGTCGCAGCTAAGCGAGTTCTATCGGGAAATCGTGCAGATCAGCCGCTGTGCTGGACGTAGCGTTCTCTACTATCTGGCGGCGGCTGGGATGAGTCGTGCCTACGTGTACAAGAAGAGAGCTCGTCGTGCGGTCAACGACAGGCTGTTGCTGCCAGAGCTACGCCAGTACGGTAAGGAAGTGCTTGTTGAATCAGAGGAGGAACTGGCGGGCGCCACGCCACTCGACCGCGCCCTGGGGCAAACCTTGATGGGGTGGGGGATCGCCCGCTTACTGCACTACGCGGATCGCAACACAATGAACTTCTCGCTTGAAGCTCGCGTGCCCTTCTTGGACCACCGACTTGTTGAATACTGTATGGGTTTGCCTTACAGGATGAAGATTCGTGGTCATGTAACCAAGCATATCTTGAGAGAGTCCATGCAAGAGCGGGTTCCGGCGACCATACTTGAGCGGACGGACAAGAAGGGCTATCCCACACCGATTGGGGCGTGGCTACGACAGCAGGAGCCCTTTGTGCGTCAGGTCATGGATCCAGCGACATTGACCAGACGACGTGTCCTCGAACCGAAGGTGGTGCAGCGGCTCATTGACCGGCATATGACAGGTCGTGTGGATAACGGCTGGACCTTGTGGCAATTGCTCAATCTGGAATTATGGTTACAAGAGTTCGTTGACTAGCGATTGAGCAAGTCTCGGTACAAGGCTACCAATATCGTACTCTGCGTCTGCCATCGATAGTGTCGCAGCACCGCCGCGCGCCCATGAGCACCCATGGTTTCGCGGGTGCCGTCGTCGAGTAAGAGCTCCTTGGCCATCGCGGCCAGCTTCGGACAGTCGTTGGGATCGGCAGAGACACCGCAACCAGCGTTCCTGACGATGCTTTCCCAGAGCGGGAAGCGCGATACGATCACGGGAATGCCGACCAGCATGTACTCGAACAACTTGGTTGGCAGTGAGGCGACATAGTTGCCCTCACCGTGCAGCAAGGCCAGGCCGATATCGGCACCGACGATGTGGGCAGAAATTTCATTGGGAGCCACGCGGCCGACGAAGTGTACATTACTCTCAAGCTGGTGGTGTGAGACAAAGGACCGCGCCGCCGTCTCCTCGGAGGAAACCGCGAGCGGACCGACGAGCTTGAGCAGCACGTCAGGGATATCGGACTGCAACAGGCGCACGATCTCCAACATGGTGAAGAGGCCTCTGTTGGCGGTAATCGTACCGATGTAAACGAGGGTCGGCCGGTGCTGATCGGAGGGTAACGGCGGGTACTCAGGGGGTGGATCGGGAATCACCGGATAGTTCAGTACGGTGACGAAACGCCGGGACCGATAGTTTTTTTCGTAGTCTTGCTCCGCCAGTACCACGGCGTCGACGAAAGGCAGAGCCAATTTTTCACAGATTCGGTACAGTGTTGAAAGCAACGGGCGCCAGATGACGGGAATCCACTCCTTCATCATGATCTGCTCGGGCACGTCCTCGTGCACATCAAACACAACACGTCGACGCGTGATCAGTTTCAACAGCACGGCTACCGGGAGCAGTTCGGGATCGTGAATCACATAGGCAAGACAGCGACAGCGCAGAGCCAAGGTGGCAACGCGCATGGTTTGCAGAAAACGGCGAACGCGACCCTTTACGGGCGCCAGGCCGATAACTTCGATGTCGCCATCAGGCACGGTGGCGAGGTCCTCGCGCGCGATGACGGTGACGGCAAAACCAGCTGCTCGCAGCGAGCGAGCTTGTTTCTGGTAAATGCGCGAATCGCCGGCGAAGTGAACAGAAGAAAGATGACATATGCGGGGGGTCTGCATCAATTCATTCTGCAGATTCGGACTGAACGTGTCAACATGCAAAGCGCTATTCCCCCGACCCGCGTTGAGATAGGTTGATCTGATGGCTGTAGTTTTCTGGCTCAGCGTAGCACTTCTCGTTTATACCTACTTTCTGTATCCGGGGCTGCTGTGGCTGTTGACGATAAGAAAAAAGGTGCCTCGGCCGGAACCCCCGGACGCTTGGCCAA
>Ga0115002_10010370_pt1 | contig 10038 bp, 5 predicted proteins | sample ArcticOcean_MG_C_8_FD_89576 | JGI IMG/M metagenome (GOLD analysis project Ga0115002, IMG submission 89576) | Marine microbial communities from western Arctic Ocean - ArcticOcean_MG_CB11_86 | ecosystem: Environmental > Aquatic > Marine > Oceanic | place: Arctic Ocean: Canada Basin | collected...
ACCGACTGCCCCGTCGCCGCCACTACTGAGGCCAGCCCAACCGCGACCGTCGTCGCGCCCGCACCAGACTCACTCCCCATCACCAGGATCCGCGCCATCTGTACCCACCCATCAGGCCTGTCAGGCCCATCTCACAACCGCTTCCCAGGCCCGCAAACGCTCGCCCGAGATACGCGATGCAGCCTACCGGTTGCCTCATTTGACCGCCATCACCCAGTTCCCGACTGCCATATTCAAACGTCTCAGTACCTTCGACTCCCTCAAGATCGCACCTTCGCCCCATCACCCGCGGACCACTCGCCCGTACTCCACCACCGCCCGATTGGGTACGGTTTACCAAAGCATCATCACCAGCGAAAATGAGCTCTCTGTCGTCGCCGCCCAGCAAGGCCTGGCGGCCAACCACGGAACGACGTCGTCGCCTCGCTCCACGGAGCAGGCCTCGAGCACATCGCCCCTGTGGTCGAGGTCGTCCACGTCGCCGACGCTATTCTCAAGATCGTGACAATTTCGCCTGCGACACCATCGTCATGGCCATCCACGGTCGCTCCGTCATCAAGCGCTTCTTCCTCGGCTTCACCGCCGAGCGCTTGGTGAGAGGCTCACCCTACCCCGTCCTCCTCGTCCCGGCGCGCGCGGGCGTGCCACTCGCCGAGGAAATTCACGAGGCCGCGACCATCTAGCCAGCCAGCTCGAATGAGCGCGTCGCATCCCCGAGGGAGCGCATCATCGGCACTCTCACTCCGCTTCGCAAATACGCCAACACCACCTCCGCACGCAGCCAACCACCCTGTCTCATCGCATCGCGTCCGCCGCCGGCCAGCGGTGTTTCATCACATTACGTCCAGGGCAGACCGACCCGCGCCCCGCCTCCCGTGTACACTCCCGCCGCGCGAATGATCGACTTCACCACCACCACACGAGGGAGCACCACACCATGAATGTCACGCCCGAAACCGGCATCGCCCGCATCCTCAAAGCCGAAGGCATCGAATTCGTCTCCACCTTCCCCACCAACGGAGTCAACAACGCGCTCGGCCCCGAGGGAGTCCCCCTCATCATGATGCGCGATGATCGCTACGCCATCGCCATGGCCGACGCCTACTCCCGGCTCAACAACGGCAACAAGATCGGCGTCGCCACCGTCATGGGTGGCGTCAACTCCGCTGGCGTGCAGATCGCCTACGGTGCCATCGCACAGGCCTACGAGGACGGTTCGCCCCTCCTCGTCCTCGCCGATGGCGTCCCCACAGGCCAGACCCAGAATTCGCCCTACGACCCGGTTGCCGCCCTCAAACACGTCACCAAGTGGTCCGCACGCATCGACACCCCCGAGGCCACCCCCCAGTTCCTCCGCCGCGCCTTCACCCTCCTCCGCTCTGGCCGCCCCGGCCCCGTTTTTCTCTCCCTCCCCCGAGGCATGGGCGAGTACGACGAAGACGCCCGCCCCTACATTCCCGTCAAGGGCTGGCGCTCTGCTCCCGACCCTTCCGATGTCGCCAACGCCGCCAACATCCTCCGCAACGCCAGAAAGCCACTGCTCTTCGTCGGTGAAGGAGTGCTCTACGCCAACGCCACTCAGGAGCTGCTCGAACTCGCCGAACTTGCCCAGGCCCCCGTCGTCACCACCATCAAGGGCAAAGGCGCCTTCCCAGAAACCCACGCCCTCTCCATCGGCTCACGAGGCGGCCCCGCCTCCAAATTCATCGAGGAGTGCGACGTCCTAATCGCCGTCGGCGCCAGCCTCTCGCCCGGCCGCTTCAGCCACGGCGTCCCCAACGCCGCCGGCAAGCAGATCGTCCAGATCGTCGTCGACGAATGGGACCTCAATAAAATGAGTCCCACCGACCACGCCGTCGTCGGCGACGCGAAGTTCTCCCTCGCCGCCATCAACGCCGACCTCCGTGCCAACCCCACACACCAGCACGACCCTGCCCTCCTCACCCAGGTTGCCGAGTCCAAAGCAGCTTTCGATATCGAGTACGGCGCTCACCTGACGTCCACCGAGATGCCCATCAACCCCTACCGCGTCTACGGCGAACTTCAGAACGTGCTCGACCCTCAAAATTCATTCGTCACCCACGAGTCGGGCAACACTCGAGACCAGCTCACCACCACCTACAAGACCACCATCCCCCGCGGCTTCCTCGGCTGGGGCAACGTCTCCACCCTCGGCTTCAGCTTCGGGGCTGTCATCGCCGCCAAGCTCGCCTTCCCCGATCGACAGTGCATCGCCGTCTCAGGCGACGCCGGCATCGGTTACATGCTCGGCAACCTCGAGGTCGCGGTCCGCTACAAGCTCGGCATCACCGTCATCCACATCGCCAACAACGGCTTCGCCGGATACGGACCCGGCTTCTGGGGTACCGGCCACGACCCATACACCCACGAGGTCACCGGCACTGACCAGATCAACATGGCCCGCACCGCAGCCGAACTCGGCTACTACTCCGAGCGCGTCGACGACCCCGTCGCGGTCGAGCCAGCGCTCAAGCGCGCGCTCGACCAGAACGCCGATGGCAAGCCGGCCTACCTCGAATTCATCGCCAGTCAGTTCCCCGTCTACGGCCCGTTCGTACCAGCCAGCTGACGCCGCTGCCGACACGTCCAATGGCTCAGCCAGCCCTCGCTCCTTAAACGACAACAGACCCACCGCGGGGCAGGTCTGTCTCAAGTTACATGGTGCCGAGGGCCAGAATCGAACTGGCGACACCGCGATTTTCAGTCGCGTGCTCTACCGACTGAGCTACCTCGGCACGAATGTAAAGCCTACCCGAGACACGGCTGGCGGCAAGGGGGTTCGGGCCGTACACGTCTTGTCGCGATCCATCGTCACGTCCAACGGGTTCGTCGCTTCATCGACAGTCCCCGCCCCAGCCAATGCACGTCACGTCACCAGATGCCGTCTTCGTCAGCGCCGCCATATCGCCTGACGTATACGGTCGCCACTCCACCGGTACCAATGATCGCACCAATCGTCATCGTGTAGGTCGGCAGATCAAACTGTGCAGTACAGGATTTGTCACCGTTATCAACTCGTCCAACGGGTTCGTCATGCCGGCGCAGTCACCGCCGGACCAGCCGTCACCATCTGAAACGGCCTCGTCGACGGCAACTACCCCATTGACACCAGCAGCACCAACCCCACCACAACCACTCGCCATCAACATTCGTTAGCGCAACATGCCCCGGCGCTCACCCGCCACGACGCGCCCAGATCAACAATCGCTTGAACGAATAAAAATACGGTGACCGTTCCCCCAACGTCGCCATCAATCGCTCTTCGTACTCCGACAGGAATGCCGCGTACACCTGAGGCTCCAACCGCTCCCGATACGGCGTCAACAACGACCCCTGCACCCACCCACTCACAGACCGCGTCGAACGCAGAATATGCCCATAAACTTGCATTCGCACGTGTTGTACCTCGAACCCCAGCTCATGCAACTGCTCCGCGTACCACTCCGGTGCCCATACCGTATCTTCCCGCTCGAAGCCATCCAGCGGACCAGCGAACCGCGCATCCCGCCCCAGCTCCCGCGCAATCCGGTGCGAAGCATGATCCCCATTCGCCGGCATCTGAATCGCCAGCTGGCCCCCTGCTCCCACTAGTTGCGCCAGCGCAGGTACCAACTCCACATGATTCCACACCCACTGCAACGCTGCGTTCGAAAACACCAGACCAAATGCTCCCGGCGGCTGCAAAGCAATCGTCTCCTCGATCGTCGCCCGCTCGAACCGCACCCCGTCCCCTGCGTGCGCCGCCGCCTGCTCCAGCATCGACGCCGACCGATCTATCCCGAGCGTCGCCGAAGCCTCCAGTTCCCGATGCAGCCACGCCGTCAGTTGCCCGGTCCCACAGCCCAGGTCCAGCACCCGCATCGCCGGACGTCGCTCCACTAGGGCCGTCAAGTCATAGAACGGTTGTCTCCTCTCCCGATCGAACTGCCCGTACTGTGCCGGGTCCCAGTCCCGCCCAACTACCTCGTCGAGTGTCTGTCCCGATTGTTGCCCATCTGTCTGCCCTGCTGTCGGATCCTCGCTCACGCGTCCCCCTCCATCAGCGCCGCCCGAAGGCCCGCTCCAGCGCGGTCCGGCTCAAATGCAGCATCGTCGGACGCCCGTGAGGGCAGCTCTGCGGTGTCTCGGATTGCTCCAGTGCCTCCAGCAGCGCCCGCTGCTGCTCGATCGCCATCGAATCACCTGCCCTCACCGCTGCCCGACAGGCGAGCGTCGCCGCCACCCGGTCCGGTCCAGTCAGTCGCTCCTCCGCCTCCACCGCGTCAAGTTGCTCGATCAGCAGCCGCCCCGTATTTAGCCCATCGTGACGCCGCACCGCATCCCCGTGCAGCGTCGCGGGCACAGCGTGCACAAGCAGCGCGCTCCCGTCCGTCGCCGCTACCGACCAGCCGACCGCCGCCAGTTCATCGCCGATCGCTTGTGCCAGCGCCGCCTGCGCTGCGCTCAGCTCCACCATCACCGCCTCCAGCAACGGCTGACTGAGCGATTCGCGCGCCGCACGGGCAGCCTGCACCCGCTCGTAGAGCACTCGCTCATGCGCGGCGTGCTGGTCAACGAGGTAGAGGCCATCCGGCGCCTCGGTCACCAGGTAGGTGCGCTCGATCTGCCCGAGCGGCCGCAGCGCCGGCAGCCGCCCATCGGGCATTATCGGAATACCTTCGCCGCTGTGCAGGACAGCAGCCGTGGATGAGCCATCGCTTGTCCCAATTTCGGGAATGGGTTGCGGCGCAAAACGAGACGACTCGACGAAGCCGGGCGGCAACGTGGGCTCCGCCGTGCGCGCGCCGGCCAGCACGGCGCGACCGTCCAGCGGACCCGTGGGCACAACGGAGGGAGTCAGCCAGCCAGGCGCCTGAGTGGCTGGCGTCGCAACATCTGCCAATGCCTCGAGCACCGCGCGGCGTACCGCACCGAAGACGAATCGCTCGTGGAGGAACCGCACCTCGGATTTTGTCGGGTGCACGTTCACATCCACCTGCTCGCCGGGTAGCTCGATCGCGACGATCGCAACGGGGTGTCGCCCGGCCGGCATTAATCCTGCGTAACCCTGTTCGACTGCCATGGTCAGCGCGCGCGAGCCGATCGCGCGGCCATTGACGAAGAGGTGCAGATAGTTGCGGTTCGCTCGGTGCAACGAGGGTGGTCCGATCAGCCCACGCACCGCCGTCCGGGGCGGATCTCCCTCCGACTGCTCGCCGCTTCCCGCCTCGTAGGTCTCCGCTGCTTCGTGATTCAGCTCCATTAGCGAATCCGCGATCTCGCGATGGTGGACGGCCGCCACTGCGTCGCGCAACACGCCACCACCAGACGAGCGAATCAGCTCGCGGCTGTCGCTCTCCAGCCGGAACGCAACCGCCGGGTAGGCGAGCGCGTAGTCCGCGACGATCCGCGCGACCGCGCGCGTCTCGGTCGCCGGCTGACGCAGAAAGCGCCGCCGCGCGGGCAGTGCTGCGAACAGGTCGTGCACCTCCACGGTCGTCCCCGGCGCCGTGGCCGCCATGCCAAGCCGCTCAAGTCGCCCGTCACGCAGCCGCGCCGTGGCCGCTGCAGCCTCGTCTGGCGGTCGGGTCGTCAGGTCTACGTCCCCCGCCGCAGCGATCGAGGCCAGAGCCTCGCCCCGAAAGCCAAGCGTCTCCACCGAGTACAGTTCCTCGGCGCGACACAGCTTGGAGGTGGCGTGCCGCTCGAAGGCGTCTGCGACTTGGTCTGGCGGAATACCACCACCGTCATCGCGCACGCGAATCTTGGAGCTCCCGCCATCCTCAATCGTCACGTCAATATGGGTGGCTGCGGCGTCGAGCGCGTTTTCGATCAGCTCCTTGACGACGCTGGCCGGTCGCTCGATCACCTCGCCGGCGGCGATCCGGGCGGCGATTTCCGGCGGCAGCACCGCGATCCGTGGTCGCTCGCTGATCACCACCGACGCCACCCCGATATTGCCCGTCGGACGCGATGCTCCGTAGCATGCAGCATGTACCCCCACCTCGAACCCCGATGGGACATCGCATGATCGCGCACCGGCCAGCACAATCGGACCGCCCCACAATTCGATTGCCGCGCCTGCTGCTGCTCGTCACGTCGGTACTGCTGATCTCGCTGATCGTCCCGCCCCACCCCGCACCCGCCGCCGTCTTGCCGGTCACTGCGGACACCGACATCCTGCTGGTTCAGCCAACCGACGGAATCGCAATCGACGCGCTCGCCGGGGCGCTGACGGAGCTCGGCTACGCGGTTGTCGACGGAGGCCAACCCGCTGGCGCCGTGCGCATCTCCGTTCAGGACGGCGATGACCCCCTCGCCATCGCGGACGCGATCGCTGCCAGCGGGCTCGCCCGTGGGGTGGAGCCGGATGGCTTCGTGCGGACGGCGAGGATTCCCGACGGAGCGCTTGTTGACCAACAGCTCACCTACCTGAACGTGATCCGAGCGCCCGAGGCGTGGGAACACACGACCGGCGACGGCACGACAGTGATCGCGATCGTCGATACCGGGCTCGACTACAACCACCCGGAATTCCGTGGCCGGCTGGCGATCAACGGTGCCGATTACTTCGCTGACGGGATCGACAACGACCGCAACGGCTGCATCGATGACATCGCGGGCTGTAACTTCGTCACGCCACTGAGCGCCGATCCAAGTTGCGGCTACAAGCGTGCCGCGCCCAACTGGTTCGCCTGGGACGACGCGGGGCACGGCACCGTCGTCGCTGGAGTGGCCGCTGCGACGGGCGATGATGGCAGCGGGGTTGCCGGGCTTTCTTGGGACGCGCTGCTGCTGCCGGTGAAAGTACTCGACTGCACTGGCGTGGGGCGCATCTCCACAGCCGCCGAGGGTATCCGTTACGCGGCAGAACGTGGCGCCCACATCATCAACATCTCGCTCGGCACGACAAGCAATTCGCGGGTGCTGCACGAGGCAGTCCTCGCTGCACAGGCGAGTGGGGCGCTGATCGTCGCCAGCGCGGGAAACACTCCCGGCGTCGTGACCTACCCGGGCGCCTACCACGGTGTGATCGCTGTCGGTGCCAGCGGCTACAAGGGGGTGGGGAGTGATCCAGACTACACGCGAATCACCAGTTTCTCTGGCAACGGGCCGGAGCTTGACCTGATCGCGCCCGGCTATCGGGTCACCGGGCCGCTGCCTGCCAACCTCTGTAATACGCCGTCTTGGTCCTGCATCGACGGACAGTACACCGTCACCAGCGGCAGCTCCTTCGCGGCCGCTATCGTCAGCGGCGCCGCCGCGTTGCTGCGTGCGGAGCATCCCGGCCTCTCCGGCCCGCTGCAGTCCAGCCTCTTGCTGCAATCGTTGCAACTGGCCTCGGACGGCAGCACCTCGCTGCTCGATGTAGCCGCAGCGCTGGAATACCCGGTGTTCCAAACTCATGCACCCGGGACCGTCCGCACCAACGATGAAGGATCGGCCGGTCCCGGCGGCTGAGGCACGGACGGCCCGCCCCCGCACGCTAGCCCTCGTCGCCACGTCGTCGACGCGCCACGGCGCGCAGCTCGTAGAGCTGCTGCAGTGCCTCCAGCGGCGTGAGTTCATCTAACTCGAGCGCGGCCAGTTCGTCGAGTAATGGTTCGAGCGGTGGTTGCAGCGGCAGCCCCGCCAGTGAGTCAGCACCAACCAGCGCACTCCGTGCGATGCCGTCACCCTCCAGCGCATGCAGCAGTTCGCGGGCTCGTGCCACCACCGAGCGCGGCAGCCCAGCCAGTGCGGCGACATGTACGCCGTAGGATCGGTCCGCACCACCATCGACGATCCGATGAAGGAACACGACTTCGCCGTGTTCCTCGCTAACGGCGACCGAGCGGTTCGCGATCCGTGCCAACGTCCCGGCCAACGCCGTCAGCTCGTGATAGTGGGTGGCAAACAACGTGCGCGGCGTGCCGGCCGGCCGGTGGTACAGATGTTCGACCACCGCCTGTGCGATCGCCAGTCCATCGTGCGTCGCCGTACCGCGCCCGACCTCGTCCAAGATCACCAGTGAGCGCTCGGTCGCCTCGTGTAGGATCGCCGCCGTCTCCACCATCTCGACCATGAACGTGGACTGCCCGGCGGCGAGGTCGTCTTGCGCGCCGACGCGGGAGAAGATGCGGTCCGCCAGCGGTACCCTCGCACGATCGGCCGGTACGAAGCTGCCGCACTGCGCGAGCAGCACGATCAACGCGGTCTGACGCAGGTAGGTGGACTTGCCACCCATGTTCGGCCCGGTCAGCAGCATCAGGTCCGCTTCGGCACTCAGCACCACATCGTTCGGCACGAATGCGCCGGACTCGAGCTGACGCTCGACCACCGGGTGCCGCCCGGCCTCGATCTCGAGCGCACCAGCGTCGGCCAGTTCCGGGCGCACGTAGCGATGATCGACGGCGATCGTCGCCAGCGCCGCAGCGACATCGAGCGCCGCAACCGCCTCCGCCGCGCGCACCAGCACCGGACCAGCGGCAGCGATTTGCAGGCGCAGCTGGTTCAGTACCGCCCGCTCGGCGGAGAGCAGCAAATCCTTTGCCTCGAGAATTTCGGTTTCGAGGGCGGTCAGCGGGGCGTATCGGAAGCGCTGTGCCGTCGCCAGCGTCTGGCGTGGCTCGTAATCCACCGGCGCGCGGTCGGACTGACTGCGTGGCAGCTCCAGGTAGTAGCCGAAGACTCGGTGATAACCGGCTTTCAGCGAGTTAAGCCCGGTCCGTGCTCGTTCGGTGGATTCAAGCGTGGCAAGCTGTTTGCGCGCCCCGCTCGCCAGCGCGCGCAGCCGGTCTACCTCCGGGTCGAATCCGATGCGGACCGTATCGCCATCGGTGGGATCGGCCGGGGGGTCGTCGCTCAGCACCATCGCGATCGCCATCGCCGGTTCGGCCGCCGGACCAAGTGAGCACTCGATCAGCGCCGCGGTTGCCGATCCCGCCGCACGCCCGGCCTCGGCAACCGCCGGCAGTCGTTCGAGTGCGAGCCGCAGTTGGAGCAGGTGCCGTGCATGCGCTGTCCCGGCGCGGATCCGGCCCAGCAGGCGCTCCACGTCCGGGAAACCGTGCAACGCCTCGCGCAATGCCTCACGCGGCCCGCCCGCCTCGACGAACGCCGCGACTTCGTCCAGCCGTCGTTCAAGCGGCTCACGTCGCCGCAGTGGCCGGCCGAGCCGCTGCCTCAGCAGCCGTGCACCCATCGCGGTCCGTGTCTCGTCCAGCGTCTTGACTAACGAGCTGCCGCTGCCCCCGGAACGCGATGGCGCGAACAGCTCCAGGTTGCGTTGCGTCTGTGCGTCCAGAATAACGTGCTCGATCCCGCGCACGGCGCGCAGCGGCCGCAGGTGTGCCAACGCACCCGGCCACGCCTCAGACAGGTAGTCGATTAGTGCCCCGGCCGCGCCGAGCGCCGGTTCGAATCCCTCGATTCCAAAGCCGTCGAGCGTCGCCACACCGAGCTGAGCGGCGACCGCCCCACGTGCACGTTCAACATCGAATGCCCGCGTGGGGCGTTCCGTGAGCAGCGCCTGCTCTGGCCGCACGCCATCCGGCAGCTGCGCGTCGCGCGGCACCAGCAGCTCGCGCGGTGCGAGTCGCGCCCACTCGCCAGGCAACTGTTCGGACGTCAGCAGCTGCAGCTCCAGTTCACCGGTAGTGACGTCGCAAGCGGCCAGCGCCCAGCGCGCCTGGCCATCGGCATCGAGCGCGGCCGCAGTGAGAGCAGCAAGCCAGTTGTGAGCCTCCGGCGGCAGCAGTGATCCGCTCTCGACCGTGCCCGGCGTCACCACCCGCACCACGCGACGCTCCACCAGACCATTGCCGGGTTCACTCACCTGCTCCGCGATTGCCACACGGTGCCCGGCAGTGACCAGCCGTTCCAGATACCGATCAAGCTGGTGATAGGGGATCCCGGCAAGCGGAATCCGCCCCTCTCTCTTGCCCATCGACCGCGATGTGAGTGCGATCCCCAACTCGGCGGCCGCAGTCTCGGCATCCTCGTCGAAGGTCTCGTAAAAGTCGCCCATCCGGAACAGCAGCAGCGCGTCTGGGTTCT
>Ga0115002_10010371_pt1 | contig 10037 bp, 3 predicted proteins | sample ArcticOcean_MG_C_8_FD_89576 | JGI IMG/M metagenome (GOLD analysis project Ga0115002, IMG submission 89576) | Marine microbial communities from western Arctic Ocean - ArcticOcean_MG_CB11_86 | ecosystem: Environmental > Aquatic > Marine > Oceanic | place: Arctic Ocean: Canada Basin | collected...
CGCAAAACGAAGGTCAGCAAGCCGAAGAAAAATTGACACCAGTGAATGTCAGTTGCACTGGTCCGTTCGAATTTGATTTCAAGACGCGGGTAGCAACGTTGAATGACAATGTGCGAGTCGTCCATCAGGGCAACGATCCGCAGCGACCCCACACGCTATCGTGTAATACAATGCGACTCTATTTCGATCAGCCGCAAGATACGATTGCCGCGGCGCCGACGATGACACAGGAGAGGGTTGCGGTATCGAGCACTTTTGCGCCGAACGACGATGCGCGAACGAAGATGGATTTATCTGGGATGAAGGTCCGGCAACTCGTTGCCGAAGGAAATGTAATTCTGGATTCTCCTGCGACGTCGGGGCGAGCAGAAGGAGATCAACTGCTGTACGATGTCGCCACTCAAGCTGTACAATTTAGCGACAGCGAGGCGGTAACTTTGACGTACGTGGCCGACGATATTTCCATCACGGGTCGTCGTGTAATCGTCAGGCAAGAGGCCGCTACGCGAATTGTATCCATCGTCGAAAATGCGGTGGTCCAGTCGCCGGAAATGGGCCGCATGACTGCCAACGGTATTCACATCTGGTTGCGACCAGGTCAACGAATCGTAAACGGTGTGGTTAAGAAGTCGATGGTGCCCGAGCGGATACTGGCAGTCGACAACGTTACGATGGCGTCTCAATTCGTCACTGGACGAACCAACCGGCTGGAAGCGTACATTCAGCATTTACCCGCGCGTCCCCTGTCGGCAGATTTAACGAAGCCGAGCTCGCCTTCTGTCTTAGATCCGAACAAACCGAAGGACGAGCGATTTGATGTGACTGGCCAACACGTTCGGTTGCAGATTACGCGGCGGGGGAAGAAGTCGGAAGTCGACGAGCTGACGGTGACCGGAGCCGCGCGATTCGTACAAACTCAAGGTGCCAAACAGGGCGAGGAACTTTATGTAGCGGGCGACCAGTTGCGAGTGTTGCGAGCGACATCGCCGGATGCAGAGATTCACGTGGCAGGGAACGCGGTGGCTGGTGCTCAGGGAATCGCAATGAGCGGTCCCGGTATCCAGGTTCACCGGTTACACAACCGCATGTGGATTAACGGCCCAGGGAAAATGACGATCCCTGCCGAAGATCCACGGTCTCCACCCATGGTGATTCAGTGGGGGCAGCGGATGCAGTTCGACGGCCAGACGGCTCAGTTCGACAAGCAGATCGTGGCTCAAGGAAATCACATTCTCGACAACGGGGATGTGCTCGCACTGAATATCCAAGGCAACCAATTGGATGTCGTGTTGGACCAAAGAGTCAATTTCTCGGACGTCGATAGAAAAATTCGCCCTCAAATTGCGCAGTTGAAATTCCCCGGCGACGTCGTTATGCGCAACCGACTTTTTCAAGGCCAAGTTCAACGCACTCAAGACCAGGTCGTCGTAAAAAACTTGCGGATCAACCAGCAGACGAACCAAATGTTCGGCGACGGTCCCGGTTGGGTGACGTCAGTTCATCGCGGCGGAGATGTGCTGAATTCGAGCGGCGCTCCGAATTCTCCGATTCGGCCTGCCAGTACAAGCGGTTTCGCCGAAAATAATGATGACCAACTAAACTATTTGCGAGTCGATTTTGAGGATGGGCTTCGCGGGAATATGAGTGACAATACCATCGAGTTCTTTAACCGGATTCGAGCGATCTACGGACCCGTTGATAGTTGGAACGATGTCTTCGTGGCGGATCGTCGCGAGCAATTAGGCAAAGATGGATTTGTCTTGACCAGTCAGAAATTGAATGTCGCACTGCTCGGGCCGCCCGTCGACGGAGAACCCGCGATCGAGATGAAAGCAATAGGGGCAGCAATCGTCGAAAGCAGTGATTTTACCGCCCGTGCCGATCGTATCTCGTACGAGAGAACCAAAGATCTCTTAGTTATCGAAGGTGGAAATCGTTCGCCAGCTCAGATCTGGCAAGGCGATAGTGCTTCCCCACAAGTTACCAGCCAGCGAATTGTTTACTCCCGCAAACACAATCGCATCCAAGGCGACATTCGTCGTATGGACCTCAGCCAGTTCGGCAAAGCCGGCTTCACGCTTCCCAAGAAGACGCAGTAGCCGCAGGAGACGCGGTTAATAATCAGAATTGGTTCAGATGGACCATTGGGCATAATGGTCTAACATCTTTCTTTACCCCGAAGGGGTTGCAATAAGAGCCTGGGGTCGCGCAGCGCACCCTAGGTGTTAGTGACAACGCATCGTCTACCCCGAAGGGGTTGAAGGTGGAGATGTTTTTCGACGCAGGGCATATCCCACAACTCACGCACGCAATCGTGGACAAACGTTTTGCTTTTTTTGAACCACGGATTGTCAAACAATACGCGGTATCTTGCGTTATGGCGCAACAGACATGTTGAGTTTGGTAACTATTTTTCCTCGACCGTTCTTCAACCCCTTTCGGGGTAGGCGATGCGTTGCGACGTTTTCCTAGGGTGCGCTGCGCGACCCCAGGCTCCTATATGCAACGCCTTCGGCGTAAAGACGAGGCGGCACCTCTGCAGCATAGACGTTCGATTTGCGTTGCGATGTTTTCCTAGGGTGCGCTGCGCGACCCCAGGCTCCTATATGCAACGCCTTCGGCGTAAAGAAGAGGCTTGGTGTTGAAACGCACCGCCCATTACGTTGCTTGAGCTTGGAAGACGGCGGTATCGCTCTTACCACGTTGATCGGGATCGTAATACTGGTACGCTTCGGCAGGTGCGACTTGAACTTTTACAGGCATGGTCGCCTTCAATCGATACCGCAGTCGAATCGGCTTGCTAGGCGAAATTCCACGTAAGTACACGATCGCTTTGCGAGGAGTGATTTGATACTTCTCAATTAAGCCTGCACCTTGCAGTTCATCAAGCTCACCTCGTTCTATCACAAAGCCGCCCGGGATCGGTAGGTCGAGGATCACCATTGCTGCTACTTTGTCAGTCTTATTGATCACAGTCGCGGTTGCGGTAATGCGGTCATTTACTTGCAGTCGAGTGCGATCGTATTTGAGAATGACTTCCAACGGCTCCGTCTTCGAGTCATCAATCGTTGGCATCGATTCGGAGGGGAGGTGATAGTCAAATACCAATTGAAAATTGGATTGAGTTTCACTTGGTTCAGAGATCGTAACCGCGTGATCGCCGTTGGTCATTTGGTCGGTTAACGAAATGAGTTGAACGACGTCGGCTCGGTCTGCAGTAATCTTGAGTTTACGAACCAGCTCGCCATCCAAGCGAATCTCGATTTCCCTTTCCTTTTCGCTATCGGAAAGGCCGTTCGTTGCTTGGATCAGCGCTTGGAGTGCGAGCACAGTCGCTTGCGTGCTGTGCCAAGTACCGTTGGCGTCTTTCTGTTGAACGAGCCAAGTCAGAGCAGCTCTGGTGAGATTGGCGTGTTGCTTGGTGCGAATCAACGCTTGAGTGACGAGTGCAGTAGTTTCGATCTTTCCACTGTTTCCATTTCCGAAGAACAGAGTTTGATCCTCTTGGGATTGTTCCCACCAAACTAGCTTGCCATCTTCACTGGTCTTCTTCAGCTCATTGAGCCGATCGAGATAGCTCGATAGCTCGCCATGATCGGGATCGATGTGTGCGATTGCGTTGGCAATGGTTGCCAGCAAATAGGGGTCGTCGATCGTGGACGCGGGATGGGACAGTAGGTAGTCGAGTGTCGCGGCCGCTTCTTCGTTAGCAGCTCCGTTGTAGAAGACGGCCCAAGCCACGTAAGCGGTAAGAGCGAGATTGGTATCGGATCCTCGTTCGACGCTGCTCAACAAACCGTCGTTCAAACCGCGCTCGATGGGTTTCCAAGATCCGTCGGCTTGACGTTTTCCGAGTAGCCAGAGGCGGGTTCGGTGAATGAGTTTGGGGTCGACATCATGGACTTTGGCCATGTCCTCAAACTCCATCAGTCCATAGGCCGTGAGCGTAATGTTTGCTGGAGGGTTACCAAACCAATCGAATCCACCGCCTTTGACTTCAAAACTGACCAGTCGCTGGTAGCCGACGTGAATGTACTGTCGGGCTTTGGCTTCGATTTCCGGAACCGATTTCTTATTGCGGCGCAGGTAATCCAAGGCGAGCACATTGGGGTAGGTTGTCGACGAAGTTTGTTCAAAACAACCGTTTGGCATGCGGAAGATATTGTCTAGTCCTTCGACCAATTCGCTAAAGGTCGAGGGGTAGATTTTGACGTAAGCAGTCACGCTGTTTTCAACTGCATCGTCGGGCACGCTCAATTGTTCCGTAACGCTGGGAAGCAATGTTCCGCTCGACAGATATTCGACTTTTTCTCCGCCGGGCAAGATGGTAATTGGCCGTTGGATCGCGTCGCTGTTTTCGCCTGCGATTGCGGTGACGGTGAATTGATGTTTGCCTGCTTTCAGTATGCGAACGGGGAAGGAGACAGCGCGAACTTCATTCGGTGTTAGCTCGACGGTCATTTCCGCTTGGCTACCATCGGCGTCAAGCCACTCGAACCAATCACCTTCGTCCATCTTGATTTGTACGGTCTGCGGTTTATCCAAGTAGTTGTAAACAACAACTGGAATTGCCGCTTCATCGAGTCGCGTGAGAGCGTAGGGTGTATTGAGATCGACGAAGAATGGTTGGAACACTCGGATGGGATTTTGTTCGGTTCCAAGTTGTCCAGCTGTCGAAATCGCACTCGATGTTACTCGCCAAGTCGTAATGGAATCTGCGAGCGGTATTTCCAGTGTCGCCACGCCATTTTCGTCTGTTACCAACTCGGGGTTCCAGAGTAGAGTTTCGGGAAACTGTTTGCGGATAGAAGGAAGAGTTACCGGAGCGCCTCCAAGATCGTCGCCGGGAGCCATTTCCATTGGCATTGCCGTCGGGTCCATGCCGCCATCAGCAGCTGGTGCCCATTCACCTGGCATGACCGCGTTCTCCATAGTTTCAAAAGCGGCATCTTTTCCAACCGTAACAACTAGCAGAAAAAATGCTACGGGAATGGCTAACAAGACAAAGAGGAAAATCCCTCCGACGATAATTGCGAACCATTTAGGTTGAGCGACGGCGAAAGTTCCGATGGCGACGGCCAGCCAACCGCCGCCGAGCCAGAGCCAGGATCGATGGGCGAGCTTTAAGCCGGAATTGCGTTTGCTGGTGACTTGAGCTTGCTTTGCAGGAAAGCTGGTTGCTGTCAGGGAGTAATTGTTAACATGGTCCGACGCTGTCCGTGAGAACAACGCTTGCTCGAATATTTCTCGTTCTTCGACAGCGATTTCGCCAGTCCAATCGGGAGTCCAATCGTAGATCGCGAAGACGGGTTGCAGCAGTTCGTTTTCAAGCAGGAAAAAGACTTTCTCCATTCCTGCCGCCTGGTCCATGACCGAAAAGACCGCCTCGTCGACAATCGATAAACTGAGGGCGCTGGGAACTGATTTCCCTTTGTCATCGGTGACAGTGAACTTCACTTTGGCCAGCTCGCCGGGGCGATATTCGTCTCGATCTAATGTCGCTTTGATTTGCAACTCGTTTGGTTGTCGAACAAAGATCGCACGCGATTTTTGAATGGCCAAGCCTTCGTGATCGAATCGATGGGCGACCACGTGAATTGGTCCAAACACTTCGGGAGGCAATTCGATTTCGTGATTTCCCTTCCCATGAGCCATTTCCACCATCAAGGTGACCAAAGATTGATCTTCTTTGACGAGATCGACGAAAACTGGTTCGATTCCGGTGCCAAGGCAGCCAATCGAAATCGTATCGCCGCCGTTGAAAACAGCTTTATTGGTTCGCAGCACAAAAGCCCCGGATTTTCCTTCGTTGAGTCGGACGTGCTTACGACCAGTAGCGCCTTCGGAGTCGCTCGCTTTGAGTGTCAAATCCAAGGGGTCGTTTCCGGGTGTGATGTCGAACGTAGCGACACCCAATTCATTAGTTTCGATGTCTTGATTGATACCGTGAACGATAACTTTCGTTTTCGCTGGACGGCCATCCGCGTAACTGGTGTAGAGGTAAACGCGGTTGGCAATGCCTGGCGTAAGGCTCGGATTTTCGGGAATGACTTCGATGTGGATTGGATTTGAAGTTACGATACGCTTCACTTTTTTGGTGTATTGCATTCCGGTGGAATCGGTCACCTTGGCGAAAATTTCTACCGTAGCGTCGCCATTGTTTTGTGGTCGACCCGCGAAATGGGAAGGTAAGTCGATCGAGAAAGTTGCTTTGCCGTTCTCGTCCGCTTCTCGTTCTTCTTTCGTGATTTCAAACAGGCCTGCGGCATTACCGTAAACTTCCAGTGCCACCTTGGCGCCTGTCACGGGTTTGCCAAAGAAGTAATCCGTCTGGACGACGAGGTTCATCGTTTGACTGGGAACGTAGTAGGGACGGTCCGGCGAGACTGCAACGCGGAACTTCGGCAAAACGTACTTTTGAACTTTCACCGTCCGCGAAGACGTTGTGTCGTTCATGCGACACTTGACCGTGTAAGTTCCCAGGTTGAGTTCGTGGGCCAGGTTGCAGTCGGCAGACGAAATCCCAAACTTGCTAGTCGTTCCTTCCTTGCGAAAGATGATGTTTCCTTTGGGATCGACAATCTCGAACACAGATTTTTGATCGGCCAGCGGCTTGAGGTCCGGCTGCCGTAGCGACATCGACCGCATGTGAATCGTCTGGCCCGGTTGATAGATCGGCTTGTCCGTACTGAGCATCAGTTTCCACTTTCGCTTCAGTCGGACCACTCGCGGCAACGTCTCTTCGACGCCGTCCAGCGATGCTGTAAATAACAGATCGTATTGACCTTCGGCCCACTCCGGTAGCTGGAACCGTGGAGTCTCCTCACCGACGCTGCCGGTGACAAATGAAACGAGTTCGACCGTATCGCTGGTCGCGCGGTTGCGCAATGCCAGTTTGACGGGCACGTTACTCATCGGCTTGCCCGTTCGGTTGTCGAATACGGCAAGTCTGAGAGTCGACACGCTACCCGCCAGCCAGTCTTTCTGCCCCATGACTCGCAAGTCGTAGGGTGACGCCGAAAGCCGCTCGTAGTAGCGATGCATGCCGGCGACCAATAACACCGATGCGGCGACCAACAATAAGACCGTGTTCCGATAAATCCGCCAGCGTTTACTGCGACGCGAAACGCGCGTATCGATACTGTCGATTGTCGAGCGGATCAACGAATCGGAAGCTTCGCTATGCGGAACGGTGTTAATCAGTTCCAGCCGATTTCGCGCTTCATCCAATGCGGCGCTACAGATCGAGCAGTCGTCGCAATGTTGTTCGACAAATGTCGCATCGTCGGCATCCAGCGCATCGTGTAGGAAGGCGTCGACGTATTCGATAACATGATCGTTTCGAGGAACTTTCATCGTTCTACTCACTTTTAAGGCGTGGTTCCAAGTACTTTCTCATACCGTTCAAGCCGTGGTGCATATGCGAGCGGGCGGTCGCTTCCGACTTGCCAATGATCTCGGCAATTTCGGTGTAGGAAAGCCCGTTCCAAATGCGCAGTACGATCACAGTTCGCTGTTGTTGAGGCAGCTGGGCAACGGCTTGGGCAACGATGACCGAATGCTCGGTCTGGATCGCCGCTTGTTCCGGATACCCACCAACTGCGGCTGGGACCATTTCGGGGACTTGGTCGATTGACGTCGTGGCAATTTTGGCTTTCCGATAATCTTGTCGACATCGGTTGGCCGCTATGGTGTAAAGCCACGATCGGAAACGCTTGGGAAATTTGTATTGCTTACGCTTTTGCCACACCGTGAAAAAGACTTCCTGAAACAATTCTTCGCTGCGATGGCGATTACCTATCATGCGCTCGATGTACGTCAGTAAAGGACTGGCGTAACGACGCAACAAAGTTTCGAGATGTTCACGCTTTCCTAGCGCAACTTGTCCCATCAACCATTCGTCGGCTTCAGTTGTCTTGTCCATTGATCCCTCTTCGGTGTGCTATGGACTTATATGCGCTCACCTTCCAAAGTGTTGAAGAGAATTATTGGAAGCGACGGAAGAGGCGTTGTAAAGCGTTGCAACTAAAGAAGATGTGGGAGAGTGGATAAATGCAAAACGGCAAAGAGCTCGGCCGCGCTACAAAGGTGCTGGAATATCGCGCTTCTTGAAGATGACAAACCCGCTGAGGTAAAACACCAGCCCCAAGGCGACCAAAATAGAGTTGTAACCCATCGGTGCCAATTGTGTTTGGCCGGATTTACCAACTCGCACAAAATCCCATAACTGCTCCGGCGCTGTATTGGCAATTGCCATAATTACCTCCGGATCGTAGCCCGAGAAGAAGGTGCAATACGACAACCATTGATAATCTGCCACCGTCATGGAAATGACGCGGAAGGTAACTTGTATGATCCAAATGGCGATCACGATTCCAATGGTCCGCCAGCGATAACGATCCCAGCTGGACATGAAGGTCGTTAGTCCCGCCACACAGAATCCCAAACAAAACAGATTGATCGCGGGATAGGCGAACAGTTTCGGGTCCGCCTTGTCGCGCATCGGGACCATTTCCGTTCTAGTTTTGGTCAACGGAATGGGAACTCGGAAACCCATCACGTTCACGCTTGGAGTCGTCGTTTCCTTAATCTCCGCACGCTGGATTCCAATGTAGATCCCCAACCACGAAAACATCGAAAGAAGAACGAGGCCGACGAGCGTAATGATCGTGTGGTTAAACAGCACTTTCACGCGGCTGACCGGTTGCGATAAGAGTATCTCCATCGAACCCCGTCCAATTTCTCCGCTGACGCAATCGGAACCTCGAGCGATCGCCCACACCGCAATGCACAATGTCACCATCGGTTCCGAATACGCCCGCGCGATTCTCCCCGGATACGTGAGCAATTGACTCAAGTCCACTGGCGAAAGCTTGTTGTACTTTTTCCACAATGGCTCGATGACTTTGGCAAATTCACTCATCTCCAATCGACTAACGAACCATACATGAAGCCAGCATAGAAGCAGCATCGCAACGCTACATGCCAACAGTAATAAAATCGATTCGATGAGACATTTCTTAAGCAACGCGCGGTTCATGATGTCTCCCCGTGATATCTGTCGTAGATTGCGCGTAACCCAAATGGCTCGATGTTGACTTGAGTCAATTCGATTTCGGAGAGCCAGCGAAATAGATCAGACAATTCGATAGGGGTTTCGATGATGACTTGAGTGCCGCCGTTTTCGTAGCGGATGGAAAGATTGTCTCGTAGTTTTTCAGGTGGATCGGGAAGTGGTTTGCTAACCTCGGCGCGGATGCGATGGTGCTGTTTGAGATCGCGAATCATTTCGCTGTGGACAACTTCGCCTTTACTCATGATCGCCACGCGGTCGCTAACCTCTTCGACCTCGGGTAGAACATGTGATGAGAACATTATGGTTTGACCGCGATCTTTCGCCTCGACAACCATCTCGCCAACCGCGCTGCGAACCGTCGGGTCGAGGTTTGCTGTTGGTTCGTCAAGAATCAGCAATTGAGCATTGCACGAAAGTGTTGCTGCCAGCGCCAGTTTTTGCCGCATACCGGTCGACATAAATGCGACCCAAGTTTTTAAGTTGAGTTCCAGCCGATCGGCCAACTGTTTCGCTCGAACGAGATCTCCTTCGGGGCGAATGGTGGCATAGAAGTCGAGCAAGTCGATTGCTCGCATGTAGGTAAACAAGCGAGCGTCCGCCGGCAGGTAAGAAATGCAGCTGCGAACCGCGACACTGTCGGTGGCACAGTTCAAACCATTCACCGTCGCTGAACCACTGGTCGGCGAAAGGAACCCCAACAAGATTCGAATTAGTGTCGTCTTGCCCGCTCCGTTAGGTCCGAGCAGTCCCAGGATTTCGCCCTGGTCGACAGTCATCGACACGCCCTTCAGCGCTAGCGCAGTTCGATACTGCTTCGTGAGTTTATCGACGTTGACGAACAATGATGTCTCCTCAATAACGCGGCTCTCAAAGAATCGAAAAAGCAGAAGCCGCGAATGAACGCTTTTATTCGCTAATGATTTTGAATGGAATGAAGGGGGAGTAGAAGGGGGGTGAGCTC
>Ga0115002_10010376_pt1 | contig 10036 bp, 9 predicted proteins | sample ArcticOcean_MG_C_8_FD_89576 | JGI IMG/M metagenome (GOLD analysis project Ga0115002, IMG submission 89576) | Marine microbial communities from western Arctic Ocean - ArcticOcean_MG_CB11_86 | ecosystem: Environmental > Aquatic > Marine > Oceanic | place: Arctic Ocean: Canada Basin | collected...
CAAACGGCTGGATTCCCCAACATGTTCATGATCACAGGACCTGGCAGCCCTTCTGTCTTGAGCAACATGCCGGTGTCCATAGAGCAGCACATCGACTGGATTGCGGACCTCCTACAGCACATGAGTGAACATGACATCAAGAGTGTTGAGGCAGAAGCCGACGCGGAGAACGCATGGGTTGTCCATGTGAATGAAGTCGCCGAGCCCACGATGTTCATGCAGGCGAACTCCTGGTACCTCGGAGCGAATATCCCCGGGAAACCTCGTGTGTTTATGCCTTATGCGGGCGGTGTCGGGACCTATCGCAAAAAGTGCAATGAGGTCGCGGATAACGGATATGAAGGATTCACCCTCGGTGCTGGCCGTAGAGGGGCCGAAACAGTCCAATCCTAAAGGTTTAGGACCCAGGCGCAAGGCTGGAGGGTTGACGTCATTTCCTTGAGCTGGGATGCAAGGCTAATGTACCCGTGGCGGTGGCAAGAAATACTAATTCTGCCGCGGAGCCGCGGCCTAGCAAGCGCGCTATAGATGCAGTTCGACAGACCGGAGGGTGGCAAACCTACCGCTCATCCTGGGCCTGTCGAATGGGCACACCACAGAGACCACTTGTAGCGAGCAGTCCACCCTAGGTTGAGCAAACGCCACCTGCATTCATCATTAGCATCAGGTATTGGCGTACTCTCAGTCAGTACTTGGCTCGACCAGATATCCAGAGTCGCCTAGAGATAGTTGTTTATGGTGAAGACGGGGGAGAGTCGAACTACACCGAGAACGCGGGCTGATGGTGTTGGTACCGGCGTAGTTTCACTAGGGTAACAACCAGTTAATCACGATAGCTTAAACTGCCACCAGTTGGACCGGGTTGCCCTGGCAAAAACTGTACCACTGTCCCAGTGAGTTTAGCGAGTCCTGAGGCGTGGATCCAATACATCGCGCAAGGCGTCGCCCAACATGTTGAACGACAGAACTACGATGCTAATGGCCAAGCCCGGAAAGATAGCCAGCCAAGGCGCGTTCTCTAGGTTTCGCTGGCCATCTCCGGCGAGCATCCCGCCCCAAGTGGGCGTCGGCGGCGGGGTTCCAAGACCCAAGAAACTAAGAGCGGCCTCGATAACAATCGCGTTCCCAACCCAAACGGTGGAGATGATTATCACTGGCGCTACAACGTTTGGGAGAATATGCCGCACGATTATGCGCAGGTCGGATGCTCCGACACTCCGGGCGGCCTCAATGTAGACATTCTCTTTAATGGCCAGCACCGCGCCTCGTATTACCCGAGACGTACCTGGCGCAATCACGATGGCAATTACGAGGATAATGTTGAATAGACTTTGGCCCAACACCGCTACCACAGCCAAGGCTAACACGATACCTGGAAAAGCCATGAAGGTGTCCACGATACGCTGCAAAATCTGGTCAACTCTGCCGGACCAGAAACCTGACGCCAGCCCGATCGCCGTCCCTAGCGCGGTTCCCAACGCTACCGACCCAAAGCCAACGAGCAAGGACACTCGAGCACCGTAGATGATACGGCTGAGCACGTCACGGCCCAGGGCGTCGGTCCCAAACCAGAACTCGCCGTTTGGCGATTGCTGACGGATAGGTAGTCCCTTCTCGGTGAGATTGAAGTCTTGGGGGTCGAAAGGGGCAATCAGTGGCGCAAGAAGCGCGGCAAGAATCAGCACCAGCGTCACCACAGCTCCAGCCGTTCCCAAGGGCTTGCTGCGGGCAACTGTCAGCAGCGACCGTCCCCAAGTGCGGCCATGGCTAACCTCAAGAACTTCGGCAGTCTGCGCGCTTCTACGAAAAATATCCACTGATTTCCTCTTAACTGATCCCGCTTAACTAAACCTGATCCGCGGGTCTAACCAAGCGTACGAAAGGTCGACTAGTAGGTTCATAAACACCATGACCGTGGCGAAAAACAGTACTGCCCCCTGGATCATCGTGTAATCCCTGAGGAACACCGCATCCAAGGTCAGGCTACCCACTCCAGGTAGGAGGAAGATAAATTCAACAATCACCGTGCCGCCGATGAGCAGGGAAAACTGCTGCCCGATGATGGTGACCACTGGTATCAGGGCGTTTTTCAACGCGTGGCGCACAATCACCGTCCGTTCTGGCATGCCTTTCGCCCACGCGGTGCGGATGTAGTCCTCCCGCAGCACCTCCAACAAGGAGGAGCGGGTCATACGCATGACGACCGCCGAGAAACGCGACCCGATAATCAAGGCAGGAACGAACAACTGCTGGATGTTTTTCCAAGGATCGATCCAGATGGGTTCAAAGCCCCGAGGCGGGAACCACTGGAAAACGATAGTCATGAACGTGATGGCAACCACCGCCAACCAAAAATCCGGCAGTGAAAGGCCCATGATGGCGAATAACCTACCGCCATAGTCCGCCGCTGTGTCCTGACGTATGGCTGAGATGATTCCGATTGGAATGGCGATAATGAGGCCAACAATCATGGCCATTACGGCCAAATGAAGGGTAAGTGTGACACGCTTGACAAGCTCTCCGGTCACCGATCTATGGCTAATCAGAGACTTGCCAAGGTCGCCCCGTACCGCGCCCCAGATCCAGGTGCCGTATTGGTTAATGAACGGGCGGTCTATGCCCAATTCACGACGGGCATCCTCCAGCGCCTCTGGCGTCAGTGCGGAGTACTCGTCTAACGACATAATCACGGCGTCTCCGGGGAGCATTCTCACCACGGAGAATACTCCGACGGACACAAGAAGGAGAACGAAGAACGCCAGCAAGACCCGCCGTACGGCATAGCGCACCATCAGGCCTCAACCTCCGTTATAGCCAGTTTTCTCCAGGGGAAATACACTTCAATATCTCCATGTCAGGTGATGAAAGACCTATTTATCTGTGTCCAGGGGCGCCAGTGATGAAAGAGCGCCCCCACCTGGTATGGCGGGGGCGCTCTCTTATAGCCTTGTTAGTCCGGTTATCCCCCGAACTTGTCGAAGCTCCGCTCAGGGATGTTGTCGCCGGTCATCCAAGAAGTCTTGGCCTCGTAAGAACAGAACCCTGGGTACCAGCAGTAAGGGTTGCCCCCCCTGACCAGATAAGGCTGCGCGATGGCGTAATGCGGCGGAACCATGACATTAATCCTGTACATCTGATCGCCAAGATATTCGAACAACTCTTTCTGGATGTCGAGCTGCCTAGAATCACCCGCGTTTGCCCATTCATCCAAAAGGCCGTCAACTTTGGAATCCTCCACGTGCGGCCTGTTTATGGTGTCTGGTATCGCGCTGTGATAGTGAGAGTAGACCCAGTCCCACGCTGTTGGACCAGAGCCTGTGTTGACCAAGGTCACCAGCGCGTCACCAAGATCAGCGCCACCCCGGCGTTTGGAAGTCCAGGTACCGCTTTCCAACTGCTGGAGATTGACATCAACTCCAATATCATTCCAGTACTTGGCAACGAGCACGGCGAAGTCACCCAAGGGCAGACCCTGGAGCTCCCCCCATTCCAAATCAATCTTAAGACCACCGGGCACCGCTTCGGCCAAAAGGCGCTTGGCTTCCTCGGGATTGTACTGGTAGGCCGGCCCCAGGTTATCAAGGGTGTATTGGTCGAATTCGGTATAGCCGGCCAGAGCCCAAGGGAAGGCTCCATATACCACACCGTCACTGCGGTTAACTACCTCAAGCACAACCCGGCGGTCGATGGCCATCGATAGAGCCTGGCGTACTCTCTTGTCATTGAAGGGCTCTTTCGCCAGGTTCGGCCAGATGGCGTAGCCGCCCCAGCCGAATGAGGGCACACGGTATACGGAGGTGTCTTCGTTTGTCTTAAGAATCTGTTCCAAGGTATCGATTCTATTCAAGCGCATGATATCCACTTGTCCGGCGCGGAACAGTGCAATCTGAGTGGCCTCGCCGCGGGCGAATATGTAACGCAGGCCATCCAGGTACGGAAGTTGGTTGCCATCTTCGTCTTTCAGATGGTAATTGGGATTTCTTTCAAACAGAACGCCTTCGTTAGGGACAAACTCCTTCACCATGAAGGCCCCGGTGCCAATGGGGTTCTCATGCAAGCCGCCTTCCGCTTCTACAGCCTCTTTAGGGAAGACCACGGGGGTGGTGCCGTTGGTGTGAATCAACGGGAAGCTAGTTAGCGGAATACGCGTGTGGAACTGCACGGTGTTGTTTTCAAGCAAATCAACGGAAGTGACCTCAGCAGCTCCCCACCCAGGCTTTCCTCGCAACATATCATACGAGTATTTAACGTCCTCGGCGGTCATTTCCCGACCGTTTACCGGTGCTATGTCGTGGAACTTTATCCCTTCTCGTATCTTGAAGTTCCATGTCGAAGCGTCCACCATATCCCAGCTTTCAACCAGGTTTTTACGGATGGTCGGCGTGGCCTGTACTTCAGGGTAGTACCATTGAGCTTCCCATTCCAGCAGCTCGTCCCAGACGACGTACCATTCAGAGTCGCGAACGCGAAGCGGATCCATATCCGGTTTAACGCTGGTGGCTACGTGAAGAACTCCGCCATACAATTGCGGCTTGGAGGGGATTGGTGGGGGGTTCGGGAACCTGGCGTCAAGCTCAGCGATGTGAGCAGGAGCCGCGAATGCGTAGGGCGTCGGCGTCGGATCACCGCCGCCCGTGGCTAGTTCTTTCGTCGGTGACGGCGCATCCGTTGGTGCCGCCGTCGGTTCAGGAACCGCAGTCGCTGAAGAACCGCAGGCGACTAACAATGCAAGCATTAATATGGAAATTAATGGAATAATACGCCCTATTTTAATTTGAACTCGTCCAGTCATGGATGCTTCCTCCCCTTATTTCCCGCTATCTCCGGCAGATTCTCCGGACTAATTAACCAAACCGCTGTGATAGTTGATGAGGGTGTCTTAAAGGTTTAGATACCGGCAAAATCTTCTTGACAGCTGTTCGTAACAACCGCAATCCAGGCGTGATGAAATATGCAAAATCATACCCAGACCCTATAGAGCCCCGCCGGATACTAGCCCAAACCTAGGAAAGAGTCAACATCGTTTCTCGTTGGATTCCTTACCAAGTTATCTTAATTCTTACAGCCCAACCAAAACCTAAGCCTGAATCCGGCTTCCTCTAAAACGACAAACTAATGAAACTACGATTTGCGACCTAGTAGTTCCGGTAGTTAGAATATCTACAAGGCAGATGCCCGGTTGTTAAGCATTTTTTATGTTGACAATCCCTAATAGAGCGACCCACAATCAATGTGGCCAGTGTTTCGGCAGGCCAAATTGCCATCAGCAGGAGCAAATCCATGTCCACTAGTTCCTTGAATTGGACAGAAGGAACGACCCAGATAGCTGGCGTTGATCTCCACATCGTCAAGGGCGGCAACGGAGACCCTCTATTGGTGCTTCACGACGAAATGGGACAGACGGTACGTCTCCGGTACGCGGAAGAGTTGGCCCAGAGTTTCACCCTCCACATGCCTGCCCATCCAGGGTTTGGCATCACTGACCGGCTGGATTGGATTATGACCATGCGGGACCTAGCCAGTTGGTATCTACGGGCCCTAGAGGAACTGGGGCTCGAACGAATAAACGTACTGGGGTTCTCACTGGGCGGTTGGCTAGCAGCCGAGATGGCCTGCCAGTCACCCCAAGCGTTCAAGAAGATGGCCTTGGTCGCACCGGCAGGCATCCGGCCTCCCAAGGGCGATATTCTCGACATGTTCCTTATCGTGGCCAAAGAGTACCTGCAAGAGGGTTTCTTAGATTCCCATTCAACTCCAGAATTCCCTACGATCTGCCCTGAGGAAGTCAGCCCCGAGCAGGTGGAGCTGTGGGAGAACGCCCGGGAAGAAGCTGCCCGGCTTACCTGGCGTCCTTATATGTATCATCCAGCATTGCCCCATCTGTTGGGACGATTGAAAGACCTGCCCACACTCTTGGTATGGGGCGAGCAGGACGCAGTGGTACCGGTCAGCGCTGGCGAGGCGTACCAACAGGCGATCAAGGGCGCTCAATTGGAGATACTTTCTGGATGCGGACACCACCCGGAATTGGAAAAGACCAACGAATTCGTGAATCTGGTCCATAATTTCTTTTCCTAATCCCGATGTCCCGCCGGTTCGATTAGAGATGCTGCCCCTGCTTTGGAAACCGGGTTTGTCCTCCGGAGTGACGCAATGCGTGTCTGCCACCCTATAGATACTAATGGCAAACTCCTAGGTGATTAGCTCTCAGTCAATACTCGATGCTATAATGCCGGACGAGCTGACGCTAACGTCTCCATACCACCCGGCCAACCCAAGATCAACCGTCTATCAAAGGAACAGTTCTATGTTTATCGGCTACTTCACTGAACGGCCTTACCAAGACCCCGAATCTGGATTCTTCGGTGCCACAGGCGCGCCCATAAAGGACCTTACCCTCACCAATGGCGTCTATAGCCCCGAAATAGGGGCCAGCCTTTATAACCGATACCTGGATGAAAAGGTCTATGCGGAGGAGATGGGGTTCGACGGCCTCATGCTGAACGAGCATCACAGCACTCCGTTCTGCATGGGCGGCGCGATGAACGTTGAAGCTTCCATATTGGCTCGCATCACAAAAAAAGCGAAGATCGTCCTCATGGGCAATATCCTGCCAATATGGGATGACCCGTTATGGCTCGTAGAACAGCTTTCCATGATTGACCTGATTTCCCACGGGCGTCTGGTCTCCGGTTGGGTCCGGGGCACCGGCCGTGAGAGTGTGGCCCACAATGCACCGCCTCCCTATAACTGGGAGCGGTTCAAAGAGGCTCATGAGTTCATCATCAAGGCTTGGACCACCCCAGGCCCCTTCCGCTGGGAGGGCAAACACTATCAATATCGCCACGTAAATCCCTGGGTCAGCCCGTACCAAAAGCCGCATCCCCAGGTTTGGCTCCCCGGCGTCGTTAGCCGTGACTCACTGATGTGGGCCGCTGAACAGCGCATCCCATACGTCATGCTCTCAACGGAACTGGAGCCCACCAAGAAGGCGTTCCAGTTGTATCACGACACCGCAGCAGAACAGGGCTATGAGTCCGGCCCCCAGAATCTCGGCTATCTCTGGAAGGTCCACGTGGACGAGACCGAAGAATTGGCCGAACAGACCGCCCGTAAGTACATCCAGGGTCCCAGCAATCCATTCCTGGCTGGTAACGAAGGCACCACCAACCCGGCGCTCCTCGCACTGCCGGGATTGAGCTCTCGCCACAGGGTTCTGCCCACCCAGGCAGTGTCCACCACGGCCCGCGGCGGAGCGGGCGGAGTTCTGGGGCGTCCCTACGAACAACAGATTAAGGACTACACCATCATTACTGGCACACCCAAGACTGTGATTCCCAAGATTCGTCACGTCTTGGAGTACCTCCGACCCGGCAGCGTATTCTTCTGGGACGGCGACGGCGCCATGACCCACGACGACGCCATGCGCAGCCTGAGACTCATGGGCGAAGAGGTGATTCCCGCCGTCCATGAGATCGCCAAAGACCTGGAACTACCCGGCTCCTTCGAGGTGGACACGGCAACCGGCAAGCCATATGAGGCGACACCGAGTGCCACGGCCAATGAGGAAGGCGGACACGGCCAGGACTAGCACCGTACTGGCACGATTTACCGGCCGGTGCATAATTAGGTCGCTATGAACGATTCTGACTCGGACACCGACCTCAACGTCGAAGTTATTGTCATAGTCGGCGGATCTGCTGGCAGTGCCGCGGCCACCATGGTGGCACGTAAAGGCTGGCAGGTAACGGTCTTGAAGTGGAACCGGCCCTCCAGGGAGAACGTTGGGGAGTCGTTGTTGCTGGCAACGACCCGGTGCTGAAAGAGTTTGGAGCGCTGCCCGCCGTGGAACCCAGAGGCTCCCTACCCAAGTACGCGGGGCCACCTTGGTCTGGGGCAGCGGCACCAACCCCTGTAGTTAGTACTTCAAAAAACCAGCCTAAAACACCCCCATTCATATCAGGTCTGGCGTCCCCAGTTCGACCAGATACTGCTGAAAAACGCCCGATCCAACGGAGTTACCGTGTTGGAGAGCCACCACCCGCGATGGCAGTGGAATTGCCCTAATAAACCAGACGCCCCAGACTCAATATGAGTCTGGGGCGTCTGGTTTATGTTTCTGGTGGAGACAACGAAGCATGGGGCCTCTAGTTATTATTGGATGATTGATTGTTATGGATAATATCGGAAATAGGTTAAACCAGGGGCCGTGTGGTTTACCGTATGGTTAGTCTGTAGCCCTTTTCTATTGCCTAATCTTTTAGGTATTGAGGCGGAACATTAAAAGCACCTTTGAAATCAGTACCGATAACATCGTCCAGGTCGGCGTAAGCCAGGTTGGCCCAGCCCAGGTCGGCCCCAGTCAGGTTGGCCCCAGTCAGGGTGGTCCAGGGCAGGCTGGCGAAGTGAAGGTCTGCCTCGGCGAGGATGGCCGCCGTCAGGTCGGCCCCGGTCAGGTCGGATCCGTAAAGGTTGACCCCGACCAGGTTGGCCATGGTCAGGTCGGCCCTAGTCAGGTCGACCCAGGCCAGGTCGGCCCCGGTCAGGTCGGCCCCGGCCAGGTCAGCTCCGGCCAGGTCAGCCCCGGCCAGGTCGGCCCCGGTCAGGTCGGCCCCGGTCAGGTCGGCCCCGGCCAGGTCGGCCCCGGCCAGGTCGGCCCCGGATAAATCACAATCGACGCAATTCCCAGTTTTTGTTAACTGGTTTACGTTATTGCCTCCGCAAGCTATGAGGAGCAGTAGGGCAAATACGGATAGGAAGACGTAACGAAGCATGGGGCCTCTTGTTATTGCTGGATGATTTATTGTTATGGACTATATCCGGAATAGGTTAAACCAGGGGCCGTGTGGTTTGTCATGGGAAATCGTGTGGTTAACCGTGGTTCTGCACTTTTTGCAACGTTGTCTATGTTCTGAAAGGCTTGCTCAAACATGCGAGGGGGACTCTTACGGATGGCAATGGATGAAGTCTACTCGCAATAAATCAAGAATGCCGTGATCCCGATGTCCTGCTCGACTAGTGCAACGCGAAGGACCGGGTATCGTGCGGTGGGCCAGGTTGGAGTTCGTTGCCCTTCTGTCTCGGTCACCGTGGAGGGCCTTTCTCCAGGTGTGTATCTGACTCGGGTGTACTTCGAACCGACTGGCCAACTGGGCAATCGTTTCTTCCCCTAAAAAGGCGGCCAAAGCCACCTTGGCTTTGAAGGCTGGGCTGTGTTTCTTCCGTGTCTGTCTCATGTCCTGCTCCTTTATTTCTGCCATTCTAGGATCGGGACTCTCTCTTAGCTACCTGTTCAATTTTTCCAGACCACCTCACGACTATAGAACAGAAAACACCCCTGCGCCACAATTAATCAATTGTTGAATGAGAGCGCTCTGATGCTAAACACGATTCCGACCTCAAGAAATAGTGGCCGGTTCCATTTCGATGCAACAAGTAAGGCAAGGTACCAGAATCTCTAGCGATACGTCGCTGCTTCGTTCACAATCAGGTCAAGGACTTCATCGGAGTCGTTGGTAGAAGCCACTGTCTTGGAGACCTCTTGGACCGCAGTTGAGCGTTTTCGCTCAATCGCCAGGTCTTCGAGCAACTGCCTCCTGGTTTTATTCTGGTCGTTCATGCGGTATCAGCCTGAAAGTCGCCGTTATTACGACACGATTCAGTAAGGAGGTGCGTCGAGTATGTCAGCAATGAATCATGCCAAAAATAAAAAGACTCGGTCAGTCTGACCGAGTCTTTTTATTAGTCGATATGAGCGTTTATCACCACTGAACGAACGTTGGGTTATGTGTTTAACGATGATAAAACTTTGTGGAGACGTGGACAGTCTGACATCTAGTAAAGTCCACATTGCAATATCCGGGGAACACGTTCTGATTCTTGTCCGGCCAACTCAGCTGCATGGTTCTCTGCGACGACCTTTATAGCTGTTCCAGGGTATTCACTCCTTTTTCAGCCCCAAAACTGGCCCAAAGGTAGGCAGGCCAACAGGTTAACGATACTTCGATAGCTTCGTTTTCCTAAAGAATCGGAGTAG
>Ga0115002_10010378_pt1 | contig 10035 bp, 5 predicted proteins | sample ArcticOcean_MG_C_8_FD_89576 | JGI IMG/M metagenome (GOLD analysis project Ga0115002, IMG submission 89576) | Marine microbial communities from western Arctic Ocean - ArcticOcean_MG_CB11_86 | ecosystem: Environmental > Aquatic > Marine > Oceanic | place: Arctic Ocean: Canada Basin | collected...
GGGGCGTCTCAAGACCCGCCCGCACCTGCTCGGGCGGTGAATCGAGTCCCGAGGTCGGCACCATGTTGAGAACAGTCGAATCATCGGGCAACTCGACGGCTAACCTGCCCTTACCGTAGTCGAGATGTAAGTGCATGGACTCCTGTCCTATTCCGCCAGTTTGTGATTCAAGTAGTGCCGGAAGGCCTCGCCATGCTCGGCATCGGCCAGCGCGAAGTCAGCGAATGCCTTGTAGTATGTGAGTGGCGTGCCAATGTCGTAACGCCCTTCCTGTTCGATCAGCCGCACACAGCGCACGGTCTCTTTCTGCCTGATCTGGTGGCGGATAGCATCGGTTAGCCAGAGCTCGCCGCCGAGGCCTGGCTCGATCTGGGCAATGGCATCGAAAATGGAGCTGGTAAAGACATATCGGGCGGCCACAGCAAGGCGGGTCGGAGCCTCTTCGACGGCGGGTTTTTCAATGATATCCTCGATAGCAAACTCCGCCTCGCCGGTATCGCGCCCCCCCTCCGGTTGCACGATACCGTATTTCACTACGTCCTCTCGGGCCACCCCCCAGACGCCAATCGTCGCTGAAGAGGCATTTCTTTCGTGCGATTCTACCATTCGAGCGACGACGCCCGGCTCACGCTCCGAGTGGACGATGGTGTCGCCGAAAGCGACGACGAAGGAGTCCGAGCCGACGAATTCGGCCGCCAGACGAACCGCGTCAGCGTTGCCCTTAGGCCGCCTTTGACGCACGTAGAAAAAATCAACCCCGAGCGCCTCGTAGTCCATCTCACCGATACTGGTCTGCTTGCCCGTGAGCCGAGCCTCGAGTTCAGGATCGTCGTCAAAATGATCCTCTATCGAGCGTTTCTTGCGTCCAGTGACGAAGAGAAACTTGTTGATGCCCTGCTCGATAAGCTCTTCAACCACGTACTGGACAACCGGCTTGGAACCGACCGGCAGCATCTCCTTGGGTTGCGATTTCGTCGCCGGCAGCAGACGAGTGCCGAGTCCGGCGACGGGTAGAACTGCTTTGGTAACGGCCATCGTTGCTCAATCTGCGTGGGTGTGAAATGCCAGAAAAAGGACGCCGAAAAACAGCCTTGGAGAGCGGCCTGACCGCTATCATCGAACGAGTTAAAATCGACTTAACTAATTGTAAAACTATGACATTATATCGTGTAGATCAAGGCTGATCGGCACCGCTGGAAGCGATGGTGAGAGGCTCTATTCTGGCCTATCGGGCTTTTCGGAGCAGGTCGGCGTAGCGCTCTACGATGACGCCCGGGACGATCTTCTTCAGTCCCTTGGTCAAGGTACCGTTTTCTTCACTCAGCGATTCGGGGATAACGAAGACGTTATTGGGCCGTTCGTGGGTTGGCAATCCGGCCTCGTCTGCTTCACGAAGCAGTTGCTGACGAATCAGCTCGGCGACCCCGTCTGAGTGCCGCAGCGCAACCTCGTCGTGGGGTAGACCCGCGGCTTGCGCACGTTTGGTAGCTGCTTCGACATCGACCGTTACCAGAACCAGCGGTGAACTCCATTCCTGCCCGCCGGTGACCAGAGCGTGTTCGACCATTGCTGCCCGCGAAAAGACCCGCTCCAGCTGTTCCGGATTTACAAACTCCCCATTGCTGAGCTTAAACTGGCGTCCGACTCTGCCCCTGAAGGTCAAAAAACCCTCGTCGTCTATTTCGAACAGATCTCCGGTACGGTACCAGATCTTGCCGTCAGCCGAACCGGCATCCGTGACCAGTACCTTGGCGGTTTGTTCTGGATCTTCGAGGTAGCCGCGCATGACGTTGGGACCGCTTGCCCACAGTTCACCAAAACGCCCTTTGCTGCCGCGGTACAGGTTGGTTGCCGGATCGCCGTAGCCGAGCTGTTCGCCATCGGCACTCATCAGTTTAACTTCGAGCAGCGGCCGCCCGACGGTGCCGCTCTTGCGGCCTCCAAGATGATTGGTGGCAATGAGGGGAGCACATTCTGTCGTGCCGTAACCCTCATAAGCGCGGATATCCAGGACTTCGTGGAAAAAGTCGAGGGCTTCGGGATCTGCTTTGGCTGAGCCAACGATAAGCAACTCGAGATTGGGCCCGACTCGCTTGGCCAATTGCTCACGGACCTTGGCAATCACCTTTCGGCCAACGACACCATGGACAATGCGGTCTGCCACGCCAGCCGTCCCGCGGGAGAGCCGCTGTTTCGCTTGTACGGAGCGGGCTATCATACGGCCGCGTATGCCGCCGGCGTCGATCTCCTTGCGCACGTTTCCGAAGACCTTGTCCAAAACCAACGGCACAGTCAGAAACCCCTCAGGGGCGGACAAGCGGATATCACTCAAGACGCGGTCCGGGGAGCGCGCCAGGTCCAGGACCCAGCCTTTGGCAAGGGGATAGTAGATGTTGAGGATGCCCATGGCATGATAGTCCGGAGCGGATTTGAACATACGAAAGGGCTGGCGTTGGCTGATGACGTCCCAGACCTCGTCGACGTTGGCCATGATATTGCGGTGGGTCTGGACCACCCCTTTCGGCAGACCGGACGATCCCGAGGTATAGAGGACCTTGCTCTCGTCATCGGGCCCAACCTGTACCACAGGAGGAGGAGTTGTACCTGCTATCAACTCCCGCCATGAAGAGGTACCCTTCAGGGTCGGGTCGCCGTCAGTGAGCACCGTTGGCGGCAGTTGATTCAGCTCGGAACCCAGAGCCCGTAGCTGCTCTTGCCCGCCGCGGTCCACGACCATCAGGTGGGGGCGCGAATGATTGATGATGTGAGCGAGGATATCGGGCGCCAGCTTGTTGCACAGTGGAACCACGCTCACACCGATCAAGTCAGCCGCCAGAAAAACCAGCAGGGGCTCGAGTCCGCCGTCCATGAGCAGGCCGACTCGAGTGCCTTTGGCGCAACCAGATCGATGCAACCCGGCCGCAACAGCATCCCGCTGGTGGCGCAACTCCTGGTAGGTGATCGGTTGATACTGGAGTTGGCCCTCCGTCGTAGTACGCAGTACCCGGACCGCGGTGCAGGGACCATGCGACTCGAGGCTTCGATCGATGAGTTGTGCCAGATTCTGTGGTATCATGTCGGCCCGAAACGATAGGGGCGGCCGGTGCGCGAGGCAAGATGTGGCGGCGGCTCTTTGTTGACTTTCTCATAGTATACAATCAGTATTATAGTCAGGGTGTTACCTCACGTGGCGAACGGAAAACCGGTAAACCCAGGCTGCAAATACCAGCAAACCCAGGGACAGGCGTTTCCATGGCGGACGAAAAACCCGATGCAGCCGAGCGCGAGCCGCTAGAGCCGGCCCTAGCCGCTGACGAAGATATTCTCGGTGACCTGGAATCCCTGCTGGATGAAGAGGGCGCCGGCCTCGTGCTCCCCGACGAGGATCTGACTGAAGGTGACCTCAACGACCTCTTTGACGAGGACGAAGATGGCGCCGACGATGACCAACCGGCAACGTCGAGTCGGACGGGACGCGAGGCTCGACAAGAGCGCAAACAGCGCGACAAAGAAGACTACCGCAATCTCGAAGCCCACCTGCAAGCGACCCCAGTCGGCCTGGTGGTGTCGGAAGACAAAATGGCGGTGCGGGTCTCTCGTATCACGAGCGAAAACAGTGTCGAAGAGATCCTCGCTCTGCTAAAAAGAGAAAAGATCACCTACGGCATCGACCACGAGGGTGTTCGCGCTGCCCTCGCCAAGGCGAACACCGGTCAGAATCAGTTCGAAGTGACCGTTGCCCGAGGCCAGTTGCCCAAGGTCCTTGAAGAGACCCACATCGTGCACCACCTACCGAGCGAACTGATCACGGACCCCGCCGAGCAAAAAACGGATTTCGAACGCCTGAAGCGCCTGATGTGGGGCGAGTACCTCGAAGCCTGCAAAAATTGGCACGGTCCGGTCAAGATGGTGCGCAAAGGCGATCTCGTCGCTGAATTGAAGCATGCGGAGACACAGCTGGGAGCCGACGTCTTCGGCGCTGAGGTCGGCCTTGATGGTCGCGAGGGCGTAGTGCTCGAGGTTGGAGATAACGTGACGTTGAGTGAGGATGGCACGCGGGCGATCGCCGACCTTTACGGGTATGCCGGCCTGTTGGCAGGCAAGCTCACCGTCGTCCCCCCGATCTGGATGTCATCGGATCACATGGAGGCCAGATTCATCTTTTACAGTTCCCGGAAAGCACCGCCGGTACCGACTGAAGAGGACATCAACGAGCTGCTAGAGATGAAATGGATCGAGTACGGCGTCATGGAAAAACAGGTCGAGCTGATCTGCCAGCGCCTCGCCGAAAAGCAGGCCTTGCCGACGACCGTGCCGCTCGCTCAGGGCACACCGGAGATCCACGGCGGTGACGCCCAGATCAATTACTCGTTTGACCCTTTCGAATTGATCAAGTGGAACCAGCTGCAGAGCCTGCTCAATGCCAAGGCGCCGGAGGCGATTCAGCATAACCTTGCCGAACTCTATGATGGTGAAGAGGAATGCGCTATTCGGTTCAAGGCTGTACGCCCGGGAGAGGTCGTTGCAGAAAAACTACCCGCCTCAATGGGGGTGATTGGCACGGACATTCAGGGCGAAGAGGTGACTCCAAGAGAGGGTAATGATGTGCCGTTGGAGGTGGGTGAGGGGCTGGCCATAGACCAAGATCAGTTGCGTGCCAGAGCCGAATTCTACGGGTACATCGCGCTCCGCTGGGACATCGAGACCAACGTTCTGTCGCCCCTGTGGATCTCGCCGGACCGCACGGCCGTCTATTTCTTGAACCTCCCGCAGGCGCAGAATCCACGCTACCCATCGGTTGCGGATATGCAGGCCCTGATGGACAAGGAGGCGATCGTTCACGGGTTTGTTCCAGAGCGTTGGGCAGAGATTCTCGCCGAACTGGAAGAGGGCAAGCACTCCAAGAACTATGTAATTCTGATCGCCCAGGGCACACTCGCACAGCCAGGATCGGATGCTGAATTCGAGTGGATGGTGCAGGTCGACGACGACAAACCCGGCCGGATCATGGAGGACGGCTCAATCGACTTCCGTGATCGCAACCTCAATACCATCGTCAAGGAAGGCGACATGCTGGGTAAACTGGTGCCCCCGAAAGTCGGCGTCGGCGGCAAGGACGTATTCGGCAACGAGTTGCAACCGCCGTCTCCGCTCAACATCGAAGTCGTCACCGACTCGCGTATCTACGCGGAGCCGGTCGAAGGCGGGGCCATGGCGTTTTACTGTGAGACCGGTGGCGGTATTTCCACTGACTCCGAAATCAAGAAGATGAAAGGCCGCTCCCACAAGCGGATCAACATCGGCGTCTACCCGATCTCCAATATCGAGGGTGACATCGACTACTCTACGGGCAACATTGACTTCAACGGCGACGTTGTGGTCGGTGGCTCCGTGCAGTCGCAATTCTCTGTCAAAGCTACTGGCACCGTCACGATAGGCGGATATGTCGAAGCTGGCGCATACGTTACGGCTGGGCAGGATATCCTGATTCAGCGCGGCGTCGTCGGAGCGAGTACTGAACTGGTCGCCGGCGGCAACATCATGTCCAAGTTCATCCAGGATGCAACGGTCCGGGCCGGCGGCAATGTCAAAGTCGGCAGCTACATATTCAACGCCTCGGTGCGCGCCCGCGGGGAGGTCATCGTCCCGGGAATGGGCGAAGGAAAGTCGCGCGCCCTGGTGGGCGGACTCATATGGGGCGCCAAGGGTATTTCGGCCCGCTCAATTGGTTCGCCCTACAACGCCGGGACGAAGCTCGTAGTCGGCATTGACCCGGACCAGGTAAATCGCGCTGATCAGATCCGCGCCAACATGCATGCATGCCAGGAAAAACAGCGCAAGCTGCTGAAGAAACTGGGGGTAGAAAGTCTCGATGTGGCCCTGATCAAACAGAAACTGGCGCGTTGCCCTTCCCCGAAACAGAAGCAGACCATGCTAATGGCCGTCAAACGCATTGCCAAGGTGGCTGAGTTGGAGAAGAACCAGCAAGGAGAGCTCGAGGAGATCGCCGAGGCTCAGCGCAAGCTCTCCTATCAGACCACGATCAACGTCGTCAGCGAGCTCTTTGCCGGCGTCGAACTGCGCATTGGCGAACAGACTGAGACGGTACGTGAGGACAAAGAAAAGGTCTGCTTCAAATTGGTGGTGGAAGACGAAGCGGTGAAGATCCAGGAGGATATCATCTCTAAGACGGTTAAGCTGAGCTGACACTAGCCGGGCTCACACTATCTGGGCTGACCCAGGGTTGAGGGCTCAACCCTGGGTCAGCTTATCTCAGATTCTCCTCATCCACTTGCAACAGATCGCGGTCATCGATGAAAATCACTGACGTCAGTGCCATTGTCCTGCGCCTTCCCGAGGTTACCGCTGCTTGTGACGGAACGCAGGATACTTGCCTGCTCAAGGTAGAAACCGATGCGGGGATTACCGGCTGGGGTGAAGTGGACTCCGCACCCACCGTCGTTAAGGCCATCGTCGAAGCGCCGCTCTCGCATCAGATATGCACCGGCCTGGCCGACGCGTTGATCGGCCAGAACCCGTTGGCGATTGAGGTGTGCATGGCCCGCATGTGGGAGGCAGCCAACTACTATGGCCGCGCCGGCGTCGGCACTCATGCCATGGCCGGGATTAATCTTGCATTGTGGGATATCTCCGGCAAAGCTCACGAGTGTCCGGTGTATGAGCTGCTCGGCGGCCCCTTCGAGACCCGTTTCAGGGCCTACTGTTCTATCCTGTTCGGCGATACCCCGGCCCAAACCTATGAACTGGCACGCCGCTTCAGCGACCAGGGGTTTACGGCAATAAAGTTCGGCTGGGGGCCTATGGGAAAGCACAGCGAGGCGCTGGACATCGACCTCGTACGACAAGCGCGTCGCGGTGCCGGCGAGCAAGTCGACGTCCTCATTGACGCGGGTCAGGTATGGGACTGGAAGACGGCATTGAAGCGGGCGGAGGCTTTCGCGGAGTTCCGGCCATTCTGGCTGGAGGAGCCGCTGCAGCCAGACGACGTGGCCGGGTACGCCCGGCTTTCCCAGTCCAGTCCAGTGCCGATCGCAGCGGGCGAAGCGGAATCCCTGTATGGTGACTTTGAACGCTTGATCCGTGAAGGTGATATCGACTGGATTCAGCCAGATCCCGCTCGATGCGGCATCTCTACCATGGTGGAAGTTGGGCGGCTGGCTGCCCGGCAACATGCCCGTTTCGTCAATCACAGCTTCAAGTCGGGAATCACGATCGCGGCTTCGCTGCACGCCCTGGCCGCCGTTCCCGGTGGTGAGATGTTCGAGTTCTGCATGTCCGACTCCCCGCTCCGTCACGACCTCACCCATGAGCGCTTCGAACTGCGAGATGGCCACGTCAACGCCCCGCAGGCCCCTGGCCTGGGCGTTACCGTCAACGAGGAAGTCGTCGAGCGCTACCGAGTAGACTAGGTCACCAACTGTCCCAATCCCGCTGTTACCAAACCGCTTAATACTCCTCAACTACGTCGATGTGAGGTGTCGTTGTGAGGTGCCGACTATCACCCAACGTGTCTTTACGTCGTTTTTTGATCAAAGTGTCCCTCTGTTTTTGGCAGGCGTAGTATTCATTACGTTTATTTGCGCAAGTCGTCCTCGTTTCATTAAATAAATTTGCGATCATGCTTATTTATGCATACACTTGACCAACGCAGGGGATGCCGTGTTCGAAACGCGTCGCTTTATGCACCAAACGCGTCATTTTCTGCACCAGGCGTCGTTTTCTGCACCAGACAGGGATTTTTTTCACTCGAATTTCTTATCATGGAGCCCTTTCAATCCCGCCATTCAAACGTGTCGAATGGCAGGTCGGAGGGATCACGTTCAGGAGGCAGTAGTTATGAGAGGAGCTGATTACGTCATAGAGGCTCTGGAAAGGCACGGCGTGGAGTACGTCTTCGGCCTGCCGGGCGGAGCTGCGATGCCCATCTTTGATGCGCTCGTCGACGCCAAAAAACTCAAACTCGTTCTCACACGTCACGAGCAGGGCGCCACCCACATGGCAGACGGGTACGCCCGAGCCACGGGAAAACCTGGCGTCGTCCTCGTCACTTCTGGACCGGGTGCGACCAACACCATTACCGGGATTTTGACGGCTCAAATGGACTCCGTCCCGATGATCGTGCTCACCGGCCAGACCATCACTCCCATGCTGGGCAAGGATGCGTTCCAGGAGGCGGACGTTTTTGGCGTCTCGATGCCGGTGGTCAAGCACTCATACCTGGTCAAGGACGCAACCGATATCCCCAGGGTTATGATGGAGGCCTTCCATATCGCCACCACCGGGCGTCAAGGGCCCGTTCTGGTCGACCTGCCCAAAGATGTCACTCAGGACGAGTGCGTGGCCCACTTTCCCGAGAAAGTGTACCTGCCCGGTTACCATCCTGTCTCCAAGGCAAATCCGGAACGACTTATGGAAGCGGCCCAACTGCTGCGAAAGAGTCGCCGGCCGCTGTTGTACCTGGGAGGCGGTTGCATCGCCGCGGGCGCCCACAAGGCGGCTCTTGCTTTCGCGGAGAAGACCCGGATTCCGGTGACGAACACGCTCCTGGGAAAAGGCTCATTCCCCGAAGACCATGAGCTCTCCGTCGGCATGCTCGGCATGCACGGCACAGCCTACGCGAACAAGACCGTCGTCGGCTGTGACCTGATCATGTCGATCGGCGGACGCTGGGATGACCGCATTACTGGTAAGCTCTCTGAATTTTGCGCCGATGCGGTCAAAATCCATGTCGATATCGATCCCGCCGAGTTCAACAAGGTGGTGATGCCCGATGTCTTCATTCATGGTGATGCGCTGGAGGTCCTCGAGGAGCTCATCAATTTTGTCGAGCCCCTGGACACGACCGACTGGCTCGCCCAGATCGACGAATGGCGCACCAAGTTCCCGTTGAAGTATGGTCGTAAAGGTGGCTTGAAGATGCAGGCCGTCTTTGACCGGCTCTACCACCTGACTGAAGGCAAGGCCATCGTCGCCACCGACGTCGGCCAGCATCAGATGTGGGCAGCCCAGTTCTACAAAACCGCCTACCACCGGCAGTGGCTGTCATCGGGAGGAGCTGGCACCATGGGTTACGGTTTCCCCGCCGCCATCGGCGCCCAGTTGGGATGCCCTGACAAGACCGTCGTTTCGATCTCCGGAGACGGCGGCTTTCAGATGACGCTGTGCGAGCTGTCCACTGCCGTGTTGCAAAAACTGCCGGTAAAGATCCTGGTGATGGACAACAGGTTTCTGGGTATGGTGCGTCAGTGGCAGAATTTGTTCTACGACAACCGGCTCTCGGGTGTCGACCAGGAAGGCAATCCCGACTTCGTCAAGCTGGCGGAGGCCTATGGCGTCAAGGGGTTTCAGCTCAAGCGCACCGCCGATATCGACAAGGTTCTCACCCGCATGCTGGAGTGGAACGAGGGACCTTGTCTGGTTCACGCACATTGCGAGAAGGAAGACAACGTCTATCCGATGATACCAGCCGGGGCGGCGGTCAGCGAAATGCTTATCGAGGCACCCAAAGGACCACTGGCTAAACCGACGGGGAGTACATGATGGCCGACAACAACGGCAGCACGCAGGCGACGACCGAGTTGGCCATAGAGGGTGCGGCCACAGCGACCAAGAAGACGACAATCGGTTTGCTTGTGAACGATCAGCCTGGCGTCTTGATGCGCATCAGCCAGGTCTTCGCCCGCCGTGGATACAACATCGAGTCACTCGTGGTTTCGTCCACGCATTCGACCAATTTTTCGCGCATGACGATCACCTGCTCCGGCCCTGAAGATGTCCTGCATCAGATCATCCTACAGCTGGATAAGCTCATCGATGTCATCCACGCCAATGACCATACCGACGATGAGGCGGTGACCCGGGAACTGGCCATGTTCAAGGTCGGCTGCACGGTCGATGAGCGTTCAGAGGTCCTGCAGATTACGGAGGTCTTTCGCGCCAAGACGGTGGATATTTCCGAGGACACCATTACCGTCGAGGCCACGGGCACCAGCGACAAGATAGACGCTTTGGAAC
>Ga0115002_10010381_pt1 | contig 10033 bp, 6 predicted proteins | sample ArcticOcean_MG_C_8_FD_89576 | JGI IMG/M metagenome (GOLD analysis project Ga0115002, IMG submission 89576) | Marine microbial communities from western Arctic Ocean - ArcticOcean_MG_CB11_86 | ecosystem: Environmental > Aquatic > Marine > Oceanic | place: Arctic Ocean: Canada Basin | collected...
CAACATGGGGGACATTCCGTTTCGGCATGTTCACGTCCACCCGAAAATCCTCGACGGGTTCGGGCAGACAATGTCGAAGTCGAAAGGCAACGGTGTCGATCCGGTGGACCTCATCGGCAAGTACGGCACCGACGCGGTTCGCTTCACGATTGCCTCGATGGCGGGTGAAAGTCAGGACGTTCGGCTGCCGATCAGTTACGAATGCCCGGAATGCGAAACGCTCATTCCGCAAACACTCAAACATCAGAAGGCCAAACCGGAAGGCGGGCCGAAGCCGACGGTCAAATGCCCGAAGTGCAAACAGGAATCGCAATACACCAGCCCGAATTACGACGCCGATGCCGACGTGCCGTTGGCACGCATGGTGAGCGAACGTTTCGAGTACGGCCGCAACTTCTGCAACAAATTCTGGAACGCCTCGCGGTTCGCGATGATGAACCTGGAAGGCTACACACCGGGACCAATTTCCGAGGACGACCTGAAACTCGAAGACCGCTGGATTCTCTCGCGGCTTGCGCAGACGATGACTGATCTCACCGCAGAACTGGGCCGCTACCAATTCGACGCGGCCACCCGAACCGTGCGCGACTTCACCTGGAACGAGTTCTGCGACTGGTATCTGGAGATGATCAAACCCCGGCTGCGCGACGAAGAATTGCGACCGGCCGCCCAACGGATGCTGGTGGCGGTGCTCGACATGTTAATTCGCCTGTTGCAGCCTTTCACGCCCTTCATCTGTGAAGAACTGTGGCAACGCTTGGCTGAACTCGCGCCGGAACGTGGCTTGCCGGAACCGACGCCGGCTGCCGAGAGTGTGATGCGCGCCCCGTGGCCCGAGTTGCCTGCCGAACGCCGTGATGAATCGCTCGAAGCCCGTTTCAAACGGCTACGAGAGACGATTGTCGCTGTCCGGAATGTGCGAGCCGTCTACAACATCTCTCCAGTCACGCCTTTGCAGTTGCACATTCGTTGCAACAGCGATGTGGCGGGTGAGATGCAGGATGTGGCGGCTCAATTCGACAACCTCTCGAAAACAATGCTCGCATCCGTCGGAGCCGACGTCGAACGCCCAACCGGATCAGCCGCATTTGCCATGAGTGATGCCGACGGGTTCATTCCGTTGGGCGACGTCATCGACACCGATGCAGAAGTGGCTCGGCAAGAAAAGGAGGCCGGCAAACTGCGGGGCTTCATTACGGGCAGCGAGAAGAAACTCTCGAACGCAGGTTTCGTGGCGAAGGCACCGCCGGAAGTTGTCGAGCAGGCGAAGGAGAACTTGGCCGGGCTGAAGAAGCAGTTGGAGAGTGTCGAGCAGATTATTGCCGACTTGGGTGGTGGGTAAGCGGAGGGGACTGCGACGTAACAGCCAGCTTACGCTGGCCGCTCGCCTTGGGTTATACTTTTGGCGAAGAGGCAAGATCGATTGTGACAAACCAGGAGTGGGAACGTGCTTGTGCAGATGGAGCTTTCGCGGATTATTATCAGTGAGATCAACGACCAGCAGGTGATTTACCTGCGGGAAGTCGGCGGGCCTCGCACGTTTCCGATACTGATTGGTATCTTCGAAGCCACCAGCATCGACCGGCGTGTGAAGGGCCGCGATCTCCCGCCGCGACCACTCACCCACGACTTACTACGCAACGCGATCGAGGAACTCGGCGGGGATGCCGAGGACGTGGTTATTACCAATCTGGAAGACCACACCTACTACGCCGTCATTCGGGTTCGACAGGATGGTGAGGTCGTCGAACTCGACAGCCGCCCCAGCGACGCGATTGCTTTGGCCATGCATTACGACCCAGCGCTGACGATTTACGTCGACGACAGCGTGCTGGATCAGGTGTCGTAGAACTCAAGTTAACCCGACGCGTCAGCGAGGGATGCAGGAGAATCGAGCCTGCTCCCTGCGTCCCTCGCTGACGCGTCGGGTTATGATTTTGGCGGTGTATTCCGACAAAGCCTAGTTGCAATCCGCCTCCAGCGGGCCGGCCAGTTCTTCCAGGAAGAACAACCGCCCCGCTTGCGTTGGCATGTAGGTCGAGGGAATCCAGGTCGACGGGTCGTGGCGCAGGGTCATCCAGAGCGACAGGCCCTGCCACATCATTCCCCGCGCCAGGGTGCCGTCGGCTCCGCCGATGATCTTGTCGGCTCCGAGAAACAAACCTGGGCCGATCGTATTCGCGAATGCGGGAACCAGTGTGGTGCGGCTTTTGTAGCTGGTGATCGCGTTCTGCTCGATGGTGAGCGGATGCAGGTTGGCCCCGATGCGATGCGTTTGTGCTTTCCAATCGTCCACGTTGTCGAACTCGGCGGCGAAATGCGGCTCCCAAAAAGCGATGTGGCAGACTCGCCCAATTCCGAACACCACGACGAGTTTTGCGCCACCGGCACGTAACTCGCCGATCTGTTCGCCGAAAGCCGGTAACGCATCCTTCGTGGCAAAATGCCGTTGTGATTCGGGCACGGTCAAGCTGCCCAGCGGGCCGTAAAAGGCATTTCCCATCGCGTTCTGAAATCCGCCGGGCGCGTCGCCGGGCAGGGTGTTGCCGTCCTTGTCGCTCCACTCGTCCATGTTGAAGCCGTGGACGTGATCGCAGGAGACGTTCCATTCGGTCAGAAAGTAGACCGCCCAGCGATACATGCCCATCGGGCCTACGGGCAGAATGAAAACGATCTGCTCGCCCGCATCGCGAGCCTGTTTAATGGTCAACGCGATCTCGTGGCCCATCATGGTGTCGAAGTCGGCGTACGAATCGCAGGGGACGGGTGTGAAATCAGCATGCCACCAACTTTGGCGATCGGTGATTGTTGAGGGGTCGTCATCCACACAGGCGTCGATCTTCGCCAAGTCCCAGCCGGCGGGCAGAAACGATTCCATCAACGAACCGGAAATTGTGGTCAGCAGGTTCATATCTCACTCCAACGAAAGGGGATAGTTTATGTGTTTGTGAAGCCGTCGCGCTGCTATCTCATTCTCTCGGCTGAAAAAATGCAACCGAAAACGTGTATCGCTCCACTCCGCGACCGGCGCAACTCATTTTATCATTGTGGGTTGGGAACAAATCGAGTCTAATGGATGTGTCCTCGTTGGGGACAATTTTCCCACCTCCGCTTGCCCACCTGTTTCGTCAGGATGACGAACTCACCTTCGCCTAACAAGCTTCGATGAAGCAAGCTTCCATGAAGTATGTGCTGGCACCACTGGCGATCGCAGCCGCACTTGCAGTGGGGTATTCCGTCTACCGCGATTCGCAGCAGCAGACCGATCCGAAACCCGCCGAACGTGCCGAGAAACCGTTGGCCGTTGAAGTGGTTCGCGTGCGTCGGCAACCCATCGAAGAGCGAATCGAACTGGCCGGCGGACTGGAAGCACAGGCCGCCATCGAGATTCGTGCACGAGTCAACGGTTACATCACGAAGCTGCCCTACGACGTGGGCGACTTCGTCGAGAAGGGGCAGGTAGTCGTCGAGCTGGACGACTCGAAACATCAGGAAGCGGTCAGCAAGGCCCAAGCCACCCTCAAGGTCGCCACGGCCCAGTTGAAGGCACAACATGCACGCGAATCACTCGCCATAAAAGACGTCGCGCGACAGACCGAATTGGCGTCGTCCGGGGTGATCACCGAACAGCAACTCGAAGCGGCCAAGTCGAAACTGACAATCGCAAAAGCTGAAACCGAACTTGAACAGGCACGCGTTGACGAGGCCGACAGTGATCTGGAACGGACAAAACTCACACTCCAGGAAACTCGCGTGACGGCCGCCATGTCGGGCTATGTGGCCGAGCGGTTCGTCGAAGTCGGCGACCTCTCCAGCCCGGACGATCCCATTCTGAAAATCATCGATCTTTCCACAGTGCGTGCCGTCGTGAACGTGTCCGAACGTGATTATGAAAAAGTGCAACTGGGACAAAACGCAACCGTCGAGCTGCCGGCCCTGCCACGCGAATTGTTTACCGGTAAGGTGATTCGTAAAGCTCCGGTTCTGGATCCTCAAACTCGCACGGCCGTTGTGCATGTCGAAATCCCTAACCCACGCACGGTTCTCAAGCACGGCTTTCATGCCCGCGTGAGTATCGTTTCGGGAACACGACGCAAGGCCCAAGTCGTCCCCATTGCCTCACTGCTCGAACATGGACGCAAGCCGGCCCTGTATGTCATCGACGGCAGCCCGCCCCGCTCGATGTTGCAGGAAGTCCGCGTCGGTTACCGTGACGGGAACGTCGTGGAAATTATTTCCGGCGTCGAGAACAATGCCCGCGTGGTCACACTTGGCAATCGCATGATCCGTCACGGACAGGAAGTCAATCCCCGCGAACTCCCTTGGCCTAAGGCCGTCGCCGAACGAACCGCCTCCCGATCGACCGACGTCATCCCCGGCGGCGAGTGAGCTAAAGCCGGAGTACGGCAACCCTCCAACCGTTCACCGCCAGCAGTCACCCCTTATGTTTTTCACGCGTCTGGCCGTCCAACGTCCTGTCACCACGCTGATGGCGTGTCTGATGGTGTTGTTGCTCGGTGGCGTGGCGTTGTCGCGGCTGACCGTCGACTTAATGCCCGACATCACCTACCCCACGGTCAGCGTGGTCACGCTGTATCGGGGAGCCGGGCCGGAAGAGGTTGAAACTCGCGTCACGCGACCGCTGGAGCAGGCTCTCGGCTCGGTCAGCGGGGTCGACCGCCTTGCGAGCACGAGCGCGGAAGGTTCCAGCACCATCCGTGTCCGCCTGCAATGGGGGACCAACGTTGACGCCGCCGTCAGCGACATGCGGGAGTCGATCCAGAAAATTCGCGAGCAATTGCCCGAAGACATCGAAGAGCCGTTCGTTCGCAGTTACGACGTGTCCGATTCGCCCATCATGTATCTGGGTTTGGCCAGCGACATGCAGCCGGTCGAGCTAACGCAGTTGGCCGAGCGGACCATCATGCCCAGGCTGGAGCGGTTACCGGGCGTGGCACGCGTCGGCCTGCGAGGCGGCACGCGGCGTGAAATCCATGTCGAACTCGACCGCACCAAACTCGAATCCCTCGATATGGGCGTCAATGAAGTTGTCGCTTCATTAAAGACAGACAACGTCAGCCAGCCGGCCGGCGATTTCGACGAGGGCAATCTCAAACTGCTCATCCGCAGCCAGGGCGAATTCGTCAGTCTGGATCAGATCGGTGCGTCGGTTGTTCGTGAACGTGACGACGCGGTCGTCCGTATTCGCGACATCGCCACGGTCATCGACGGGATAGAAGAACGCACCGAACTCTCGCGCGTGAACGGCCAACCGGCTGTGATGGTCTACATTTTCCGGCAAGCCGGCTCCAATACCATCGAGGTCAGCGACGCGGTACAGACCACCGTCACGAAGCTGAATAGCGAACTCGACAACGCTTCGCTCACCGTCCGCTTCGACAAATCGCTGTTCATCCGGCAGGCGATCGAGAACGTACGCACCTCGGCTATATTCGGCATGGGGCTGGCCATCATCGTGCTCATTCTGTTCTTACGCAGCTTCCGTAGCACACTTGTCATCGGCATCTCCATCCCGCTTTCTGTGTTGGCGACGTTTGTATTCATCTACTTCCAGGGTTTCACGCTTAACATGGTTTCCTTCGGCGGGCTGGCATTGGGGATCGGACTGCTGGTCGACAATTCCATCGTTGTGCTCGAAAGCATCTTCCGAAAGAGAGACGAAGGCCTCGATCCGCAAGCCGCCGCGATCGAAGGCACACAGGAAGTCTCCTCGGCCATCGTCGCCAGCACATTAACAACGCTGATTGTATTCGTGCCGCTGCTGTTCATTAGCGGCATGACGGGCATCATGCTGCACCAACTCGCGTGGGTTGTGTCGTCATCCCTGCTGTGTTCGTTGTTCGCTAGCCTGACGCTCACACCCGTGTTGGCCGCGACATGGATTCTTCGTGAACATTCACCCGAACAAACAACGTTTCCTTTACGCTGGGCACGCGGCTTCAGTGGCCTGTTTCATGGTGTCAGCCGTTTTCTGTTCGATCTTGTCGAAAATGCCTACGCCTGGATACTCCGAGGCAGCCTGCGATTCCCCGGTGCCGTCGGGTGTGGGTTACTGATGCTGTTGGCGATAACGTTCGGCCTGATTCCGCGAATCGGCAGCGAATACATGCCTAAGGCGGATGAAGGACTGCTGCGAATCTACGCTCAGATGGCTCCCGGAATCCAACTCGAAACGCTCGATCGACAAACGCGAATTCTCGAAGAGACCGTCATCAAGCACGTCCCCGAAGCGGTTGTCACGTCGGCTTTCATCGGCGACGAAGCCGACGACGCAGAAGACTGGAACGAGAGTCGATTCTTCGTCTACCTGAAACCTCGCGGCGAACGGAAACGCAGCATTGCCGACATTCGCAAGGATCTCGCCGGACAAATCGGCCCCATCCCCGGAATGAAAGTGCGCATTCAAGCGTCGAACGAGATGATGATCTTCCGCATGCTCAGCAGCCGCGGCAGCCGCGGCGGCGATGTGGAAGTGCAAGTGCGAGGTTACGACTTGCGCACCGCCGACGAACTGGCGACCGCCATCGAAGACATCATGCAGGACATTCCCGGCCTGGTGAACGTCGAAGTCGAACGGGAAGACCTCCGCCCCGAACTGGCCGCCTCCATCGATCGTGCCCAGGCCGGGTTACTCGGCGTCTCGGTGAAAGACATTTCACAGGCGTTGGAAACAACAATTCGCGGCACCGAAGCAACCGTCTTCCGGGAAGACGGAGACGAATTCAACATTCTCGTCCGGTTACAGGAATCCGACCGCAATCGGCTGACCGACGTGGAACAAGTCGGCGTGTCGACACCAAATGGCCGTATCGTGCCGTTGAAAACCGTCGTCACTTTCGACCACGGTCAAGCTCCCCTGGCAATCAACCGGCTCGATCAGCAACGCATTATCGGCATCACCGCCGACGTGGAAGACCGCGACCTGGGCAGCATCATCAGCGAATTGCAAACGAAACTGAAAACCGTGCCCGTCCCCAACGAATTCTCACTGACCATCGCCGGCGACTGGGAAGAACAACAGAAAAGCTTCAAGGCGTTAATGCAGGGCTTCGTGCTGGCCATCATCCTGATGTACATGGTGATGGCTTCACAGTTTGAATCGCTACGTGATCCGTTGTTGATTCTTGTGACGATCCCGCTTGGCGGAATTGGTGTCATTCTGGTCTTCGTCTACACGAACACCACGTTGAACGTGCAATCGTTCATCGGCGTGGTCATGCTGGCGGGCATTGTCGTCAACAACGCGATCGTGCTGATCGACTACATGAACCAACTTCGTGCCAGCGATGAAACACTCACCGGGAACGAACTGATTCTTCACGCCGCTGTTCGCCGCTTCCGGCCCATCATCATGACAACCGCCACCACTGTGCTCGCCATGCTGCCGATCGCGTTGGGCTGGGGCGATGGGGGTGAACTGCAAGCCCCGATGGCCCGCGTCGTCATTGGCGGATTGCTCTCGGGAACACTCATCACGCTGCTGGCCATCCCGCTGGTGTACCGCTTCGTGCATGGCAAGGAATTGGCGAAATAGACAAGCTTCCCGCGCCTCGAAAGAGACGATCGACTAGACTGGCAGCACATCCCCTCACGGCCCCCCAACAGGAGTCTCCCCATGTTTCGCTCACTGGCCGCTTTGTCGTTGGTTATCACATCAACCTTTCTCTCACCGCTGCCGAACCCGGTCTCTCCCGACCCCAACACGCCCCGGCCGATTGCCGCGCTGGATACCGTATTCATCGAAGAGATGACTTGGATGGAAGTTCGAGACGCCCTTAAAAGCGGCACGAAAACGGTCATCGTCGCCACAGGCGGTGTCGAGCAAAACGGACCTTACCTGGCGGCGGGCAAGCACAATTACATCTTGCAGGCGACGACCGCAGCCATTGCGAAGAAACTCGGCAAAACGCTGGTCGCACCGATCGTCCCCTTCGTTCCCGAAGGCGACATTTCTCCGCCCAGCGGGCACATGAAATACCCCAGTACGATCGGCGTGACCGAGTCGACATTTCGTGCCCTGCTGACCGATATCTGTGCCAGCCTGCAAACGCACGGGTTCGAGCACATCATTCTCATCGGTGACAGCGGCGGTAACCAGAAGGGCATGCAGGCGGTCGCCGAGTCGTTCAACTCACAGCCAAACAGCAAGGCCCGCCTACATTTCATCCGCGAATACTACAACCACGGCGACGTCTCGAAATGGCTGACCGAAAACGGCATCAAACAAACACCCGAAGGCCTGCACGATGACTTCGCGATGGGCGCGGTGATGATGATCGTCGACCCGAGCACCGTCCGCATGAAAGAACGCATCGAAGCCGGCAATTTCCGCATCAACGGTGTCAACCTGGCCCCAGCGAACAAGACAATCGAATGGGGTAAGCGAATCGTCGAATTCCGAGCCGAGGCCACGGTAAAGGCCATCCGTAAATCGATCGCCGCTGCGAAATAGATAGGTGGAAAGACAAACGACACCGTGCGATCTTGCCGACTTGTTCGTCAGATTCTCGATCATTCCCCCCGTGGAGAGTGCGTGCGATGCTTCGTTTTCTATTCGCGTTCGTCATGCTGGCCGTCGCGCTGCTGATCGGTAGCGACTCGGGCGTGGGGCAGGGGACTGCCACGGGCGCGGCCACCGGGGGAGTTGTCGAAGGAACGATCACCTATACCTACGACACCAAGCGGTTCTGGCGTTACGGGCGGTACTACGTGAAAGGTCGCAAAAGCGGTCCGTTGGCGGAAGCGGTCATCGCTTTGGATGGGAGCAAGCTGCGAAAGTTGCCGGCTCCAAAGAAGCCCGCCACTCAAGTGATGGATCAGCGCGACTTCCGCTTCGTTCCCGAAACGCTCGCCGTCCGTGCGGGTGACGGAGTCAAATTCACCAACGCCGACACCACCATTCATAACGTCAACTCGCGTCTTGGTCTGCATCCGTTCGACGTTTCGCTGGCCAATGGAGACAAGGCGGTCGAAACGTTCCCCAAAGCGGGCGGCACCCGCAAGCCGGTTTCCATCGGCTGTAAATTCCACGGCGGCATGCACGCTTGGATCTACGTCTTCGATCACCCATACTACGCCGTGACGAAGCCCACCGGCACGTTCCGTTTTGAAAACGTCCCCCCGGGACGTTACCGCCTCGAAATGGTCCACCCGGCTGGTTCGCTGAAGTGGACCCGCACCATCACCGTCTCCAAAGGCAAGACAACGAAGATCAACATCGGTGTTTCGGCAGACGATAAAGTCATCGGACGCTAACTCGCACTCGTCATTCAAATTCAGGAGTTTCCTCAATGAACCTCGAAACCTCTCCCGGCGTGATGCAATGAAAACCGGTTCGGCAGCCGCGTTAGCCGCGTTGCTGGCGCAGCCCACATTTGCATTCCCTGGCGAAGACAAGTCGGACGAGGAAGCAGGCCCGTTTCAAAACCTGTCCCGTGCTCGTCCCAATATGCTGGACTGGGAAACCCTTGAGGACTGGATCACGCCACAAGACCAGGTCTTCAACGTTTCGCATTATGGTTACCCCGAGGTCGACCTCGACAAATACAAGTTGGAAATCACCGGTCTGGTCGACAAACCGATGACGCTGACGCTGGCCGACCTGAAAAAACGCGAGCGCGACGAACAATTGATGACGCTGGAATGCTCGGGCAACGGGGCCTCGCCGAGTTTCATGGCGGCCATTTACAACAGCAAATGGGGCGGCACCCGGTTGGGGGCCTTGCTGAAAGAATGTGGCATCAAAAAGGAAGCCACCGAGGTCGTCTTCTTCGGGGCTGACGAGAAGAAAGAGAAAATTCGCGACGTGGAAGTCGAAGTCCCGTTCGGTCGCAGTCTCGATGTCGAGAGCGCACTCGATCCGCTCCTGCTCCTGGCCTACGAGCGTAACGGCAAGCCACTCGCCGCGAAGAACGGCTCACCGGTGCGATTGATCGTGCCGGGCTGCTACGGCATCGCCAATGTGAAGTGGCTCACTCGCATCGAACTTCGCAGCAAGCGTTACATGGGACGC
>Ga0115002_10010384_pt1 | contig 10030 bp, 10 predicted proteins | sample ArcticOcean_MG_C_8_FD_89576 | JGI IMG/M metagenome (GOLD analysis project Ga0115002, IMG submission 89576) | Marine microbial communities from western Arctic Ocean - ArcticOcean_MG_CB11_86 | ecosystem: Environmental > Aquatic > Marine > Oceanic | place: Arctic Ocean: Canada Basin | collected...
AATTCATTGAAGCATTTTTGTTCTTCAGCTTCTTGTCTTTTCTCACATTGATCATTGTCAACACAAGGATTATCCAAATGCTCACTAATGATTGCCCTACATTCTCCAATTTTATCAAGTTTGGTTTGTTCGTCAATCTCCATGTTTACAAGAACTGCAACTATTATCAAAATGCTAACAATTCCCACTATGATTTGGTTTCTTCGTAATTCATTCAATTTCTATAGTATATTGTGTACATTCCAGTCTTTATCCATTTGGATATAACTTTTTTTTGAATTTAAATGCCTAGAAAACTATTAAGCTAGCTTGATCAAGATGACTTAAAATGTTAACATACTCATAATTTAATAACTTCTAGAATCTGGTTTGATTGTTGAAATTAAAATATGTCCAACCAAAGAAACTAAAAATCCTCATAGTTGTTTTTACCATGGTGGGTATATGGGGAATTGTATTTGGATTGTGGATGGGAACCTTCAAGGCATCAATGAATTACTTCATGATTGTTGTTCTAGGAGTTGTTAACCTCGTTCTTGGTGCATTCATGACATATCTTTACTTGACACAGGTAAAGAACGTTGATTCACGAAAGGATTCAAAGTATAAACGACGCAAATAAAACACAAACTACCATTATGTTTGTGGCAAAGTGCATTGCGTAGGAGTGTTTTACACCTTTTTTATCATAAATGTATTTGAAAACAAATCCAATTGGTATCAGTACTAACGCCATGTGTATTTTTATGCCCATTCCAATATGGATTAGCGCCCATACCAAAACCATCTTTTTTGATTTTCTAAAATAAACTTCCTCAAAGTAATTGATATGTAAAAACATGTAAAGTAACAATGGCACAAATGGAATTATTCCCAACATTCCTTGTTCTGCAAATGGTCCAAATGCAATGTTGTATCCAAGCCAACTCCAATTTAGTATGGGTATCTGATCAACATACTCAAATACAAACAGCACGTATACGGTTAAAATTCCGAAAGCAATTGGTGCATATTTCATAGAACCAATTCCTGCTTTTAGATCTCTGATGCGTTTTTTTGTATCTTTGATTAACAACAGACTTGCACCAACTGTCATAACATAGTATCCAATTAGAAAATAATCTGAATTAAGAAATGAAGTGTCCAATGAACTAAAAGAACATACTTGATAAATAACCTATTCTAATACTAATCATGACTCTTGAGAAAGGAGATGTTGCAGAAGACTTTGAATTGTTAGGAAATGATGGAAACCCTGTCACTCTCAGTTCGTTTAAAGGCTCAAAAAATGTGGTCTTATGCTTTTATCCAAAAAACCATCTCTTTGCATGTCCATCAAAAAAAGTCTTTGAGATGGCAAAAAGTGTCATCTCTGTTTACCACAATATTATCTCAACAACCACTGTTCTATTCGCTATATCTGTTGATTCTGTTGAATCCCAGGCTGAATTTGTCAAAGAATACGAAATTCCATACGTACATCTAAGTGATCCTAAAAAAATCGCATGTAAGAAATATGCTGGAACAAACATTGCGGGTCTTGCAAAACGCAGTACGTTTGTTATTGGCATAGATGGTGTTATACATGATGTTATGCGTGAAATTAATGTTACATCTCACGGACAAGAGATCCTTGCTTCACTAAACAAAATCAAAGTATAAATTCTTCAAAAAAATCATTCGTGCAATGCTTGATTTAGTTGCTAAGAAATTATTTCTAACTAAAGGAATAGGTGTTCATGAAGACAAGCTCACAAGCTTTGAATATGCTCTGCGTGATGCAGGCATCTCTGGAACAAATATAGTTCTAATCTCAAGTATTTTTCCTCCAAAGGCAAATCTAATCTCTCGAAAGGAGGGATTGAAGAAGATTAAACCAGGCCAAATTCTGTTTACAATTTATTCTAGAAATCAAACAAACGAGCCACATAGATTGGTTTCGGCATCTGTTGGATTAGCACAGCCAAAAGATCGTACCAGATATGGATACCTGTCTGAATATGATGCATTTGGTCAAACTGAAAAACAAGCAGGTGATTATGCAGAAGATGTTGCAGCACAAATGCTTGCGTCATCTCTTGGTATTCCATTTGATATTAACAAGAGTTGGGATGAGAAGAGACAACAGTGGACTATTTCTGGAAAAATTTACAAAACCCAAAACATCACAATGACTGCAAAAGGTGACAAGTCTGGAAAATGGACAACCGTGTTTTCTGCTGCATGCTTACTTCTCTAGTGTTTAGGCTTGTATCCTTTTAGATAAAATATTGCTGCCCCGATACCTGCTGCAATTATAATGCCTAATATTGCATATTGTGTTTCATCCACGTCTTCTTCTTGATTTTTAATTATTGGCACTTCTTCTACTTCACTCTCAATCTCTTCTACAGAATAAAGTGTCATCTCACTTTGCATGTCCCACGGAGCAGTCTCTACTAATAATTCCTCTGCTGAAATTGTCTTACTCTGTCCAAACAAAAACTTTAGATCAATCATTTTTCCTGCAGGTGAACTCAAAAACCACCCCTTTTTCATTATATTTTCAAAAGTTGTTACATCGGTAATTGCATGAGTTGATATTGCATTAACCTTCGTTATCTCACTTGGAATTATGATTAATTGTATTATTGAATTTAGAGGAACGTTTCTGTTATCAAAATAATCTGTTCGTGAAATTTCATCTACTTCAAAACTTTCTAGTGTATTTATTATTGTAATATCGTTACTCTTTTCTTTAATCTCTTTTGTAATTTTAAATATGTATAGATTAGAATCCTCATTTGGAATCATTGTTATTGAAATTATCGAATCATCATGTCTGGATAATTTTTTTGCAATGTCATAAAATCCTCCTCCATCTCTAATCTCTTTTGGAATTAATATTCCTGCTATATCTGTAAACAAAAAGTCCGTTGCTCTTTTGTCTGTCACATAAGTTGCTGATACAGCACCCTTGCCTGATATAATCCCTGATGTCTCTAGTAGCACATTTGCATTATCTGCTGTATGAATATACACAGAGTGAAATTCTGCATCTGTACGGAAAACTTGATTTAAATCATCAATTAGCAGACCTCCCATCTCTCTTGCTGACTCTTGAACCATTCTGATTCCACCATCTCCTTTGAGATTTTGATAATCAAAATTAATCATTATACATTGTTGTTCTGCTGTTACCCCAATCACACATTCTCCAGCATTTGTAAAAATTACTGCTCTAATCTTTTCATTGGCGTTAATCTTTTCAATTAATTCTCCAGGGAACCTTATCTCATCATTACTTGTGGTCTCAAATCCTATTGATATAATGACTGATCCTGAAAGTTTTTGATCATAAATTATCGACGCACTCTCTTGAAACGTTGCCTTTTCAAATTGCTGTGCACTAGCAAAAGGCATGATTAGTATTGATGAAAATAATATCCCAAGCAGTAATACAGACTTTATCATATTCAATGAAACTTGTATTATTTTATTTAGTTTACTGATTATGCTATAACGTTTAAATCACTAGTATATTTTTGCTTAAATGACATCGAATTCAAACCGTTGGGGAACACGCTGGCAGTCCGATGGCTCGGGCTGCCAGCCCCACATTTTATTAATCTATAATTTTGCTAGATCGTCCACTTGCTTTTTTATATAGTCAAATCCACTCTGCCAAAATTTTGCCTTGGATATGTCAAGTCCATGCTCTTTGAGAAGTTTTTCTGGTTTCTGTGATCCTCCTGCAGACAGAATATCTGTGTATGTGGAGACAAAACGGTCTCCCTCATTTTTGTAAGTTTGGAATAGTGAAACTGCAAGTAAGTTTCCAAATGAATATGAATAGCAGTAAAATGGGGAGTGATAAAAATGTGGAATGCAGCTCCATTCTATTCCAAAGTCATCTGATATGTCAATTGAATTCCCAAATTGTTCCTTTAGATTATTTCTGTAAATGTTAGAAATCTCGTCTACTGTGATGGAGTTTGCAATTTGATTATGAGCCTCAATCTCAAATAGTGTGAAAAATGATTGTCTTCCAATTGTTGCATAAAAGTCATCAATCTTATCTGACAGCATTGTAGATTTCTCTGCATCAGAAACCTGACTTGAAATATTGTCATATAATAATAACTCTGAATATGTGGATGCAGTTTCTGCAAGAGGCAGAGGTGCATCCGATATTAAAATTGATTTCTCAGATGCTGCAACACTATGTACTGCATGTCCAATCTCATGTGCTAACGTGAATACATCTCTTGATTTTCCTGTATAGTTGATTAGAACAAATGGCGTGATATGTGGGAGTGGAGTACTACAAAATGCACCATCTCTTTTTCCATATCTTAGTGAATAGTCAATATGATTCTCATTAAAAACACGTGATGCATATTCTGCAATCTTTGGACTAAATCTGTTAAGTGAATCTAAAACTAATTTCGTTCCCTGATCAAAGGTGTAATTTTTTTCTTGACTACTATTCTTTGATGGTGCATACAAGTCATATCTTCTAAGTTTCTTTACTCCAACTCGTTTTGCCTTTTGTTGGAAATACTTTTGAAATATCGGTGCATTTTTCTTGCACACCTGTAGCATCACATCAATCGTTTTATCATCTATATCGTTTGAGATGTTTTGAACTGATATTGGATTTGTAAATCCTCTCATATCAACTCCTTCATTTCTCCAGTTTAGCACAATATTTTGATAAATCTGGCCAATCACTCCCTTATTTTCCTGATATTTTGTCAGGAGTGATTTGTAAGCTGCCTCTCTAATCTTTGGACTCTTATTTCTAACAAGCGTTGTAAGCTGCTCTCTTCCCATTGTTTTTTTCTTACCATTTACATTCACTGTATATGTAAACGCGTTAGTTATTTTATCATAAATTTTTACTAATGCCGAAATTCCTGTAACATCTAATGTATTGATTATCTTTTCTTCAGGTTCAGTCAGTGCATATTTTGCAACAAGTCTTTTGTATCTTAGGTAGTCTGCCAATTCTCCTGCATTTTTGATTAGTCTTTCAGCATTTTTCTCATCTATCTGCTTTTTCCACCACAAATCAAAGAACAGCATTTTGTTTTCGATAGTTGAACCAAACTGGGAAATTCTAGTTAGTAATGCAGTTGCCTCATCTGACTGTGTATCTTCTGAAAATTTTAGTCCTGCATATCCTCCAATCTTGCTTGATCTCTCTGTGATATCTTCAATCTCGTGTAGTAGTTGTAGAAATCTCTTTGATGAAATATTTGGTTTTAATAGAGATTTGTTCTTTGCAAATTTTTCAGATTGTTTTTGTATATCATTAATTTTTCTATCAAATGATTGTCTTGTAGGGTTCTTGACTAGGTCATCTAGATCCCATCGCCCCTTCTCATATTTCTGCACGATTACTTTCAAAGTGATCTGCTTCTATATCTTTTGAAAATATTTTCAACGTCTAAATAATGCGCACTAGAAAATCATCTTGGATCCGTCGTCTAGCCTGGTTTGGATGCTGCACTCACACTGCAGAGGTCGCGAGTTCAAGTCTCGCCGGATCCACTCTTAGTCTTCTGCATTATTTTGATGATGTAAATTTACCATAATGAATGACATTTCCTTTAGAAATTCATATTCTCCATTTGACCAAGAATACTTGTTAGCATCTTCCCAAAACTTTTGTCCATCTCTTGACTTGGATTCCTCAGTTTGCATATCATAACTTCAAATTTGATCTATAATATGGAAATTGCCTCTTTTGATAGACAAAAACGCTCAAAAAAATTGATCCACATGTTAGGAAAAATTGAATTTTGACTACGTTTTGGTTAGCTAAATCTACAGGGAATCACATTTAGCGACACACGTTATACCTAAACCATGAAAGCAAGATTTGATGGAAAATGCAAAAGTTGTGGTGATGATATCCGCAAAGGCAAGGAAATTGCCAGAAATGCAGATGAAGTTTGGGTTCACAAGCACTGTGTTGAAGAATTAGTGGATTTACCTTAAAATCATATATCCGCTGTTTTTTTATTTTTATCATGCCAATTAATCTTCTAGACCTCTTACTGTGGACGTTTAGACGAAATGAAAATGACGTTGTAAAGCTATATGATTCCCTATCTCCTATAATGGAAATCTCTACTGGGGGTGACATGCTGAACTTTGGATTTTGGAATAATTCTACGTCTCATCCAGTTGATGCCCAAAAACAACTCTGTAAGATGGTTGGTGAAATGGCCGAAATCTCTTCAGCGCAAGTGATTGCTGATGTTGGAAGCGGTATTCTAGGTCCTGCAAAAATTTGGAATTTAGAGTACCCTTCACTACAAATCTCTTCAGTAAATGTTAATTTCTCTCAATTACGGTCGGTTGATTCTGGTAATATATCTAAACTAAATTCTACCGCAAGAATGCTTCCTTTTGCAGATTTGTCTTTGGATCGTGTCATTGCACTCGAATCCGCACAACACTTCAAACCTATTGGCGACTTTTTCTCTGAGTCAAACAGAGTGTTAAAAGACAACGGAATTCTTGCACTTGCAATTCCGACGGCAACCGATGATTCCAGCTTACGCAATCTTGGAATATTGAAATTTACTTGGTCATCAGAACACTATTCACAAAATCATCTAACTGAAGAAATTTCCAAAAATGGTTTTGAAATTACGCAGTCCAGTGAAATTGGGAAAAATGTCTATTCTCCCTTGGCAGAATACTATCTCAACAATCGAGATGAACTACGTAAAAAAATCCTTACTAGATATTCATCATACGTTGAAAAAATTCTTTTTGAATCTATGAAAAAGATGCAATCTTCATCTGAAAAAGGCTTGATTGATTATCTGATGTTAAAATGTAAAAAAATGTCATTAGATTAGAATCTTCTTTAAATTATCTTACTGTACAATCTATCTATGAATATTTTTGTTTTAGACAATGATCCAAAATTATGTGCACAACAACACTTGGATAAACATGTAGTAAAAATGATTTTAGAATCTGCGCAGATGGTATGCACAACTCATCATATACATCCAAACAAAGACATCAAGTATGAAATTCCATATAGAAAATCTTTCGTTAATCATCCATGTACAAAATGGGTTAGAACGAGTATTTCAAACTATGAATGGCTTACAGATCTGACGAAAGAACTCAACAATGAATACCGATATAGATATAGCAAAAAAATCAATCACAAATCTTTTGATGTGATTAAAAATTTACCATTACCGGATTTACCTGATATTGGTCTTACAAGTTGGGCTAGAGCGATGCCTGATGAATGTAAGATAGAGGGTGACGTGATTAAATCATATAGAAATTACTATCAACTGAGAAAACAAAAAATTATGAAATATACAAAACGCAAAATTCCTAGTTGGATAACTGCATGAAAATATAGAAAAATTAAACAAAAGAAGATGGTTTCAGAATAACACGCAAAATGTAAACGGTTGGCACTAGTCTAATCTAGTGCATAACCATTAAATATCAGAATTGCAAATTTATTTTATGGCAGCATCATGTAAAGGAATATGTACGCCGCACAAAGTAACCAAAGTTCCAAACTCTCAAAAATACCAATTTGGACTAAAACGTTGCAGTTGGTGTGAAGTATGGCTTAACACTGAATCAATTCGCTGCTATTGCTGTAAAATGATTTTGAGAACAAAATCTAGAAACAAGAAACGCGCGGCAGTAGAACAACCAACCACATCCGCCTCTGCATAAAATGAATTCCAATATCTCAACTAAAGAGATTTCAAAAGAATCATCGACAAAACCAGCCATAATAATTGGCGCTGGAGTCGGTGGTTTGTCAACAGCAATTCTTCTTGTCAACGATGGATTTTCTGTTTCTGTTTATGAAAAATCTGATCGTGTAGGTGGCCGAACCGCTTCCACGAAGTTTCGAAATCATATTTTAGATAATGGTTTTCATATAATGCCATTTTACAAAAAATCTGCCATCTATGAAATTCTCAAAGATATTAAAATAGAATCTAGATTGAAACTTGCAATCGTAGACAAAATTGCATTTTATGACAATGGATTCCATACATATCCAAAAGGAATTTGTGATATACTCAAAATGTCATTAATTCCATTTAAGAGTCGAATCTCTTTACTGAAAATTTTAATACCTATGGCATTTACTAGTATGGAAAAAGCAGAACAATTAGACTCTGTACCTCTCACTCACGTTACATCCAAACTTGATTTTCATTCAAAGCAGTTTTTTGATGCTGTCTGCATGCTCGCATTTGCTGACTCTCCTGAACATATTTCATTAGGTGAGTTTGCAAGAACCATAATTCGTGCTAATCCTTTCAAAGGTGGAACAAGCGAATTTGCCTATCCTGACATGGGTGGATATGACCGAATTAGTGAGGTCATGGCCAATTATGTGAAGGAAAATCATTCCCAGGTAAATCTGAGTCATTCAATCAAAAAAGTGCTCATTCACGACAAAAAAGTTACCGGAATCGAACTATCTGATGGCAAAACTGTTGAAACTAACTGTGTAATCATTTCGTATCCTGCATATCATGCCATAAATCAGTTATTTGAATCTGGAATTTTTGATGATGATTTTATTAAAAAAACAAACAGACTAAACAAAACCACCTCTGTAGTAGAGGTCCATTTTGCATTATCAAAAAGGCTTGATGAACGTCAGGTTGTATTTCCAGTAGGTGAAAACTATGTTTCAAAAGGCATATTTTTTATTTCAAATATTACTCCATCAGTATCTCCAAAAGGTGAGCATCTCATTATAGTTGGTACACCTGTAAAACCTGAAGAAACTGAAGATCCTGTAAGAATCAAAGAAATTGTTTCAAAAATGAAACAAGAATTATCTGAAATTTATCCTGACTTTGATGATTCTTTATTGTGGGATAGACCTATGGCCTGGAAACTTGTAGAGGCAGTTGTTAAAGAACCAGGTTTGGTTTGGAAAAATAAAATGTCACATTCTGTAGCTAATGTTGATGGATTATTTTTTGTAGGTGATTCTACTGTTAGTTATGGTATTGGAACTGATTCTGCTGCACATAGTGCCGTTTTAGCACATCCATTAATAAAAAAACATCTCAAATCACTGTGATTGACTTTTTGCATAGTTGGCAAACTCGTCTAAGACTTTTTCCATACTGGATTGTATCTTACTTTTTGCAAATATTCCCAAAATCTTCAATCCACCAGATAATACAAAATCTACCTCGATTGTAACCTTGGTCTTTTCACCTACTTTTTCATATCTTTCATCAAATACGGTGCCCTTTGCCTGTCCGTCAAGCATTTTAACAATATGTCTGTCTGGTTTTTCAACCACATGCTCAGTAGTCACGCTAACTGTTTTCCCTAAGAAACTAAGTGTCTCAAAGATCTTTGTTACATTCCCGTTCCTCTCAACTATTTTCAATTCCTTGAAATAATCTGGCAAGATTTCTGTGAACCTTTCATAACATGTACTAATTGCAAAGAACTTGTCTCTATCAATATCAACCTGCTTTACGAAAGAAAATTTTGACATGTTTTCTCAAATCATCTACTGAATTAAAGTTTGAATGTAATGTAGAAAAGTTAGTGGCGGCAATGTCATGTAATTTCCTAGTGACCATGGTGAGTACCTACCTCCATCATGCTTTATTAAAACTAAATCGTAAATACGTTCATGAAGTTAGTTTTGGCAGGAATAGCATCCGTTTTACTATTGGCAACAATGGTGACTAGTGTAGAAGCTGCAAATGTCCCAGACTGGGTAAAAAACAATGCTGAATGGTGGGCTGCAGGGCAAATTGATGATACCGCATTTGTATCTGGCGTTCAGTATATGGTTGAAAATGGAATAATCAATGTCCCATCTACTACTAGAAGTTCAGGAGAATCTGATACTATTCCAAGTTGGGTAAAAAATAATGCAGGATGGTGGGCTGATGGAACACTAACTGAAAATGAATTTGTAAATGCACTTCAATATTTGATAAAAATGGGAATCATGAAAGTTAACGCAAGCGCTGTAAGTGACGACGGTGCTTCAAAA
>Ga0115002_10010385_pt1 | contig 10030 bp, 10 predicted proteins | sample ArcticOcean_MG_C_8_FD_89576 | JGI IMG/M metagenome (GOLD analysis project Ga0115002, IMG submission 89576) | Marine microbial communities from western Arctic Ocean - ArcticOcean_MG_CB11_86 | ecosystem: Environmental > Aquatic > Marine > Oceanic | place: Arctic Ocean: Canada Basin | collected...
ACTGCTCCAACTGTGCGGCTTCGACGATCCGTCTCGGCATGACCAACTCGCCGTTGAATGCCGTGTCGATCCATGCCTGAATGCTGGTCGGTTCCGAGTCCCGATGGGCGCGGATGGCCAGCGTCATCAAAGCGCGATCAAATCCATCAACGGTCCCATTCACGGAGTCTTCACCCCGATGTGGACGGCCGCGTCGTGGCCGACACGCAGCGCAAACGCCAAGCGATCCGGGTGCGCCGCACGTGACGCTTGAATGGCCTCGCTCAAGGTCTTGTCGCAGAAATAATCGCCTGAATCAGGTTCAATCGCGACGAAGTCGTCCCTGTTGGTTGCTTCCAACTTCGCGCGAAGCGTTTCTTCGTACAATCGCTTTGCCCGGTGAGCCACGTCGGCTGTCTTTTCGGAAACCATGCTCGCTCCTGATATTGTCCGTGCAAATCAGTATACTCAGCGGGTTCAGATTGGGACACCTGTATTCGACGGTGTACCCGCAAAATGCCGCGTCACATGTATTTGACCATTTGAGTCAAGTCTGCGGAAGGTTGGACTCGCGCTGATGAAATTACTGAGCATTGCAATCACCCTTGTTGGCTCGCTGCATGTGGGCATCTGTGTTGTGAACGCAGCCGAGCCTGCAAAGGAATCTGTCGTGGTCTCTACCGGGCAAGTCGATGAGAACCTCACCAGCTTCGATCGGCTGATGACCGAGTTCATGTCCAAGCACGACATCCCCGGTGCTTCGTTGGCCGTTACGAAAGACGGCCGGCTGGTGTATGCGCGCGGCTACGGATACGCGGATGTTGAGGCAAAACGTAAGGTCCAACCTCAGAGCTTGTTTCGTATCGCCAGTATTTCCAAGCCGATCACTGCGGTGGCCATATTGCAATTGGTCGAACGCAAGAAACTGTCGCTGGATGATCGGGTGGCTGATGTGCTGAGGGGGACGCCGCCGTTCAAGGGGACAAAGAAAATCGCCCCGCAGTTTGCCAAGGTGACGATTCGGCAATTGTTACAGCACACGGGAGGTTGGGATCGGGGAGTGTCGTTCGACCCGATGTTTCGCTTGGTCGACATTGCCAAGACGTTTGAAGTTCCCTCTCCGGCAAAAATCGAACACATCATTCGCTACATGAAGCCGCGTCCGCTCGATTTCACTCCCGGTGAACGCTTCGCGTATTCCAACTTCGGATACTGTCTGTTGGGGCGTGTGATCGAGAATGTGAGTGGGAAGTCGTATGAAACGCACGTCAAACAGCGTGTGCTGGCACCGGTCGGCATCCGCAGCATGCAACTGGGTAAGACACCGTTAGCCGGTCGCGCGCGGAACGAAGTTCGCTATTACGCGGCGAAGAATCGGACGGGGAAGTCGATCCTCGCAAAGGATGCCGGCAACACCGTCCCCTTGCCCTACGGTGTCTGGGATCTCGGAGTGATGGACTCGCACGGCGGGTGGATTGCTTCGGCCGTCGACTTGGCGAAATTCGCCTCGGCATTCGACGATCCAAGTGATTCACCGTTGCTGAAACGTGAATCGATCGAGACCATGTTCAAACGCCCGCCTGGAAAAGCAGGACAGGAAGCCGACGGAACAGCGAAAGGTACGTACTACGGTTGTGGTTGGATGGTCCGGCCGGTTGGCGAGAACGGCCTAGGAAACCACTGGCACACCGGTTCGCTGGATGGCACCTCGACAATACTGGTGCGGCGTCACGATGGCTTGAATTGGGTCGTGCTGTTCAATCGCCGGGCTGGTTACCGCACGAAACACGTCGCCTCGACAATCGATCCGCTGGTTCACAAAGCGGCCGATGCGGTGACCAACTGGCCGAAGCGAAACCTGTTTTCGCGGTACCGGTAACCGGCTTGAGCCGACTGATTCCTGCGACGCGCCGAACCCTTCGTACTTCCTGGATGTTAGACCAACACCTTGACTCCCGGCACGTAAATCGAAGATCGGCTACTCTGAAGCCGCTCGAATGATTCCGTGATCCCCAGAACGGTCTCGGCGGCCCCCATGAAGAGGAAGCCATCCGGACGGATGACCTTCCGGATTCGATCCAGAATATCGGCCTTGGTTTCGTTCTGAAAGTAGATCAGGACATTGCGGCAAAGGACGATATCGAACGGTCCAAAAGAATCAAACGAATCCAGCAGATTCGTTTGCTGCCACTGGATCCGTCGCCCCAAGTTGTCTTTGACCTTCCAACCATTCTCGACTTGCTTGAAATACCTCATCAGTAACTGGACCGGCAATCCGCGCTGAACCTCAAATTGCGTATAAATCCCAGCTCTCGCCTTCTTTAGAATTTGTTCAGAAATATCGGTCGCCAGAATCTCGACATTCCAACTGTCCAATTCCGGAAACTTCTCGTCCAACATCATCGCAAGAGAATAAGGTTCCTGTCCGGTTGCTGCGGCCGCACACCAGATGCGAAGTGACCGGCCCGCACGACGGCTGTCGAGCAACTTCGGCAGCACCTCAGTCTCCAAGGCTGTAAACGGTTTCTTGTCGCGGAAGAACGAGGTTTCATTCGTTGTCATGGCTTCGGTGACGGCCGAGCTCAAACGATGGTCGTCACCTTTTCGCAAAACCGCGACCATCTCGGGAATACCGTCTAGCCCCCAACTTTGGGCCAGCGGAACCAATCTTGATTCCAGCAGATATTCCTTGCCGTCACCCAGGGCGAGACCGGAACTTCCCAACAGAAAAGTGCTGAGGTATTCGTAGTGAAGTGGATTCATCAGGCAGAAACCTTTTGCAAGCTCAATCGTTGAATAGCGTCCGCGATTTGTGACAACGGGAGGACTTGGTGGGCAAGATCTTCTCGAACAACAGCGGCCGGCATGCCCCAAACAACGCTCGTCGCTTCGTCCTGGACGATCATGGTGCCGCCACGTTCAACGAGCAGTCGCGTGCCTTCGATGCCGTCTTCTCCCATGCCTGTCAGCATGACACCGAGCACCGATTTCCCGTACCACTCGGCAGCCGAGCGAAATAGTGGATTGACCGAAGGGCGGCAGAAATGTTCGGGTTCCGCCTGATTTAATACCGTGACCATGCGATCGCCCCGCTTCTCGACGGCAACGTGAAAGTCACCGGGAGCGACGTACGTGTGATTCCGCTCGATCGGTTGCCCATGCACGGCTTCCTGGCAAGGGCGACCGGTATCTTGCCCGATGTGCTTGGCGAGCATCGGGGTGAACAGAGGGGGCATATGCTGCACGATGAGAATCGGCAGTCGAAAGTCTTGGGGCAATCCGGTGAGCACTTCGGAGAGAGCACGGGGTCCGCTAGTGCTGGCACCAATCACCAGAATCTTTGGAGCCACCTTCGTCTTGGTGATTCCCAACGGCCGGGGGGGCTGTCTTGCCACTGGAGGGCTTCCAGGACTTCCCCAACGCTTTGACAAGTGGAACCATTTCGGCGACCAGTTTCTGAATGCTTTCGGCCATGCTGCCGGCAGCGGGTTTGGCAATGCAACCTGCCGCTCCCAATGCCAATGCCAACGCCTTGACCGTTGTTTCGGCCCCTTGATATGTGAGGCCACTTGCCATCACGACACGCACGTTCGGGAACTCGTTCTGGATGTGTCCCAGCGCGGTCAGACCATCCATGACCGGCATCTCGACATCGAGAATGACAACATCGACCGGATGTTTTCGCATCCAAGACAATGCCAGCGCGCCGTGCACGGCAGTTCCTGAAATCGTAATTTCCGGATCCGTCTCCAACGCACGGGCCAACAGGCCACGAACGACAGCCGAGTCATCGACGATGAGAACCTGTATTTGTCGGTTGCTCACAGCACTCCCGTTTCTTGCAATTTTTCACGGACGATGTCTTCAGTGAACGGTTTCATGATGTACTCGTTCGCGCCGGCCTGCATGGTCTCCACGATCCGACTCATTGAGAGTGCATCAGTACACATAACAACAACCGGCTGCCGTTCCCGCGTATCTTCTCGCAACGCCTTCAAGAACGTCAGCCCGTCCATCACCGGCATGTTCCAGTCGAGAAGTACCACATCGATATCTTGGTGTTCTCGAGAGACGTCCAGAGCCTGTTGTCCATCTTCAGCTTCAAGTACCTCGAACCCCATCGCGGTGACAAGACGTCGACCAACCAACCGAACGGCACGTGAGTCGTCGACGAGCAAAATCTTCTTCATGGGTCTACCTGACTGAATGGGAGCGGGGAACGTGTGCCCGAGTGATTGCCGAGCCACTCCAGCGGTGATGGGAAGTCGCAGCATTTCGCGGGAGCAGACCCGCATTAGCCTTATCTCACCATCGTACTTCGCGCGCGTCACGTGAGGCCGCGAGATGATTAGAAAACTATGCTGACTATGTTGATAAATTCGCGGCATTTCATTGATGTCCAGTCAGTCGATACGCGAATCCGAGCAACTTTCCAACCTGAAAAAACAACCCGCCGAGGCGATGAGATCGCCTGGCGGGTTGTGTCGTTCGGTCGTCGGCACCGTTCTCTTGAACGATTCCGAACTCCTACAGCTTAGACCGCTCGCATTCGTTCGAGGAACTCGGTCGTCAGCTTGTCGAGATTGACAGACTCCTGAGCCAATCCATCGGCAGCAGCCAGGATGTCGTTGGCCGCTTTGCCACCTTCTTCGGCTGCGGAGGAGACACCGGAGATATTGCTGGTCACCTCAGAGGTTCCCTTGGCGGCCTCGGCCACGTTGCGGGAAATCTCGTTGGTCGCTGCCGTCTGTTCCTCGACGGCCCCGGCGATGGTGGTGGCAATCTCGTTGATCTTGCCGATTCGCTCGCCGATCGATCCGATCGCCGTCACAGCGATGCCGGTCGAGGACTGAATCGCCCCGATCTTCTCGCTGATCTCCTCAGTCGCCTTGGCCGTTTGACGGGCCAGTTCCTTCACTTCGTTGGCAACCACTGCGAATCCCTTACCGGCTTCTCCGGGACGAGCCGCTTCGATTGTTGCGTTCAAAGCCAGCAGATTGGTCTGTTGAGCGATCGAGGTGATGACCTTGATGACCTGTCCGATTTCGTCGCTCGACTTGCCGAGTTCGGTGATCGTGACGTTGGTCTCTTCGGCTTCCTCAACGGCCTGTTCGGTCATTGTGGATGCATCTTGAACATGCGTGGCGATCTCGCCAATCGAAGCACTGAGTTCCTCAGCCGCTGACGAAACCGTTTCCACATTCTTCATAGCTTCTTCGCTGGCTGCAGCCACCACTTGTGACTGACGTGCCGTTTCTTCGGCGGTGGCCGCCATACTCTTCGAGCTGGCTTGCATCTCGGTGAACGACGAGGTCACGATGTCGACAACACCCTTGACGTCTCTCTCGAAATCGTCGGCCATTGAGACTTGTTCGGTAATGATCGACAAGGTGATCATCGGGCCGATGTAATTGCCATCTTTGTCGTTGATCGCCGAGACCAACAGGTCGAGATGCTCGTCTCCGAGTTGAATCTTCGCCCGATGCGGGAGATTCTTGGGATCATCCACGATCTTCCGCTGATGCTCGGGCACCTTGTGGAAGATGTCAATCTTCTCGCCAAGAAGTTTGTCAACCGGCATGGGCAATAGGTGCTGCAACTGCGTTAATGTCGCAACGGACGCCGGGTTGAAGTAAACGAGTTCATAATCGCGATTGGCCAAGGCCACGTTGATTGGAATCGCGTCCATCATGTTCTGCACACGGGCCATTTCGTTTTCTCCCTTGAGCTTCTCGGTGACAACTTCCCATGTCACCATCGGCCCGAGATACGTGCCGTCGGCATTGTTCACCGCAGAGACCAGCAGGTCCAACGTTTCCGGACCGACCTGGATCAACGCCCGGTGCGGTAGGTTGTCGGGATTCGCGAGCAGGCCCCTTTGGTACGCCGGATTCTTGTGGAACACGTCGATGTTGGCACCAACGACTTCGCTGATCTTGATGGGCAGAAACTGCTCCAGTTCGGACAGTTGCTCGATGCTTGCTGGATTCAAATACGTGATTTCCAGATCGACGTTCGCCAAGATGACGTTTGTGGGCATCTTGTCGACCATTGCACCCAGTTGACCCAGTTGCCGCTGCGCGGTGATATCAGACGCGAACTTGACAACCTTGAATGGCTTACCGTTCAAATCAAAGATTGGATTGTATGAGGCTTGAATCCAGACCTCTTTGCCGCCCTTGCCAATTCGCTTGTATTCCTTGGATTCAAACTCGCCGCGGTTGAGCTTCGCCCAGAATTCCTTGTATTCGGCGCTGGCACCGAAGGCTTCCTCGACGAACATGCGGTGATGCTGGCCCTGAACTTCGTCCAGCGAATAGCCCAGCGTGGTCAAGAAGTTGTCGTTGGCCGTAATGATTGTTCCGTCCATCTCGAATTCTATCACCGCCTGCGCTTCATTGGTCGCTTCGATTTGACCGCCCCAGTTGTTCTCCATCCGCAGTTTCTCGGTGACCACTTGCCACGTGACCATCGGGCCGAGGTAATTGTTTTCCCCGTCGCGAACGGCACTGATCACCAGAGAGAGCGTTTCGGGACCAACCTGGATCTCTGCGGTATGCGGCAGATTATCGGGGTTACTGAGGAGCTTCCGCTGATGCGACGGATCTTGATGAAAGATGTCGATCGATTTCCAACGAGTTCCGAAACGGGATTGGGCAGAAACTCTTCGAGAGTTTTCAAAGTGGTGGTTGAAGACTCATTCATGCAAACGAGGTTGAGATCGGCGTCGGCCAGCAGCACGTTGATGGGCACACTCTGGATCATGCTGTAGAACTTTTCGAGACTCTCCACCTGCTGATCAGCACCGGCTACCGAAGATGTTTTCGCTGTATTGGCCGCCATGTTTCTCTCCTGGTTTCGTGCGGGGGATCTCGCTTTTGATGTCCTGGTTTTCGATTCGGGACGTTCCCCGTTCGCAGATGAAGTCGACTCTTTCGATCTGTTCCCCGCGGCTGACGAGCCGACCAACTGCGGTTGTTTTTTCGCCACACGTGACGCACCGTCCAACATGAGGCCCGCGATCGCACCGAGCGCATCGCCCCAGGCTGTTTCCAGTTCATCACTCCATGCATCGCCGGCAATTTCGGCCAACACGATGAGCAGTGTTTTCGCAACCGGCGCGTAGTCTTCTTCGGTGACCCCGTACTCGTAGTGCTGTCCGCCCAGGTCACGCAAGAACTTCGAGAGTTTTCTGGGCTTCTCGAGGGACTTGATGATGACCGAGAGCGACTGAATCAGCTTTTGACGCTGTTCCGGGAAGTCGTCTGGGCGAACAGCGGTTGCAGATTCGGGTAGTCCTCGAACAATTGATCGTAGAACCGCTCCGCAAGCAGGTCTGCCTGAGGCGCGACCAACTCGAACGAACTTCGTAGGGCACCGACATTAAGACTCACAGCGAATCCCTTTCGGGTGATATGTTGAACTGCGACAGACTCCGACACGTCTGGCCGTCACAGGGATTGTCAATTAAACGTTAGAATCGCATTGACGTTCAAAATTACAAACAGACGGTCTTCCAAACGGAAGACGCCACAAGTGACGGCCTTTCAATGTGAATCGAGTGTGTGTGGCACAGGTTCCAAGGTCTCGGTCGAGACGTTGATGACCTCACCGACCTCATCAACCAGCAGGCTGTAACTTTCCTCCTCGTGTCGCACCACGACATTCATGCTGTCTTGGTCTTCGTCGAGGTCCGGCAACCCCATGCGTTTTCGCAAGTTGACAGCCGTGACGATCTGGCCTCGCAAATTCAGCAGGCCGGCAATTTCTGTTCGGGCTTTGGGTGTCGGCGCGATCGATTGCGGGTTGGGCACTTCCTGTACGGCGTTCACAGGCACACCGAGCAGTTGCCCGTCGACCCAGAACGACACGTATTGATTTTCGTAGTCGAGCTGATGAGCGATACCATCCCCGTTCGAGGAAGCGGCAGCGGGATCGGCGGATTTTAGAGTGGCGGTGACGTTGCTCATGCTGTTGCTCCGGCGACGAGTGTCACTTCACCACAGAGTTGATCGATGGTGTCGATCAACTGCTGCGAGTCAAATTTTGTCAGAAATCGCTCGAATCCCGCTTCGAGCGCCCGTGGTTCTGTGGTCAGCGGATTCACCGACGAGAGGGCCACCACGGGAACGCCGTCGGACTCAGGCCGCGTCTTCAGCCATTTGGCGAAGCTGAACCCGTCCATCGAGGGCATCTCGATGTCGGATACCACCACGTCGAATCGTTCGCCCCGCTCGATGATATCGATTGCCTCTTGGGGACGTTCCAGCGCGACGACACGGTACCCTTCGGATTCCAACGCTGTCCGCACCAGTTGTCGGAAGAATATCGAGTCGTCGACGACCAGAACCCGGCGCGTGCCATGATCTTCGCGTGTTGCAAACCACTCGGGGTTGGCCTGGATGATGTAATGCTGTGTGTCGATGACGTCCGTCGCATTCTCATTGATGATCGCCGTCCCCAAAATTCCCGGACGCTGCGATTGCATGCGAATAATCAGACGTTCTTCGATGATGTCCTGGATTTCGTGGACCATCAGCCCCATGGACTGATTGCCTTCGGAGAACACAATTACGGGCTGAGGATCGGGGCTCTCGCCGCCTCCGAACTGTCCGTTGATCGGCAGCAAGGGCAACAAATCTCCCCGGTACTGCACGACAAGTTTATCACCGCTCTGTTCCAGACTGCTGCGAGGGAACTCTTCGAGACGTGCAACCAGCGACAGCGGCACCGACATCGTTGTTTCGCCGCCCGCGTCGAAGAGCAACAAGCTTGTCGCGCTGTCATCCCTGTCCGCGTTGGCATCGGAACTGCTATCGGCGTCCGATGCACTCGCTGCCACGTTACCGAATTCAGATGCAATGCCGGAAACATCGAGAATCATGATGACTCGGCCATCTCCCAGAATTGTCGTGCCCTGATAGGCGGCCACGTCCTTCAAGAGCTTGCCGACCGGCTTGACGACGATTTCTTCGGTATCGAACACTTCCGGAACAATCATGCCGAGCTGCTCTTCGCCCACTTGAACAACAATGATGTTCACGTCTTTTTCGTCATCCTCTTCATTGTCGGCCAAGTCCATGACCTGGTCGAGATGGATCAACGGCAACAGCCGATCTCGCAGACGAAAGACTTCGTTGTCGTGAATTCTCTCGATCCGGTCCCGGTCTTCGGCGGCCAGGCGTACTAACTCGACAACGCCCAACTGCGGAATCCCGAACGATTCTCCGTCCGCTTCGACAACCAACGCCGAGATGATCGCCAACGTCAGCGGGATTTTGATTCGCACTCCTGAACCAACACCGGCTGTCGAGGACAGGTCGACTGTACCACCAATGCGTTCGATGGACGTCCTCACAACATCCATGCCGACACCGCGGCCTGAAACCGAACTGACTGTTTCGGCGGTTGAGAATCCCGGTCGGAAGATGAGTGACAAGATTTCGTTGTGGCTCAACTTGCCCGCGTCGGCATCGCTGACGAGACCATTGGAGACGGCTTTACGCAAGACGCGTTCTGTGTTGATCCCCGCGCCGTCGTCTTCGATCGAGATCACCACATGCCCGCCTTCATGGAAGGCGTGCAGTTTCACTTTGCCGATTTCCGGCTTACCGGCGGCGCGCCGTTTTTCCGGTGACTCAATTCCGTGATCCGCCGAGTTGCGAATCATATGTGTCAGCGGATCCTTGATGGCATCGAGAACCGTGCGGTCGAGTTCGGTTTCCTCACCGCTCATCTCCAATTCGATTTGTTTTCCGGTCACCTGCGACAGATCGCGCACCAGCCGGGGCAGTTTGCTCCAGGCGTTGCCGATCGGTTGCATCCGCGTCTTCATGACGCCTTCCTGCAAGTCGGTCGTGACTTGGTTGAGATGCGTGATCGGGGCAGCGTATATCGACTAATCATCACCTCGGGCCAATTGCAACAATTGGTTGCGTGTGAGAACTAATTCGCCGACGAGGTTCGTCAGGCTGTCCAGCACGTCGGCGTTGACCCAAATCGACAGGTCGGCAACGCTTTTGCGTTTCGGTCCGCCTTCGGGTTTTTTTTC
>Ga0115002_10010386_pt1 | contig 10029 bp, 13 predicted proteins | sample ArcticOcean_MG_C_8_FD_89576 | JGI IMG/M metagenome (GOLD analysis project Ga0115002, IMG submission 89576) | Marine microbial communities from western Arctic Ocean - ArcticOcean_MG_CB11_86 | ecosystem: Environmental > Aquatic > Marine > Oceanic | place: Arctic Ocean: Canada Basin | collected...
AGATTATCCTCTAAGCTATTAATCATTTTAAGAGAAAGACCAACAGCTTCTAATTCAGCGATAGCTACTTTGTTTTCAACCATATAATCAAATGCTAATTCAAGCAGAGAATCTGTTTGATCATTCCGTTCCACGAGATATGGTTTTGGAGGTATGCCATGACGATCCAATTTCTTATCTCCTGTTTTTTGCATCATATTGTACTTTAAAATTAAATTAAGCCGAATTTGGTTTCAACCGATATCTTGGTATTCATTTCGGGGAGACCGACATGATTGGTTAAATTGTGCTTTTTAGATTCTTTACAATCCAGATACCATTCAGCATGACCTTTTTCATGGATAATGTCTAAAAAGTAATTTGTAGGTTTTCCGCAATTGGCCGCCATCAATCTAAACAATTTTTGATTTAGTCGCTCAGATTCTTTAGCGTCAGATTTTATTTCTTCAATTTTACCATGAGTCCATGAAGAGACATCGTGAATCATGAGCGTTGCTTCAGGAGCCATATATCTATGTCCTTCTTGTCCGCATGTGAAAAGAACGCATCCGGCACTCATTGCCTTTCCTTCAACAATAGTCGCTATAGGCTTTTTGGATGATTTCAATTCAGCAACCATTCCTAATAATTGATAAACAGATCCTCCATATGAGTCGATGATTATGGGTATCACTGGCTGGTCTGTTTGATGCGACAAAGACATTTTTTCTTTTAAGGCGATTGTAGTTTCTTCATCAAATTTATTTATTGTTATTATCACTGGCATGTCAACAATTTCAACATTTTTGGCCATTTTAATTTTAGGGTCAGTGATTAAATAATTTCTCATCAACGTTCCTTTTGAATTATTGTTTTATAGAGGATTATGACATTTTATATTAATTTATAATAAAGTCAATGAACAAATAAAAAAAGGGGTGCTTGGCGAAATCGCCAAGCACCCCTAAAGGGATTTAGGTGGTTTATTTTTCTTTTTTAAGAACTGCTTTTTGAGGCACCACGTCGGCAGCAGGTTGGTCTGCAAGACGTAGCTCTTTGCCCAACTTGGCATCTTGATAACCTTGTGTATAAAACGATTGATTTTCATCTTCCGTTTGATTTAACCCTCGATCATATCCATCATGCCAAGCCGTCGTGTAGTCAGGTTTGTTTTCTGGGTTAGTGGCATGTACAATGCCTTCAATGCGACCTTGTCCTCTTACTATTTGTTCAGACATTCCTTGATATGCTGTATTCATCGTAGAGAGCAAGATGTCATTGGCGAACTCATTGTTAACATCGGCTCGCATGTTTGCAATTTTCAATTGAACATTAAGATCGTTAATTGTACGACCTTGCATAATTAATGCGTTAGTAAACGTTGCAACGACCGCAATTACGGCAACAATTCCAACTGTTTTTTTATCAACTGTTTTTTTATCAACTGTTTTCAAAACTTTCGCCTTTCCGGTGGTGGTTGGAGTGGTGGTTGGAGTGGTGGTTGGAGTGGTGGCTGCTGTAGTGTTTTCAGACATTGATTTGAACCCTTCCTGTGTGGTCAAAGCTTCATCCTCGGTGATGGTTGGAGTGGTTTCAGACATTGGTTTGAATCCTTTCGTTGTTTCAGACATTGGTTTGAATCCTTTCGTTGTTTCAGACATTAGTTTGAATCCTTTCGTTGTTTTCCCTCGTGAATTTTTTTCATTCTTTTGTAAAGATCAGGATCATCGTCCCGAATTTTATACCATACCAACTTTCGCTGTTGGCTGTCAAGTCCATGAAGTCTTTCTAATCTTTCTTTTGCTTGGGAATTTTTTTGTGATTCCTCCAGCATCTTCATTCTTGCAATTTGATCGTGATTGGTTCCGTAAAAACGTTTCATTATTCAGGACTTATAAAGTTCTATTAAAAACTCATTCTTTCTATATGTACTATCGATCTTTATGTGCGGCGTTAATGAAAGGCAGTGTTCTAAAATGACATCAGGGGAGTAGTAATAGATCCCCTCATCCCGTTTTTCGTCCAACTTCAGAGGTGCTGTCATGTTGACAAAAACGCCCTGATCGCATATCTCAAACAATTTGCTTAAGCACATTTTAATGTATTTTTTTTGATTGTCAATTTTTAAGTTGAAAGTTCCATTTGCAAAAACAAAATCAAAAGTTCGCCCAAATTCATAAGACAAAAAGTCTCCATGTGTGAAATTGAGATATGGTCTAAGCGATTTTGCCTTTTTAATCATTTCTTCACTAATGTCGATTCCATAATAATCGAAATGATCGCAAGAAAGACTTAAAACATCTTGAAGGCCTCCCCAACCGCATCCGACATCTAGAATTGATGAGTTAGAAACATCACAGCATTCAGCTACTCTTAAGAACCTTTTATATTGACTTTCCCAACTTTCCCAACTAGCCGCTAAATGACTTTTTGAATATAGCTCACAGCGTTGATCGAAATATTGAGGGATATCCATTTTTGTGATTTTTCATACCAAGCTATTATAATGATGTTTTTAAGAAATAATATAATAACCATATTTGTCGTAATTTAGATTCATTCCGACTTTTTCTTTATGAGAAATTAGTTTTGTTCTAGCCCTTTTTAATTCGCCAATAAGGGAATCAATCACTCTAACTTCTTCCGTTTCAAAAACTAGTTTTTTTTCTGACTCTGGCATAGGGATTATTATTTTTACGGTTTTGCCCCCCGATTCTATAGAAATCATAGCAAGTTCCTTTTAACACTTTTTGATAAATTCGTTTCTCCTACGCAAACCAATTTGTGGTTGCTAATGACTGTAAGGCTTGCGTGTGGTATTATTCCGTCATTATAATCGTCTGCTTCTATGTCTGACATTAATGCTGCTTGAATGAAGCAAACAATAAAGTCATAATTAGATACAATAATAGCTTTATTTGGCAATAAATCAATTACTTTGTTTATTCTTTTAAAAAACTCTTCATGAGTTTCGTTTTCCCTGCGTTCGTCAAATTCATCATCAACTATAAATTTGTTTGAAAGATGTAGAGACGTTTCTATGCATCTTTTTGCGGGGCTTGAGAAATATTCATAGTTAAAGTCAGACAGATGTGGTTTTAACTTTAGTGATTGTTTAATTCCATTTTTGCTAATTGCTTGTTTGTTTTTATTTGTTTCTGAATGTCGAATAAGAATGACTTTCATCATATAAAAAAAGTCTTCTTCAGAAGATTCAAACTTTTTTGTTATCAAATTAAGAAACCCACTTTGTATATCAGATTCTTTTTCTTTTAAAGATAACTTTGAAAATGCTTCTCCATGATCCTCTCCGGTGAAAACTTTTCCATTCGTGTACAAAGCTGGACTTAGCATGTCATTCTTTTTCATTCATTTCTGCACCAGCAGCAACTAAGAACATAATTGTCCCTGCCACCAAGAACCAAGGCCATGCGCTGACGCTTGTTAGGGCCAAGTATGCCCCGCACACTATGCAAATTCCACTGATCATATAACTTATCATTTTTAAATCTCCTTAAGGTAATTTCTAACAATGTTGCTAACGTATGATGTAGTTGTTGTATCGAATATATCAGACAATGCTTCAAATGGAGTTTCAAAATCCGTGAAGTAATAATTGTCTTCATATTTATATGTGTTCTTTATAAAAAATGGTGGCAAGCCATCGGAGTAATCTATAAATAAGGAATTGGTGTAGTTATCACGTAATGAAATTTCTAAATCGGTTATTCCTTTTAATCTTAAATTTTTTGCATTTTCTACAATTGTGATAATCCAACATATTTTTTCTGCAAATGCTTCCCAAACTTTTTTATTTTTGTATGGCAAATATGGATCTTTAAAATATTTTTCTTTATTGGAAGTGATGTCCACCATTCTATGGTATAGACGTTCAAAAAAAGATAGTTCAATATTATTTAAACATAAAACATTGCCCAATTCTATCCATCCACCGGCAACTCCATGTTCTTTGAAATGTTTAAAGTTCATTGAGGGATTGCGTGAAAACTGTATTTCGAAGTTGTCAGCATCTTCTTCTATGCTGGTTCCACCAATAGGATGCATTAGAATCGTATCCGACCGCAAGAACGTAAACGGTTGAGAAAGCTCTCCTGTCTTCAACACTTCGTGAAGACCGATTAGTCCCCTCTCCGGCCCAAAAGATCCGGCGCAATCATATTCAAATATCCTTTTGTGGGTTTTTAGGTTGCTGCAAAAGTCTTTGTATAGTGCATCTTCAGAAGAAGATATAGCTATAACCAATTTGTCTTCTATACCATATTTCTTAAAGCTCTGAATTAGAAGCTCTAATTGCCAATGATAGTATGCTTTGTTTCCTGCGCTTACAAAATATTCCATACTTTTAATTGAGAAAGGTTTTACTCATCTTGATCAAAAAATTCTTTTAAATATGCACGATATACACGACTATATGCTTTTCCCCACTCTATTCCATGTGAATCTTTACCTTTATCCCAAGATAAGGCATGGGCTACTTCATGAAGAAGTACATCAATAGCATAAAATTCAGGAAGCTTATTGTGTATCTTTATGACAAACTTACTTTTTTGTTTTTCGCATAGACCATCGTAACCTTCGGCCAAATTGATTCTTCTTATGCTAATAGAACATTTTTTGAAGTATGTTCTCTTCATAAAGGTTACGACTTTTCTATATGTTTCCATTTTCATACAGATATTTACCTACTAGCAGTCAATGTTTTCCGGGCAATTATCGTTCTTCTATATATAAAGCGACTACCATTGCCCTTTTTGGTGCTGAAATACGTCATTTTCCAAGTAAAATGGTTTTTTTGGTAAAAACTTTTTGACTTTGCCAATTGGATTTGTATGATCTTTGTGTCGGACGGAAAAGACAACTGAAACAAGAGAAAACGAAAGGGATGACAAGAAGTTATAAAAAATCTTGAAAAGGATTTGACTTCTTCATTCTCATTTGTAATCTACTGTTGAAGCTGAAAAATTTTGGCTGACATTGATCTTTGAAAATTTGGTTAAAAAACCCCACGTTCCTCCCTTTTGTTTGAAAAGCAAAAGGGAACAACAGTGAAAGTCATGGGGCCAATCTGATGGCAATCGAAAGGTTGCCACAGAGACAAAAGCCCAACCCACTGTAGGGCAGGGAGTTGCTGAAAGGCGACTGTGGAACTCTGAAACTTTCATTAATTTGAAAGTGAATTTGAACCACAAACCCATGACAGGCACGGAACTAGGATGGTAGGTTTATAAGGCTTTGATTGGAAACAATCAAAGTTTACAAAGACCTACTTTATGAAAAGAGTAATTTTGGGGGACAAATCGAGTTTTACTAACTCGATCCCAAATAGCTCTTTAACAATCCTAGTTGCACTACGGGATAGGGCTAAAAAAGTAACAATGTTTTTAGTCATCCCTTTGTGAGGAACTGATAAGGTTTTCTCTAACGAGTTGATCTTGTTTTGTTCTAAATAAACCTGCTGTCGAGCAGACATAGTAGTGTTGAGCCGAAGCCTCCTTAAAAGGGGCTTCTAGAAACGACTTGAACCCAATCAAGTATCAATCTTGGGAACTTGTGGTAACGGTTGTTGCAAGGGATTGACGGATTCTTTTGGTTGTTCTAAGAAAAGTGATATGGGATTTTCCTTCAGGGTTTTGAAGTATCTCTTTTTTGAAAATGAACATTAGAAAAAATTAATTTCAAGCAACAATGCTGACTGCGAGCGTCACGCTTACTGGTAAGAGTGTGCGATCAGACCCAAAAGGTTTGAAGACGGATACACCAGTGAGAGAGTTGTTAAAAAGGTGACAGAGGCACTGTGTTCTTAAGACCTATCCTTGGAAGTTTTGAGAATGTAAAAGTTATCTGTCGGGCGGATAGAAATTGAAGCCTTCTTGCGGAATCGCCTCTAAAGTTTTGTCGAAAGTCAAAATTAACTGTTGTTTTAAGTAAGCCTCATGGATCACCAATGGTTAGTGTTTAGCTGACCATGGGTACAAAAGCCTAACTCGCATAGTTTTGTTTATAACCAAAACAAAACAAATGGGCTGGGAGCTATCGAAAGGTGGCTATGGTGAGTGAAAATTTTCAGGGAAACTTGAAAAAGGACACAAACCCATAATTCATGAGCGGACTTCGAGATTGGGATGGAGAGTTTATAAAACACTTAATCAGAAATGATTGGTGTAGAAAGACTCGCTTAGTCTTGGGAGAACTTTTGAGATACGACACTAGACAGTAAACTAGTACTCAAAATTCCCCAACAAATCATCCCCGTCACACTGCGGTCACTGACTAGAGAAAAGCACTCTAGTGACACCTCAAAGGGCTTCGGTCTGGAGAAGATGCTGTTGAGTATCATAAGCAGTGTTGAGTCTGAATCCTAATCAGTAGGATTCTAGAAACGACTTGTATCCCTGCAAGAGAAAATTGGGAACTTTGTTTGGAAAGGATTAGCAAGGGCTAGTGAGTTTGTTCAAAGATGATTTTTAGTGGGACTATGGTAATAGTAGTAACTAAAAATTGGATGGAAAACAAATAAGTTGGTTCAAGTTAAAGAACTCTAAGCAGAAGTCGTCGCTACAGGGTTTGTGGTTGAGTCAAAAAGGCTCAAAGGTTAGTTTCCTGTAGTATAAGCTGTAGATTCCGAGAGGAAGACGACGGAACAAATTTATAACTCTGACACCTCTACCTACCAGTTATGTGTCGAAGTTGAACAAAACTTAGCCGGAAGAAGGCCAGATGAAGTGGAAACACTTCATCTGGCCTTTTTTTTATTTACTTAGATCTTTCTTTATACAAATCAAATGCTTTTTTACCCCCATGGCAGGCAACTTTTGATTTTGGGCCGATGTCATAAAGTACTAGCTTAGGAAGAAACTTGCATTTGGGACATCGCCAGCTAGAAAACATTATGTTCGGAGGAACAAGCTCGCAAGTGTAAGGACAATAACAAGGTTCAAAGGATAGCTTTAGCCAGATCAAATAAATGATCTCTGGAATTGCGTAAAAACTAGTTACAAGCAACACAATGAATGCAATTTTGTGATTGTGCCTTCCGGCATACCAGAGGCAAATTCCTTTTATTGCAAATAATATGAATAACCAATGCTCCATATGTTTACCTAAAGATATTTAACCCACCAGAGTTATTCATCAGTCTCAAGTCGCTTTTTAAAGTCTTCTGCTTCAAGATGAGATAGTCTAAAGGCTCGTTCTTGGCCTTTGGGGTCGCTGTGCCATCCTTTTGAAGGGTCAATTAGACGAGGATTAACTTCTTTGTCGCCTTCTTTATTGATTACATGGAAGGGGACAGAAGATTTTCCTCCGGTTTCCTTGTGATGTTTTAGAAATTCATTTATTTCACGAGCATCTAAGCTCGCCATTTCAGCCCATTTTTTAATTTTTTTATCTGACAGGCTTATAGGTTTGGTTCTTAAAAATCCAACAACTTTATTTGTATGCCAATTTCTCAACAGATCAATTAGCCAGCTTACACTATCTTTTTCTACATTGGACCATTTCATTTTACTTAATACTTTTTTAACTTCTTCCTTGGTGTTTCCACGTAGAACCCATGATGTTGCAAGCACATGGTCATTAGGAAGAGATGCGGTATCGTGATCAAAGTCCATTGAAGGGAATACTGTTTTTAACATCTTTAATCTTTTATAATGACCAATAAAACATTTTGGATTAATGCGATCATCATTAATGCCTTTAATGAATTCTTGTCGGATTCTTTCTACAGACACACCCTCTAAATCTTTGAATTTAGGAATTGCAGCTTCAATGTCGTCATGGAGAGTTTCTTTTCCAGAATGACGGCAATGAAATCTAATAGCTCTCATAACACGAAGTTTGTCTTCTTCAAATCTATCTTCTGCTACCCCCACAGTTTTAACGACATTATTTTTTAAGTCCCCATATCCATGATGCGGATCGTGGAGTTTTTTATTTTCTCCCGATGGTTTCGTCAATTCAATGTACATGGCATTAATTGTAAAATCTCTTCTAGAAGCGTCATCGCTGACTTTGTTGGTAAAATCAACTTCGATAGATGAACTCTTTCTTTCACCCGCAGTCATTTTTGCGTCGATCCTGAAAGTGGCAATTTCATATGTGTCACTTCCCACGACAGCACCAACAACAAAAGCCTTTCCAGACCCATCAGTCCCTTGAACAAAGTATTCTTTTTTATCTTGATCTTTAAGTCTATTTGTTAAGTAGCCGCCTAATTTAGTTTTCTTTACCCAATCCCATGATTTGCCCGCAGCATCTTTAACATCGTCTAAAGAAACTTCATCTAGACTTAATTGATGATCTATTCTAAACATCAATTCGTCCATAACTTCATGTGCGTTTCGATCTATTTCTTTTAATGTTCTCAAATCATGTCTAATAGAAACTGATTCTTCCACAGTTGTTCTAGCGTCTCGTTTTTGAAATCCGGCACTTTCTAATATCATAAATATTTGTTCAGGAAGAGCATCTGTAGCCAAATCAAAATCATGAGGAGTGTGACCAAGAAGAAGATCTCTGACAGCACCACCAACCAAGTAAAGTTTTTTCTTGGGCATGTGGATAGTTTTTTTCAAGTCATGTTGAACAACAATGTTTTTACTATCCAAAAAGGCTTGGACAATTGACTTCATGCTTGCAGGCGGCACAAACCCTTTGTCCAGGGTAATTACATCTTTGTGCTCTTCTGTTTCTTTTTGTTCTGTAATGAATTGTTGAAAAGACTTCATTTGTTTATCCTATTTAAAACCCATGTAATATATTGCCGCTGCCGCTGCCATTGCCCATAATATTTTAAGACTAAAGTCCGCAACAACGTTCCACTTGCCAGTATTTCCCGCACTCTTAAGCTCAACTTCTTTTAACACAAGTTCCATATTATGTACTGTTTTTTCTAGATCCTGTATCTCTTCTGCATCGCTTGTAGACTCAAGAACAGAAACTCTTGAGTTTAGAGTCCCTTGAGACTCTATTAATCTACTAAACTTTTTGTCCATTTCTTGCTGTTTTTCATGAATCATCTTGACTCGCTCGTCAATTCTTGAAGTTAAGTTGAAAACAGATTTAATGGACTCTGATACTTGAGTAAAAAATTGCTCAGAGATGTCGCTCATGAATAGTTCCTTAGCCAACTAAATAAATTAGATATTGATATATATTGGTACTATGAACGAAAAACAAATAAACAAACAAAATGAGATCGATGATTTGATTGTTGAAATCGAAAACCCAGAAATCATATTAGATGAAGAACCAAAAGAAGAAAATTCTCTTGCTCCATCTATGAATCTTAATTTGTCTAATCAGAATGATGATGTTAGTCAATTAATCTCTGACGAAACTGTCACGACAGTTTATGAAGAAATACTAAATAATTTAAGAACTGATAGAATTGAGGTAGATGAATACCTAAATAACTTTGCAGACATGGTTTTTAATGGGGGAGACTCAACGACATCGAGTAAGGAAGCACTAATCAATCTCATTAAGGTCAAATCGGATACAGCAGACAAAATGGCTAAAATTGCTGATTTGATGACCAGAGTGAAACTAAAAGAAAGAGATACTTTCCCACGTTATTTAGCCGCTAGTCAAAACAACACCATAAATGTAGGAGATGGTGCCAAAAGAGCCTTGCTAGAAGCAATAAACAAAGCACAAAAAGATAAGGAAGATAAAAATGAGTAACATCATCTTAAGCGATTGGCTTACAGAACAAGAAGTTCCCTTTGCAGGCCAAGCGGCAGCAACTGATCCGGCACCTGGCATGGATCAAATGGCACCACCTATAGACCCAAATGCTCCTGTGACGGACCCGAATGTGGCAGGTCCGCCTCCTGCCGACGTTGATGCTCCTCCTCAAGAAGTTGAAGCAGGTGGTGCAGATCTTGAACCCGTTGCCCCAGATGTGCCAGAAGAAAAAAAAGAAGAAAAAGATTATGAAGTGTGGAAAAATGATTTCATTAAGAGTACCGCTAAAAATGATACTAATGATCTTTTAAATGCATTACATGATATGAGAGACAAAGAAGG
>Ga0115002_10010387_pt1 | contig 10028 bp, 7 predicted proteins | sample ArcticOcean_MG_C_8_FD_89576 | JGI IMG/M metagenome (GOLD analysis project Ga0115002, IMG submission 89576) | Marine microbial communities from western Arctic Ocean - ArcticOcean_MG_CB11_86 | ecosystem: Environmental > Aquatic > Marine > Oceanic | place: Arctic Ocean: Canada Basin | collected...
CATGCGCCTAATTCTATCTGGTAGTCTTCGATGACTGTATTTGCCAGCAATTTGCGGCACATTTCATCGGCAGCAACCCGAGCTTTTTCAGGGTCGTTTTCAGCAACATCAAGTTCAATAAATTTGCCCTGCCGGACATCGTTAACCCCAGTGAAGCCAAGGGAGCTGAGGGCGTTGGAAATGGCTTTGCCCTGAGGGTCGAGCACGCCATTTTTGAGCGTGACATGAACACGTATTTTCACGGTAAATCCCTATTGAGTGAGAGCCCCATTATGACCGCAAGCTATAGCAAGTTTGTAGATTCTCAACAATGCTGACGCCGCAACCATACGGCTTAAACAGCGGCCTAAATTTTGACAGAAAAATAAGGTGTAGTTTCGTCAGAACGGTCGAGAAAACGCCATATTTTACGTGCGTTATAAATCTCAGGTGACTCAAGCGCGATCAGGCTAGTTGAGAGAGTACCAAACCCTCGGTCAGTCTGGATTAACATGGCCTCTCCGGTGACAGAATTTGGCGCGTGATCAGTTGATCCCATCAACTCTTCCCAGCGTTGCCACTCTTGATTTTCCGGGTCAGGTTGCACCGCGTCGGTAAAGCGAGGCAGGTGAAAAGACGTGCGGACTGAACCCTCGGCATTTAAATCCCAGGCGGTCAGCATTGAGACACCTTCTGGGATTTCAAAAACTTCGACCTTACGAGCCTTAGGACCGATACTGCGCAACCACCAGGCATCACGGTTATCGGCAACAAACAGGTTAAAACTGCGATAGCTCGCCGGGTTAAGGTCGGCAATTGCCTCAACGGCATAGACTGCATCGGTTTGATCGAGCGCTTCAAGGACCAGTTCACCCCGGCTGCGCAAATTTTCATCAGGCCCGAGCGAATCTTTTCGGTTAAGAATACCGGCGACGACGCCCTCATCATTGACGCCGAGCCAGGAACCACCTGCCAGCTCGTCAATGCCGGCAACGACATTTTCGCGGTCGGGCCAATGGCGTCCGGGCACGCGCCAGGGACGGTCCATCATTTCATCCCGGTTGGCGCCAAGGATAAGCGGCCAGGGGTGGTCGGGTCGGCGCAGGAAAACAACTGTACACATCAGATTTGCGTTATGACCGGGTTGCACACAGGACGCAACCGCTTACATTAGAGAGAGTATTCAACGAGCGCTAATTGGCGCCTTGCGAGGCGAAAAAGACGATGGCTGATGGCTTTAAGGATCGCGAAAAAGGGTATGAAGCCAAGTACCAGTACGATCAGGAAATGCTGTTCAAAATTACTGCCCGCCGCAATATGTTGCTGGGTCTTTGGGCAGCCGAAATCATTGGTATTAGCGGCGACGCTGCGGACGCCTATGCCAAGGATGTTGTCGCATCGGATTTTGAAGAGGCCGGTGACGCGGACGTTGTCCGAAAGGTACTCGGTGACCTGAACGAAAAGGGCGCGCCAACTGACGAGGTGGCATTGCGCAAACAGATGGATATCCTTGGCGATACTGCCCGCGAGCAGGTTGAGAGTGAGGCTTAGGCTTAGTAAAGCGTTGCGAAGTGTTTTGCACGAAACGGCGGCTTAGTAGCCGCTTTTTTTGTATGTGTGGAAGAAGGTTTGGCATTATTGACCGGATTGAACTGTGCATAATTATTTTTCCCGTGGTCCACGAAACTGCTTTTTGGTAAACGGGGTTTCCTTGATTTTTGCGAAACCTGAATTTAATGATTTATGAAGAGTTTAACCGTTTTTGCCGCGGATTACCCGCCACGACACATGTTGTGCAGTGGGGTGGGTCAGATGTGTGGAAGGTTGGTGGCAAGGTGTTTGCCATCGGCGGTTGGAAAAAGGCAGAACCCGGTTTCATCATTAAATTTTCTGAGACCGCCTATGAATTTCTTCAGGAGCAGAAGGGTTTGCGACCGGCACCTTACCTCGCTTCGCGCGGTATGAAATATATACAGCATTACGAGAAGCCGGGCCTATCTGACATGGACCTGAAAGACTATCTAACCCAATCTCATAAGATCGTGGCGCGCGGGCTAACTAAGAAAAATAGGCCGAATTAGGGCTTTACCTGTAAAACCCTACAAAGAACGATACTGCCCCAATTGGGCGGATATGGTGTGTGACAGTAAGTTCCGCCACCCCATTTGTTTCCGGAGACAAAGTGTGAAACTCGTCATCGCCAATTGTGTATTCCAGGGAATCATTTTAGATCTGAATGAGCGCCCATGTACCTTTCGCCGTTGTAAGCGCCTTGAGCAAGCCAGCAGGAACTGTATCTTCCGTAAAATTTGGCGTTCGTTTATAGGCGGTTACCTAGCGCGGTAGGTCCTTCATTCTTAATCTCTAAAACGTATTTGGTTGGTTTCCATAATTTTGGTGGACCTCAAACAAAGTATAGTGTGGTCATCCTCAATTTTTTAGCTGATAGGCTCGATAACAATTTCGTCAGACTACCTTGCTGAACAGCAAGCCCTTCATCAGAACCCCGATTACGGCGTTGCCTCGGTGACATATGCGCCGCTTGTCGCTGAAATTATGGATCACGATGAAGCAAGATTAATATCAGATTATGGCGCCGGGAAATACAATCTTCATAAAAAAATGTACGAGCTTGGAAAACTGATTTTGTATATTTCCCGTATGATCGGGCCTTCCCTGAATATGGGGAATCCAAAGCATCAGGTTCGGTATGTTGCATCGATGTGCTGGAGCATATCGAGATGCTCTTCTTGAATGATGTGCTAAACAACCTCAAAGGCATTGTGATCCGGGCAGGATTTCACGATCCATACAGAACCGGCCCTCAAGACGCTGTCGGACGGCAAAAATGCCCATCTTATTCAGGAGCCTTCTTCATAGTGGCTTCTGCGTCTTTGCGAACGTTTTGAAATCGCGCATCTGTAAAGCGTCCCGGATGGCTTTTGGGTATTGGTTGAACCTAAATCTGTGGCCTAACCCTCCCAGGGCTGTAAGGCCGAGACCTCACGGCCGGCGATTTTGCCGGTGATCAGACATTCGGACAGGTTGGCACCAGACAGATAAAGGAATCCAAAGGCGCTCCCGCATTCTCCTGCCGCATAGAGCCGTGGGATGGGCTCGTTATAGACGTTCATCACCTGCTGTTTGACGTTGTGGACCGGACCGCCCTGGGTGTTTGAAACAACCGGCCAGACTTCGCCGACGTAATAAGGTGGGGTGTCGATCCGCACCATGGTCCCCGGTGGGCGGCCGAAGTCACTGTCCTTGCCAGCATCAAATCTGGCGTTCCACTGATCGAGGGTTTCTTGCAAAGTTTCAAGATCAGTACCGGTGATCTCCGCCAGCTCCTCCAGCGTGTCGGCCTTTTGGACAATCCCCATCTCGACTTCCTTGAGGTTGTCTTCACTCCACGAAAAGCCGAGGCCGGGCTGGTTATAGGTTGGGGCACCGATCTGATACATCTCTCGGCCATTCTCGTCATAGATGAAATGTGACGGAATCCGCGGGAAGCTTTGAGTGACTGTGTCGAAGAACTCCATCGGCCGGTGCGACGTGTCCTGCGTATAGGGCGTGCATTCATTCATATAGCGCTTACCGTTTTGGTCGACGAGCACCCAGCACATCGGCACGTCGGCTTTGTCTTCTTCTCCGGGGAACCAGTCGGGCAGGCGTTTAACCCGGATGGCAACCGGGTAATCAGGGTCGGGATGTTTGAAGCCATAACAACCGTGGTAATGCCACATGTGCCAGAGGTCGGCCCCGAGATCCTGCGCCATGCGGATACCGTCGCCGGTGTTCATGGTCGAGGTGGCTGTCAGCACCGGCGCCTTTTCCCAAAACTGCGCTTTCATTTCTTCATTGGCTTCGAACCCGCCACTACACAGGATAACGCCGTAACGCGCCTTAATGTTTGTGGTCGTACTGTTGGCATTCTCGAAAGTCACGCCAAGGACTTCGCGGTTCCCCCCAGCGATCAACCGCGTTGCACCGAATTGATAACGGACCTCGACATTGCGTCCATCAATATTGTCTTCCAGCACCCGGAACACTCGCCAGCCATTGGCCGATGGTCGCGCCATGATATGCGGATAGGTCTCATCCTGCGTGTCATGGCCTGGCACATCGGTGACATTGGTATGATAAAACGTCTCGGTACCGGGGAAGGGATAGTTTGCAGCCTTGTCGGTGGTCTCAACGGTGGCATTACTGGTCTTGGCCAGTTCGATGACATCGGCCTCAATCTGCGCCATACCGTCGGCAAGGACACGGGTGACATCGTCCGGCGTGCGGCCGCCATTGGTTTCTCTGAGGTAGGCATAGGCCTTCTCGGCATCGCGCGCGCCGCGCATTGCGCCACCGGAACAGATTGAGATACCACCGGGGTGTTCAGCCTTTTCCGCGAGAAGGACTGACGCGCCATTATCGGCAGCGGTAATCGCCGCCAGCGCTCCGGCAAATCCATAGCCAATGACGATGACGTCAAAAGATTCGTCGAAAACTGGAGTGTTGCTTGATCTGTCCATGGTGCCTGCCTGCTGTTATGTCATTTTGACAAGTCTAGCGGTTGAGGTGGCGGAGGGAAGGGAGCAGGTCCAAATTTTAGGGAGTATTCTGTTGCTTTGCCTCTAATTTAAGCAAAAACCTTGCCAATATTGGTGTCTTGTGTTGGATCAAAAGGTTGCCGGTCTAAAAATGGCGTGGATTTTAAAGTGTAAAATTTACCGACAGCCTGACGGGCGGTACCCTAGTTGAACTGATCAAAAAAGTCGAAAACCCTCTGATTCTCTTTTAATAATGTAATTGTCGGTTCAGGCGATTGGTTTAGTACCGTGAAGTGTGTCAGGTCCAATTTTTGGGGAATTGGCTTTCCAGTGTCGGGGCATCTTGATCACGGCGCAGCATGCCAACACCGATTGCGATGCCGTCGGCGCGAACTATCACGTAGCCCTTCTCGCTGCAGCTTGTGATCTGTTCTGAGGAGGGGGCAATATGTTGTTGCGACATGAAGGCAGCGCGTTCTGTCTGCGTGAGGTTGATGACATTACGGGTCGCAAAACCGCCATAAGCCATTGCGGCTTCCGTGGAGAGCTTCGGTACCTTGGCGGTGTCATTGGTGAGGGTGAGGCCCGATGCCTGAATCTCCGGCAGGTAGGGAGTTCGGTGGTCATCGGAAATAAGTTTTAGACGCCGCCCAGCGCGGAACGTGCTTAATCCCTTGAAGGTCGTTTGTGGCAATCCAAAATGGTTTACGAAATTATCGATGACCGCCCGTGCCGCGGAGTCGAGCGCTGGTGTTGTGGCTGCGGAGGCCGTTTGTGGGTTACCCGCTTTTTCCAATATCGCAGCAAAAAAACCGCCAGTGCCTGATTTATGCGGCCAGACTCGCAGTGTTTTTGTCAGGGTCTTCGAAAAACTCTTACCCTGCCATTCTGTGATGCCGGGGGAGGTGCCTGCCATATCTTCCGCTGCTGATATCAATTGGATATCTCTACGCTCAGACAGGATGGCATCGACAATGGCCTCATTTTCTTCCGGCGCGAAAGTACAGGTCGAATAGATAATACGTCCGCCGGGGCGGCACAAATCAATTGCCTGGCGCAGCAGGGCGCGTTGCTTGCCGCGCAACCAATTCCGAAATTTGTCAGTGACCGGCTGGTGCATTCGAGGACCCTTGCGGATCGTTCCCTCGCCAGAACAGGGAACATCCGCGAGCACCCGGTCGAACGGGCCGCTCTTACGCGGGAAAGAGACGCCATCCATCGCAGTTGTCGTGATGTTGACTAATCCAAGCCGCGCTATGGCCGCATGTAACGGGGCGAGCCGCGCGGCCTGAATGTCATTGGCGATAACGGTGCCGCGATTGTTGAGGGCGGTGGCGATCTGGGCCGTCTTGTTGCCGGGCGCGGCACAGAGATCGAGGATATGTTCGCCAGGTTGGGGAGCGAGTAGATTAACGGGCAGGAGAGCAGCTTCTTCCTGAATTTGGCAGAGCCCAGCCTTATAGAGCCAGCTTTGTCCCGGCCGCGCGGTAGCGGGCAGGCGGAAGGCATCCTTGTTCCAGGCGACGGGCTCAACCTCGAAGCCTTCCGATTTTAATCGGTCTGCTAAGTCATCCGCGGTTATCCGTAGCCGGTTAGCCCATAGACAAACCGGCAAGGGTGTCGCCAGCATCGCGGCGAATGAGGCCTTGTCACCAGAGAGTTCGCCATAGCGTTCGATAACCGCTTCAGCGGCGATGTCCCGTCTGGGTTCAGAGGGTGGCGCGTTGGCCACAATCAGCTTTCGCCAAACACCCTCTTCAAAATTACATCGACGTTTTTGGTGTGATAAGTGATGTCGAAGAGAGCCGCTAAATCCTCTTTGCTCGTCAATGCTGTAACCTCGGCGTCGTTCTGCAGCTCCGTGAGAAAGTCTGCGTCTTCTTCCCAGACCTTCATGGCGTTGCGCTGTACTGCGCTATAGGCGCCTTCACGGCTCATCCCGGCCTGTGTAAGTCCGAGCAGGACACGTTGCGAGAATACCAACCCACCAAGCTGGTCAAGATTCCGCTGCATCATATCGGGGTAGATCATGAGCTTGTCGATGACGCTAGTCATGCGGGCCAGTGCGAAATCGAGAGTGACCGTCGCATCAGGAGCGATCATCCGTTCAACGGAAGAATGCGAGATATCGCGTTCGTGCCAAAGGGCAACGTTTTCCATCGCCGGAGTTACTGCGGACCGGACAATGCGCGTTAGCCCGGTGATGTTTTCGGTCAGTACCGGGTTACGCTTATGCGGCATTGCCGAAGAGCCTTTTTGGCCCGGCGAGAAAAATTCCTCAACTTCGCGCAGTTCGGTGCGCTGTAGATGACGGATTTCTACCGCAAGCCGTTCCAGAGAACTGGCAACCACGCCGAGGATGGCGAAGAACATCGCGTGACGGTCGCGTGGGATGACCTGCGTTGAAACTGGTTCTGGGGTCAGCCCCATCTTCTTGCCGACATGTTCTTCAACGGCAGGATCGATATTGGCGAAGGTGCCGACAGCACCGGAAATCGCGACGGTTGAGATTTCGGCGCGGGCATCTTTTAGCCGCTCGAGGTTGCGGGCAAACTCGGCATAGTGACCAGCGAGCTTGACGCCAAAAGTTGTTGGCTCGGCGTGGATGGCATGGCTACGGCCAATACAGATCGTATCTTTGTGTTCCAACGCACGTTTCTTGAGGGCAGCGAGCAGTGCCTCGACATCATCAATCAAAATGTCGGCGGCCTGGCTCATCTGCACAGCAAGACAGGTATCGAGAACGTCCGAGGAGGTCATGCCCTGATGGATAAACCGTGCCTCATCACCAACATGTTCCGCCAGATTGGTCAGAAACGCGATGACGTCGTGCTTTGTCTCCCGTTCGATCTCATCAATGCGGTCGATTTCCCACTTGCCACGGTCCCAAACGGCCTTAGCCGCATCCTTGGGAATGACACCTAAATCGGCCTGTGCATCACAGGCATGGGCTTCGATTTCAAACCAGATCCGAAACTTGTTTTCCGGCTCCCAAATGTTTGCCATATCGGGGCGGCTATAGCGCGGAATCATTGGCTCTACCTGTGTTGTGTAGCTGAATAATTATAGGGCGGTGTAACAGAAAATCCCGACTCGTGAAACCATCTGTCAGGGCTCTGATGCAAGAATTTTGAGTGGTCTGATCAATCCGTAATAAGACGCCAATGAGCCTATGCCCATTAACGCAATGATGGTCACCATCGGCATCTGCGTGCCGTCAAAGAGAAGGCCAGAAATGCCAGCAATGGTGGCGGCGATACATGTTTGAATGAATCCCAGATTGGACATGGCCGAACCTGCCATATGGCCGAATGGGGACAGAGCTCCAGCGGTTGCTTGCGGCAATATGAAGGACAGCGCGGCAATATAACCGAACATCGGGATGATCAGTGCCCAAACCGTATTGTACCCGGCGACGGCGCTGCCCCACATTGCGATGCCAGACATACAGCCAATTATTGCCCCGGCATGAATGAGCCCGTCTATGCCAATCCTGCTGACAAGCCTTCCAGCAATAAAGCTGAATAGCGAATAGGCGATCATGATCCCGCCAAAGGCATAAGCGTATTCCTGTGGCGTCTGTTTGTGAAAAAGAATAAAGACACTGGAAGAGCTGGTCAGGAAACACATCAACCCGCCCATCGTGCAGAAGATACAGGCGCCATAGCTGAGGAAGGCCCGGTTACGAACGACGGTCAAAAAATTAGCGGCCATGGTGGCGGGGCCGAGCATGACGCGGCGCTCCGGCGGCAAGGTCTCTTTCAGAAATAATGCGACCAGAACTAACGTCAAAAAACCGTACCCAACCATAAAGATGAAGATTGACTGCCAGCCTTCAGCATGGAGCAAAAACGCACCAATGAACGGAGCTATTATCGGTGCCATGCCACTAAACACGGCCAAGTAGGACAAGAGCTTTGCCGCTTCTTCACGGTCGTAGAGATCGCGCGCCATTGCGCGGGGCAGGATACGTCCCGCAAAGGTAGAGGAACCTTGAATAAAGCGCATTGCCGCCAGCATCTCGACGCTGTCGGCGTATACGCAGCCAATCGCGGCCGCGATATAGAGCGTGAGCCCGCTGAGCATCATCGCCTTGCGACCATAACGGTCGGACAAAGGCGATAGAACTAACTGTCCAGCAGCGGCGCCAAAGACATAGGCGGAGAGCGTGAGCTGAATGCTGCCTGCATTGGTCGTGAGGTCGCCAGCCATCGCCGGGATTGCCGCTAGAGATGTGTCGATTGAGAACGATGGCATCGCCTGCAAAATTCCGAGCAGGACCACCAGAATAAGATAATTGGTACGGGTCATGTTTTGGCCGGGTCAGGCCAGGCCGGGTTCGGTAAGTAAGAGATCAGCGTCCGGGTCTTCTTGTTGTCGCCACCAAAGCTCTGCGTATCGACTGCGCTTCGCAAGCAGCGCTTCGTGACTGCCGCGTTCGATGACACGGCCTTCTTCGACAAACAGAATTTCATTGGCGTGGGTGATGGTCGATAGACGATGCGCGATCATGATCGTCGTGGTGTCTTTTGAAATCGCGCTCAGGTTTTGCTGGATTGCCATTTCCGTACCACTGTCGAGGGATGACGTCGCCTCGTCGAACAGAAAAAGCCGTGGGTTCTTCAGTGTAGCCCGAGCGATGGCGATGCGTTGTTTTTCGCCGCCGGATAGTTTTAGCCCGCGTTCACCGACCAGACTGTCATAGCCGTCGGGGAGTGTTTTGATGAAGTCGTGTATCTGGGCCAGCTTTGCGGCGGCTTCGATGTCGGCATCGCTGGCGTCTGGGCGTCCGAAGCCAATATTGTAATGCAGACTTTCATTAAACAGCACTGTGTCTTGGGGCACGACGGCGATGGCACTGCGCAGCGACCCCTGTTTGAGATCAGTGATGTCGTGTCCGTCGATCGAAATCGTCCCGTCAGTGACATCATAGAACCGAAACAGCAATCTACCGATTGTGGATTTGCCGGCACCGCTAGGACCGACCAGCGCGATGGTGCCGCCAGCCGGGACCTCAAAGGAAATATCTTTTAGGACGGTCCGTCTGGAATCGTAGGCAAAGGAAACATTGTCAAAGCGCAAAACGCCTTTTCCGTCTGGCAGGGCTGTGGCGGACAGTTTGTCAATAATCTCAGGCTGTTCGTCGAGCAAAGCGAGCATCTGTTCGAGGTCGACCAGGGCTTTCTTGATGTTGCGGTAAACATAGCCCAGCCGGTCGAGGGGTCGGATGAGCTGTAGCAAATATTGGTTCACCGCCACCAAAGCACCGACTGTCATCACGCCGTCGATGACGCGGCCACCAGCGGTTACGACAATGGCTGTCACGCCGATGCCCAGAACGCTTACCTGGATCAGACCGATGAAGCTGCGCAGGGTGAGAGATCGAACGGTCAGTTCTTCCTCTTCCGCGAGAGCGCGGTCATAACGCTCCGCGACATAGGCTTCATTGCCGGTATATTTGATGGTCTCGTAGTTGAGGATGGTATCAACTGCCTTGCCATGGGCATC
>Ga0115002_10010389_pt1 | contig 10027 bp, 8 predicted proteins | sample ArcticOcean_MG_C_8_FD_89576 | JGI IMG/M metagenome (GOLD analysis project Ga0115002, IMG submission 89576) | Marine microbial communities from western Arctic Ocean - ArcticOcean_MG_CB11_86 | ecosystem: Environmental > Aquatic > Marine > Oceanic | place: Arctic Ocean: Canada Basin | collected...
CCTCGGTCTGGGGCCTCCATCGCTGCGATGGGGACGCTGGCGCTGGTCGCCGCAACGGTGAACCCTGGCGGTGCTGTTTTCACGCAGTCGCCATGGCTGGCCCAGACACGGAGCGTCGACGACACGCCTGTGAACAGGCGCGGTGCTCCGGTGGCGACGGTCACGTTGGCGTGGCCGAATTCGCGGAGTGACGATGGCGCAACAAGCCCTCCCAAGGCGTCCGCCATGAGCTGCATGCCGTAGCAGATGCCCAGCACGGGTACCCCGAGCTCGAAGACGCCGTCGTCGCAACGGGGGGCACCAGCCTCTTGGACGCTCTGAGGTCCACCAGACAGGATGATGCCGGTGGGCTTCTTGGAGCGAATCTTGTCCAGAGGCGTGCTGAACGGCACCACTTCCGAATAAACGGAGAGTTCCCGCAGTCTGCGCGCAATGAGTTGTGTGTACTGAGAACCGAAGTCGAGAACGAGAATTGTCTGATGCACGGCCACTGTTTTGCGGACCTGGGGAAACGCCGGAGTGTGTTGGTCGAGTTATTATATGGCGTGGTTACGTTTCGTGACACACCAACATATGGTGTCCTTGTCGCCATGTGCGTGGCCGCATCTTTGGGCGCTGGCCAGAAAGTTAGGGGCGAGCAGAAGCCCTTACCAACGCCGTTCTTTCCACTCGAAGTGGCCTGGACGGCCACGCTGGATACGAGACCTGCGGCCGGTGGAGAGATGGACGACTTCTCGGTGTACGTCCCATTACGGTCCGGCGAAGTTATCGCGCTGGCCCGGGCCAGTGGGCGCCTGCTCTGGCGGATTGCCGTCGAGAGCAAGTGGCCGCCGGTGGCAGGACGGGCATCGGTGGTCGTGGCGTCTCGGGACGGGCTTGTGGGGTTGGACCCCACCACCGGTCAGCGCCAGCGGTTCACGCCGGCTCCAGGCATCTCTGCGCCGCTCGCGATCGACGGTGATCTGCTGGTGGCAGTCGGCGAAGGGGGCGAGGCCATCGCCGTCAGTGCCGAGACGGGGATCGTGCGTTGGCGCAGGTCGCTCGGAGGCACGAGCCACCATCCCCCCGCCATCGGTGCCAGCATCGCATTCGCTCTCGAGGGGTCGAGAGTGATTGCGGTAGATCGTGTCACCGGGGCGGTTCTCTGGAGCCGCACGCTCGATGGGATTCTCAGCGCTCCGACCGTGGCGCGAGGCCTAGTCCTCGTAGGCTCCTCGAGCAATCACTTCCACGCGCTGAAGGAAGGCACGGGCTACGACGAGTGGACCTGGCGCGCAGGCGGCGATGTCATCGGCGCCGCCGCAGAGGATGACTTGGTGTACTTCGCTTCGCTCGACAACGTACTCCATGCCGTAAATCGGGGCAACGGCAACCAGCGCTGGAAGGCGGTCGTGCCGTTCCGTCCCGTCGCGCCCCCAGTCTTTCTGAGCGGGGTGGTGATCGTGGCCGGTGTGTCTCCTCGGGTGGACGGATTCCTCAGCGCAACCGGCCAGGTCCAGGGCTCCTATTCCGGGGTGGGCGCCCTCCTTGGAATGCCCCTCATTGACGCGTCTGTAAAACCCTTTCAGGTTGGGATGGTGGCGGTTACGAGGGACGGCCGAGTCATTGGGCTCAGGCCGCAGCAGTTGATGATGCGGGACCCGAAGCCGGTTCCGCTGATCGATCTCCCTGGACGACGCCTCCCGCGCGCGCGGCTGCCGTAGCCGACAAGCCCCCTCGAACCGCGATGGAAGTCTGGGTGCGCCCAGTGAACGAGGCCTACTCACGCGCGGCGCGGTCCCGCACCTAAAGGCGCCCGCGGCCTCAGCTGTCTAACCTCGGCTGCATGAGGCTTCGTCAGTCCCGGTTCGACGCGCAGCGTGCACCACGGGACTGCCACACGTCCGGTACAGCGTTAGGTAGGTGGCGACGCCGGTGAGGGCGAGAAACTGAAACACCACACTCCGGAAAAGCCACGCCAGTAACTGGACCGGCAGGGCCACGAGGCCGAGAAACGGCACGAAGGAGATAAAACTAAGCGCGCCGATTGCAAGCAGCGACACGCCCGTAGCCAATGTCTCAAGCACTAACATTACACCGAAGACCTGTGACACGCGGTGCAGGTCGAGGCGCAGAAACGCCAGCGATCGCCACGCCGCCGCCGTCACGCCGCAGTCGTCCACGACGATAACAATCTGGGTCAGCAAGTAGAGCAGGTTCACTAGGGTGATCCCGACAACGAAGAACGCTGTCAGGAGAGCAGGGTTGCTGAGGAACGAGCTGGTCAAACGATCACTCACGCTCGCCTCGAGGAGTCCGGCGGCCAGAAGCAGGTACACCACCATCAGCATAATGCCGAGCCGAGCGAAGCGGGAAAAGTAGCGCATGGAGTTCTCGATGAACGCGTCGACCGAGAAGGCAGAGGCGCTCGCCAGCGCTGAGATGTAGAGCGGTGAGTGCTCGACAGGCGACACGGCACGCGCACCGTCGGCAAGTGTAGACATCGTGCCAGCCTTGACCAGAAACATGAAGAGGGCCCCACCGACGACGACGGTGGCGAGTGCCAGTAGGAACGCGGCCAGCACGAAAGGCTGCGACAGCAGCGCGGTCACAATCGTCGTGACCATTTCTCGCCACTCGAGCGTCAGTAGCCCCGATGGCTCGGCTCCGATCACGAGTGCGACAAAGAAAGCACCCCCGATGGTGGGGACGGCGATGAGCAGTCTGAACAACGAGTGGGCGACCGATTGGACCAGGGTGGTTTGCCAGTTCGCAGCAGCCAGAAGGACTCCGTGTTTGAACGTGGCCTTCAGGGAAGACATGTTGTCGCGACAATGGTAACGCCGCGAAAGCGGCTGTTATCCTGTTCCCGTGCGGATTCTCTTCCCACGATCTCCGGCACCGTTTCCTGTCGCGCGCCTGGGCCGGATTGCGCTTGTGGCCTGTACGCTGGCTGTCGTGGCGTACGCGGGAGGTACAGCCTGGACGCGCGTTGTCTTCGGCGGTGGGTCCTCGGTCGCGCTGCGTGTCACAGGTGAGCGGATCAAAGAAGACCTCGAGGCTCTGCTCCGAGCGCTGAAGGACGCCACTGAACCACTTGCCGAAAGCGAGGCCACACTCATTTCGGCAGAAAGCGACGTTCACGCCAGTCGCGCACTGTTCGACATTGCGCAGGCGTCGTCAGTGTCAGTCTCGGCCGAGCTCCCGCGTCGCCTGAGTCGTGAACAGTTTTCCCTCACCATGTATGGTGCCCGGGGGGCGCCTGTGGCCTGGAACGGTCAGCCATCGGATCTTCCCGCGGACCGGCTGGTGGGCGATGAGAGATGGTTCTTTACGCGGGGTTCGCTTGGTCCACGGCTCGTCTACGTGAGGCCCATCACCGACGAGTCGGGACGGCGCATCGGTGTACTGGCGGCCGAACGCGCGTTGACGAGCGCGAGCATCTTCGGTAGCGGACCTGGGGCGGTTGTTCGAATCCCTGGGTCGGTGGCACCCGTGTGGCTCTACCCGCCTGATATCGAAGCGCCTGTCCTGCCGGTCGACGGTCGACTGGATATCAAGGACCCTCTCGGTCGACACGTGATGACAGGAGTGGTCCGTCAAGACGATGTGGCGGCGGAGGTCCGTCGTGCAAAGCGACGGACAATGTCCCTGGCACTCGTGGTTCTGGCTCTCGGTGTCCTGCTGCTCGTCGTGCCACTCCTCGATTGGCGCGATGGCGCTGCCGGAGCCGGCAGATACGCCGGCGCCCTGGCACTCATCGCCGCGAGCCTCGCTGGAGGGCGCTTGCTGTTGCGCGTGGCCTCCCCTGCCGACTGGAACTCAGGGCCGCTGTTCTCAGCGGCGGTCTACGCTTCGGCTGCGCCACTCTCGTTACTCGCGTCGCCGTTCGACTTTCTAGCCACTGTGATCGTGTTCGGCACGCTCGTTTCGCTTGGCCTCAGGGCGGTCGAGGCGTGGCGCCTGCTCGTGGCCAGAAATGGCGGCCTGCGGCCAGAATGGATGGCGGCGCTTGCAGGCCACCTTGCGACGGGCGTGCTCCTCGCCTTCTGGCTGTCTGGCTACCAGGCGTTTCTTGCGGGCACGCTCGCGAGCACGACGCTGGACCTTCTACATTTCTCACTCAACCCATGGGATGGCGCACGGGTTGCGCTGCAACTCGGTCTCGTGCTCTTGCACGCCGCGGCCCTCTCGTTCGGAGTTCTGTTGCTCCGGCTCGGCCTTGTGCCTAGGTCGCGGTGGGCATTTCGCGGTGTCATGAGAGTCGGAGCCGTCCTCTGCTGGGTTACCCCCTCCGTCGGCTGGGCGCTCTGGACCGGACGGGTTGATGTTGAGCCGTCGTTGACGCTGCCGGCGGGTGTCGTGGTCGTGGTGGCCGCGACCGTCGCGGCGCCGCTCTGGACGCGTTACCGTCGGGGGTCACAGGGGTTCCGGCTAGTTGGACTGGGCCTTGTCCTCGTGATCTCCGCGCTTGCGGCATACCCGACGGTGTTTCGATTGGCACAGCGCGCCAAGGCGAGGCAGGTCGAGACGCGCTTCGCACCGCAGGTGATAAATCAGCGAGAGTCGATCAAGGCTCTGCTTCAGGAAAGCCTTGACCAGATCGACGCGCTGCTCGAACTGCCCGCACTCGTATCCAGCCTCGAGACTTCCGACGCGGGCCCACCGGATAGCGACCGTGCGTTCGCGGTTTGGAACGCAACAGCGCTGGCTACGCCTGTCACTTCATCAATCGAGTTGTACGGCCCTGACGGCTCGCTCGCGAGCCGCTTTGCCTTAAACCTTCCAGAAGATCTGAGCGGCCTCCGTCGTCATCAGGAGCCTGCGTGCGCGTGGGATGTGTACGAAGAAGTATCCCCATTCTTCGCCGAGGAGCGCCGGATCCTGCACGCTGGTCGCGCGACGTGCGATAGCGAGGGCGGTTCCGCAGGCTCCATTGTCGTGCACGCGATGCTCGGATATGAGGATCTCCCGTTCATCTCATCGCAGAGTCCCTACGTCTCGCTCATTCGGCGCGATGCGGCAATGCGGAGCGAAGGAGTCTCCGGGCGAGACGTGGAGTTGGCCGTCTACGGCTGGAGTCGCACGCCCCTCTTCGCTTCGCGCAAGACCGCCTGGCCCATGGAAGACGGACTTTTCACCCGAGCGGTCGATTCTCGAGAGCCATTTTGGGCCCGCTTGTCTCGCGGGGACGAGGAGTTCGAGTGTTTCGTCGTGAACGACCGCGGTGGTATCTACGTGCTCGGATACCCAGTGGTCTCACCCCTCGGGCATCTGGTCAACCTCGCGGAGATCACGGTACTGGGCGGAGTCGCGTACACCTTATGGCTACTGGCGAGTGTGCCCCTGGCCGCGCTGGGTCGCAGGGCCTCCACCGCGCGGGCGCTCCTACGCGAGATCAGGGCCAGCTTCTACCGAAAACTCTTCCTGGCGGTGGTGGCCGCCGCGGTCGTTCCTGTGGCGGCGCTGGCAATCGTGACGCGAACCTACATGGCACGTCAGATACGCGCCTCAATCGAGTCGGAGGCGGTTCGCACAGTCTCCGCGGCGCGCCGAGTCGTGGAGGATCTGGCGGCGCCCCGTGCTGATGAGGCTGGCTACGGCGTGGACGACGACCTGATGGTGTGGGTCAGTCGCCTGATCGGTCAAGACGCGAACATCTTTGCCGGCGCGCGGTTGATCGCGACGAGCGAACGAAACCTGTTTGCGTCTGGCGTACTGTCGACGAGAACACCGGCCTCGGTGTACCGCGACCTGACACTCAGCCTTCAAGCGTCCACAGTCACGCGTGAGCCGATCGGTGACGCGGACGAGTATCTGGTGGTGGGCACGCCGATTACGGCCGCCGGCCTCCACGCCATGCTCACCATCCCGCTCACGCTCCGGCAACAGGAGGTCGACTCGGAAATTGACACGCTCGACCGACGAGTGCTCCTAGCCTTCCTATTATTCGTTTTGGCCGGCGCCGGCATCGGGTACTCAATGGCCGAGCGCATTGCGGACCCCGTGAAGAGACTGACCCGGGCGACGAGGCGTATCGCGAGCGGTGACCTCGACGCTCGAATCGCGACGACGTCGTCAGATGAACTGCGCCGCCTGGTAGATGCGTTCAATTCCATGGCCGCCGACCTTCGACGTCAGCGTGGCGCGCTCGAGCGCACCCATCGCTTGGAAGCCTGGGCCGAGATGGCGCGGCAGGTCGCGCACGAGATCAAGAACCCGCTAACGCCGATCCAGCTCAACGCGGAGCATCTTCTACGCGTGCACGCCGATCGCGGCGAACCCATGGGTCCGGTCCTCAAGACATGCGTCGATACGATTCTTGGGCAGGTCGCACTGCTGCGTCGAATCGCGTCAGAGTTCTCGAGTTTCGCGTCCGCCCCGTCGGTTCAATGCGCACCCGTATCGCTGAATGCCGCGGTGAACGCCATCGTGGGTCCGTACCGCGTTGGACTCGATCATCGGATCCAGCTCAGCATCGACGTGTCATGCGACCTACCACCGGCCCTCGTCGACGGCACCCTGCTGGCTCGGGCAATCGCGAATCTCGTGGAGAACGCGCTTCACGCAATGCCAGGACCTGGCATGCTAACCATCGGTGCGCGGGTCACTTCGGATAACCGTAAGGCTAAATCCGACGTCACCACACGTGCGTTGTGCCTGACCGTCTCGGACACCGGCGTCGGCATGGACGCCAAGGCCAGCGCGCGAGCATTCGAACCGTACTTCTCCACGAAGGCTGCAGGCACCGGCCTGGGCCTCCCGATTGTTAAACGCAATGTGGAGTTGTGTGGAGGGAGCGTCGCTATCACCAGCGCGCCGAATCAGGGCACGACCGTCGAGGTGACGTTGCCTATCGCTTCTTCGATTGGCTAGACCACCGGAGCATCGGGCTGATCGGAGTCGTCCTGTGTCGTCTCGATGCCTCCGTGCTGCCGTCGTCGAAGTCGCTGCCAGGCCAGCCCGATGAGCCCCGCCGAGAAGTACCCGTATGCGAGAAGGAGGAGGACCAGTTGAGGCTGCGCTACCAGGAGCGCGATGCCCCCTGCGACCAGGATGAGAACCGGATATTTCCGGCGCGTCTGGTCGAACGCTTTAAAGCTACGGAATCTGATCGTGCTCACCATCAGAAGGGCCGGCACCAGCATCATCGCCAGCACGGGCAAGGCCTCGGTAAACGTGTCGAATCCGGCGGGTAGGGCGAAGACCGTGGCGGCTGGAATACCCGCCGCAGCAGGGCTCGGCATGCCCACGAAATATCGCCTATCCTGGCCGCCGTGCTGGATATTAAACCGCGCCAACCGAACTGCGGCGGCAGCAACATAGATGAAGCCGGCCGCCCATCCCAGTCTGCCGAGCGGCTGCAGGCCCCACGCGAACGACAGTATCGCTGGCGCCACTCCAAAAGAAATAATGTCGGCAAGCGAATCGAACTCCATGCCGAATGCACTCGCCGTACCGGTCATACGCGCGACCCGGCCGTCGAGCATGTCCAGGACGATGGCAATCCCGATAAACGGGGCCGCGGTGGCGTACTCGCCGCGCATGGCGTAGACGATGCACGCGTAGCCGCAGAACATGTTTGCCATCGTGACCAAGCTCGGCAGCAAATAGACGCCCCGGCGTACACGCCGAGTTGAATCGGCCGAACGGCGACGTGGGCGCAATATCTGGAGCCGGGAGGACTGTCCAGATTCGCTCATGGTTCGTGGGTCTCCGTGCCGACAACTACTTCGGTCGGCAGCCGCGCGATCCGCGTCACGCCCGCCACCACCCGGTCATCGCGCGCAACCAGGATCTCGGTGCCAGGCGGTACGAAGACGTCCATCCTCGAACCGAACTTCATGACACCGAACCGCTGTCCGGCCTCCACGACGTCGCCTTCCACCACTCGGCACACGATTCGTCTCGCCAGGAGGCCGACGATTTGCCGTACCACGATCGTCTGGCCCGCATGATCGATCCACACTTCCGTATGCTCGTTCAGATCGCCAGCCTCCGGCTTGTAGGCGGGAAGAAAGCGGCCGGGATGGTAATCCACCCGGGTCACTCGCCCTGCGACCGGCATGCGGTTTACGTGGACGTCGAGCGGTGATAGAAAGATGGTGATCTGCCGCCACGCTCCTGTCGGGGTTCGCTCTCCGGTTGGATCGCCGGCCACCATCACGCGTCCATCTGCCGGAGAGAGCACGGCAGTGACCGGAATGAGGCCCACCTCGCGCTCTGGATCGCGGAAGAACAGGAAGAACAGGACCGCCAGAACCAGTCCAGGCGTCGCGCCAAGCCAGCCGAAGAACCACCCGAGAACAACAGCGACGAGCACGGCGGCACTCACGAATGGCCAGCCCGCTGGGTCAATCCACATCTGACTGCGTATTGTACGAGCGTCCGCAGTTTTGGTGGAGATCGCGCGCGGGGCGCTACTGCCGGAAGGTCTTCTCTGGCCGGGTCGTTAGCTCTGGTGTTCGAGCCCGCGCATCACCTGCTCTATTTGATCTTTCAGGGCAAGCTTGTGTTTCTTGAGGGTGTGTTCTTCAAGTTCTTGAGAAACCGATCGATAAGGCTTGGAGGACAGTTCGAACAGGCGGGCATCGGGTATGCGGTGCAAGATCGCGCAATTGGTCGCTCTTCTGCGGCAGTTCGTGACTATCCTGCGTATCGACTGCATGCATGGCCGCCCCCTTCTGTGGAAATGAGGAGTATCGAGACTACGCGCACAGCAGTAAACCGTTGGACGCCGTTCAAGAGGGTTCCCGCCACAGCAGCAGAGCATCTTCGACCGGATGCGTATAGTAGCCCCGGCGGGTCGCGACGACACGAAAGCCCAGGCGCTCGTAGAAGCGTTGCGCCCCGGTATTCGACGTGCGCACTTCAAGCGTGGCCCGGGAGGCACCCAGGCGCTCCGCCTCGAGGAACACGTGGCGAAGCAGCACCGTGCCGACCCCGTGTCCTCGCCAGGCTGGTCGGACGCCCATGTTGTTGATGTGGACTTCGTCGACCACGATCCAAAAGGCGCAGAAGCCCACCACTGGGCAGTGTTCTGCCCTGGCCACGTAGATGTGGCACGTGCCGGGATTCCGCAACTCCGACAAATACATATTCCTGGTCCACGGGCGTGTGAAGCTCTCTGCCTCGACCTCGAGCACTCCTGTGAGATCGTCGTCACCGGTGAGTCGTTCCACGAGCCAGGCCTGACGATCGACCGGTGGGTCATCCACGTTGTCGGCTTTTCGCGAGTTCAGCGTCCGGTCGTCGCACATACAAAGGGACGATGGCGTGGGGGGCAGGGTTGGCGCCGGCGCGCGCAGCCTGGGCTGCCAGGCGCGCAATGCTCCCGACCACGAGCGGCTCCGGTTCCGTTTCGAATGCCGCACCGGCACTGAGTGCGGCCGCGATGTTCGATCGATAGGTTTGAGCGCCGTCACCCATGAACCAGATTACGGGTGACCCGGTCATTTTGACGAGCACCGCCTCCGGCCGGTCGACGACGGGAGCTACGGTCTGGCGTCCATTCTCGTACAAGGCAGCGAATACCTCGCCTCGCCACGCATTAACCCACGTTGCCACGCGCGTGCGTCCCTGGCGCGTCGCGATGTCTGCCAAAGCATCGAGACCGGAGATGCCGATGAGCGGCCTTCCCGTTGCGAAAGCGAGACCCTGCATCGTCGCGATGCCGATTCGGAGGCCTGTGAAAGAGCCGGGGCCCGTGGCTACCGCGAACACGTCCAGGTCGCCGGTGTGCAGCCCATGCCGACCCAGTAGCGTCATGAGTTCGCCAGGAAGGCGTGCGGCCGCGGAGCGGTCCGGGGCGCTCGCAATTTCCTCGACCACCTCGCCGTCGAGGGCCAGCGCCGCCCCGCCCCGTCGGGTGGTCGTGTCGAGGGCCAGTGTCCACATCTGCGTTGAATGATAATAGCTGCGGATTACTGGGGCACAGAGCCGAATTCCGATGACGACCACAGCCACCGCCACTCCCGCCATGCGGCAGTACCTCGACGCGAAGCGGCAACATCGCGACGCGATCGTGCTTTTTCGCATGGGCGACTTC
>Ga0115002_10010395_pt1 | contig 10019 bp, 9 predicted proteins | sample ArcticOcean_MG_C_8_FD_89576 | JGI IMG/M metagenome (GOLD analysis project Ga0115002, IMG submission 89576) | Marine microbial communities from western Arctic Ocean - ArcticOcean_MG_CB11_86 | ecosystem: Environmental > Aquatic > Marine > Oceanic | place: Arctic Ocean: Canada Basin | collected...
CGTCGGCGAATTGACCGCCACGCGCGATATGAATCGGGGCGACTACAAACGGTGCGCGCCCGATTTGGTGAAGTGCGTCGAACGGGGGTTGGCAGTCGATGAGAAAGACTTGCCCAAGTTGGGGGCGGGCGATCGTCCAGACCGGTCACAGGACGAACATGTGCTGGGCAAACTGCTGGGCATCGCGCTGGCGAATCGGTGTGCCGACTTGGATGTTGCCATGTCGCTGGTTGGCACCAACTCCGACTTGCGCAGCCTCGTGCGCTGGCATCTGGATGCCCACGACAAAGGGCCGCGACCTCGATTAGCAACCGGTTGGCGAGCTGATGTGTGTGGTGACCTACTGACCGACTTGCTCGACGGCAAGATCAGCCTGCGCGTGGCCGACCCCGATTCCGATCACCCGCTCGTCTTCGAGCGCGTCGACGAGTAACGCGTTACAGGTACCACGTTACAAGTTGGCCGTATCGGCCGGCGAGATATGACCGTCGTGCAACGACGAAGCGACGAGCACGCCATCCAGACCGATGTTCGTCAGATCCCGAATGTCGTCGATCGTCCGCACCCCGCCGCCGGTGATGATTTCCAAGTTCGGATAAGCGGCGCGCAGTTGCTGACAGAGAGAACTCGTCGGCACGCCTTGCCCCACCCCCACACCGGCCAAGTCGAGCACGATCATGCGTGCGACACCGTTTTCAACCGCTTCGGCAGCGATTTGCGCAGGGTCGCCAGATCGCCAACCGGAGATATCGCCCAGCGGCTGCCCTTTCTGGAGGTCGAGACTGAAGACAACGCGTTCGGCTTTGAATCGTTGAACGAGTTGACTTAGAAAGTCCGGTCCAGGGGCCGTTTCCAGTCCTGCGATCACCGAACGTGCTCCCGCTTCCAGAACTAATTCCGCCCGCTCAACATCGCGCAAGCCGCAATCGACCATTAACGTCAGCCCCGCATCGACCAGACGGCGATACGTTTCCAACGCGGGTTGGTCGTGCAGAATTGCATCCAGATCGGCCACGTAGAACTCGGTGAAACCGAACGCTTCGCGAAGTGCGTTTGCGATTGCAAGCGGCTCGGCTCCTGCGACAAGACGGCTTTCAACCGGTCGATACTCGTCCCGCTGCCCCGCCACGCCGCGCACGACAACACCACCGAGCAAATCGAGAACGGGGAGAATACGCATGGGCGACAAGAATCCTTTTTAAAAATCAATCGTTCAAACTTTGTCGCAGCGAACGTAGAATGTCAAATGGGTATGCGGTCTTGGTGGGAGAGGCGACGATGGAGCATGAGTCGGGAAGTCAGGCCGAGCGGTCCGCAGCTGATCAACCGCAGCGAACGTGGCCGCGTCGTGCCGGTCGCGTGGTGGTCATTTATGCCGTCGTTCCTTATCTGGCTCTGGCCGTCATGCTTGGTGTTTTTCAACGCAAGTTGATCTATCTGCCGACAATCAAGGCGACGTTGACGCCCGCCGATGCCGGTTTGCCGGCCGGTCGCGTGCATACGGTCGACATTACCACCGACGACGGTCTGACGTTGCACGGCTGGCATTTACTGCCTACCGGACGAACGGCCGCTGACCAGGATGAATGCGATAAAGAACTGGCCGAGGGACGTTGGCTGGTGATTTACTTTCACGGCAACGCGGGGAACCGGCGGCGACGTGTGAAAGATTGCACCGACTTCACGGAGCTCGGAGCCGATGTGTTTCTGTTCGATTACCGCGGCTACGGTGACAACCCCGGTTCACCCAGCGAAGAAAAACTGGCCGCCGACGCGCAGGCCGTCTGGAAGTACGCCACCGAAAAGCGACATGTCGCGCCCGAACGTATTCTGATCTATGGTGAATCGCTGGGCGGGGGAGTCGCCACACGGTTGGCTGCCGAGATATCGCAAGCTGGTACGCCACCGGCCGGGTTGATTCTCAGTTCGACGTTCTCGTCCCTCGTCGACGCGGCCTCGTTCCATTACCCCTGGTTTCCGGTGAGTCTGATGCTGACGGAACGGTACCCGTCGGTCGAGCGCATCAAAAACGTCACCTGCCCCATCCTGCACATTCACGGCAGTGAAGATACGATCGTCCCCATCCAATTCGGCCAGCGACTGTTCGACGCGGCCCCTGAAAAATCAGCCGCAGGTATCAAGAAGCGGTTCCTGGAACTGAAAGGCTACGGCCACAACGACATCGCCAAGTCAACGTTCCACGACGCGATCCAAACGATGCTCGATGCCATCGAGGCGGCGCGGTAATCATAACCCGAAGCGTCAGCGAGGGACGCAGGACCAGCGATGAAAAAGAAGGGAACCGCAGATCAACGCAGATGAACGCAGATTTGTCCGACAGATTCTGTAGTTCTCTATGGAAATCCGCGATAGCCAATCAGCATTCTCGCTGCTCCTTCGCCTATTGTTTCGGTCAAAACAGAAGCCATCCGAGAAATGTCGAGACACTGATGACTATCAAGTACCAAGTCATTGGTTCGCTGATGCCAGCGACAATGATGGCATTCGCCGTGCTGGCTCAATATATAGGCGCATTCGGCATGTTCTACTTCTGGACTCGCGTAGTCTGCTATTGGATGCATCGAGTCAAGAAGATGCCCCCAAAGGGCGTCCTCGAAAGGCTTCGAGAGAGCCGTGCGATGTTCCGTGGCGTCTGGATGTTCTTCGCGTTCTTTGTGTTTGCGATTTTCTTGATTCGTCGATTGTTCATACAAGATTCATGGATGTGGGCTTTCATAATACCGGCGTGGATCGGTGGGATTTCGCTGGCTTGCGACTGGGCCATGGAACTGGTGATTCGGAAATGGTCACGTTACGAGAACTGATCATGCGTATGCAATCAACCGTCTCTCGCTGACTTCGTTCGCAGAGTTACCACAGACAACCTCTACGAAAATCTGCGTTCATCTGCGTTGATCTGCGGTTCCCTAACCTTTATTGCGATTCAACCTGCGTCCCTCGCTCACGCGTCGGGCTATTACGCCGTTTCCGCCTGCTTCAGATCCAACTCTTCGATCATCAAATCCCGAATCTTGAATTTCTGGATCTTGCCGGTGACCGTTTGCGGGAACGCATCGACGAAGCGGATGTAGCGGGGGATCTTGAAGTGCGAGAGGTTGTCCTTGCAGAAAGCGAGGATTTCGTCTTCAGTGAGCGTTGCGTCGTCCTTCAGCTTGATCCAGGCGGCCACTTCTTCGACGAATTTCGGATCGGGTACACCGACGACCGCCACGTCTTGCACGGCGGGGTGCGTGTAGAAGAACTCTTCGATCTCGCGCGGGTAAATGTTCTCGCCGCCGCGACAAATCATGTCTTTGATGCGCCCCGTGATGCGGTAGTACCCGTTCGGTAAGCGGACGGATAAATCGCCCGAGTGCAGCCAACCTTCGTCGTCGATGGCGGCAGCGGTCGCGTCGGGGTTGTTGTAGTAGCCTTTCATCACCACATGCCCACGGGTGCAAAGCTCGCCCTGTTGTTCGTCGCCGAGGGAGGCCCCCGTTTCCGGGTCGATAATTTTGACTTCGATGCCCGGGATCATCTTGCCGACAGTCGAAACTCGCAGTTCGAGTGGATCATCGGTGCGGGTTTGTGTGATGACCGGCGAGGCTTCCGTCAACCCGTAGGCGATGGTGACTTCGCTGGCTCCCATGTCGCCAACGACGCGCTTCATGACTTCGATCGGGCAAGGGCTACCCGCCATGATGCCCGTTCGCAGCGACGACAAATCACGGCCTGCGAACTCGGGCGATTCCAATTGTGCGATGAACATCGTCGGCACGCCGTACAGGGCGGTTGCCTTCTCGCGCTCGATGGCGGCGAGCGTGGATTCAGGGTTGAAGTACTCGGCAGGGGTGACCAACGCGGCTCCGTACGCGGCGGCGGCCAGTACACCGAGCACGCAGCCGAAGCAGTGATAGAACGGGACGGGAACGCAAATACGATCGTTCTCGGAGAGTCGCTGGCAATCGCCCACGTAGTACGCATTCAGGACCAGGTTGCGATGCGAGAGCATGGCCCCTTTGGGAAAGCCGGTGGTTCCCGAGGTGTATTGAATGTTGATCGGGTCTTCGTTGGTGAGTGTCGCTTCGCGGGCTTGCAGGTCGGCGTCGGAGACGGAATCGCCCAGTTGCATGAAGTCGTCCCACGACCGCATTCCGTGACCTGTGGCATCCGACATCGACACAACGTGTTGCAGCTTCGGGAAATCAGCCGCCGACAGTTCGCCCGGTTTCGCAGCAGCCAACTCGGGAACCGCTTCGCTGGCCAAGCCAAAGTAATCCGACGTGCGAAACTTGTCGATCAGGAATAACGCCTTCGCGTCGGACTGTTTGAGCACGTAAGAGAGTTCGCTCGCGCGATAGGCCGGGTTGACCGTCACCTGCACTGCACCCACGCGCGCGGTCGCGTATTGCAGCAGAATCCAACGCGGCCAGTTGGTCGCCCAGACCGCCACATGCTGGCCCTTTTCGATACCCAGCCCGATCAACGCCTTGGCTACACGATCGACCTCGGCATCGAATTCGCGGTACGAATAGCGAAAGCAATCACCGCCGGCATCGGTGGGCGAGGCGAACGGTTGGCCCGTGGTATCGAGCGCCGTGAACACGGCCGCGTCGCGATTGGGGAATTTCTCTGCCGTGCGACGCAACATGTCGCCGATGGTGAGCGGTTCGACCCAAGGGGGCGTCCAGTCCTGCATGATGTCGTTCCTTCTGGATGCTTCTCAGAACAGCTCGGCGATCGGCTTGCCTTCTTCCAGTAACCGGAACGGGCGGCCTTGGGAGTCAACGGCCGACAGGTCGGTGATTCCCATCGCATGATAGACCGTCCAGGCGATGTCTTCCGGAGCCACCGGTCGGTCAGCCGGATACGCGGCAACCGCGTCACTCGATCCGTAACTCTGTCCGCCACGAATGCCACCGCCGGCGAGTAAAACGCTCATGGCGTGCGTCCAATGATCGCGACCGGCCCCCTTGACCCCGCCGGAACGCGGGTCGCCGACTTTCGGTTTGCGGCCCATCTCGCTGTTGACCATCACGAGTGTGCGATCGAGCAATCCTCGGTCTTCCAGGTCGGACAGCATCATCGAGAAACTGCGGTCGAACTCGGGCAACAACACGTCGCGCAGGCACCCGAAGTTGTTGCCATGCGTATCCCACCCGCCGCCGCTCTTGCAATGATTGGCGTCGGCCACTTTTTTGTTGCCCTTCCAGAACACCGAGATAAACGGCACCCCCGCTTCGGCTAACCGACACGCCATCAGCATGCTCATGCCGTTGACGGTGTTGCCGTACTTTTCTCGCAGACTGTCCGATTCCGATTCCAGATCGAACGCGTTCTTCACCTGTTTCGAGGAGAGCAACGAAAACGCTTTTTGCTGATGGATCGAATAGGTATCGGTCGAGGCCGCCCCGTCGAGTGCGCGCTGTGACGAATCGATCGCCGTTAACAGTTCGCGTCGTGATGTCAGTCGCCTCGCATCGACGTCGCCTTGCAACGACAACGCGGGTGCGGTGAAAGACGTGGGGTTGTCGTCGTTCCCGTAGACGTACATCGGATCGTGTTGCACACCAAGTAACGCAGCGAACTGGCCGGGCCGGGTGTACTGCGGTGCGCCGGGCTTGATGGGCAGCGAGATCGTTTGCGGCAGGAACGGATGCCGGGGCGTCTTGTAGCCGACGACGGTGCCGATGAAAGGCTGATCGGTCGGGCGCGGCGTGCGGTTGTTAAGCAGTTGCCGAAAGCTGGGGTCGGGTGCATGGCCGGTGAGGTTGTAATAGTACCCTGCGTGATGGTCGCCCGTGCCGCGACGAAAATGCCCGAGCGACTTCACCACCGCCAAGTGATGCGCCTGTTTCGCCAGATGCGGCAGATGTTCGCACAACGTGACGTCGGGAGCCGAGGTGCTGATTGGTTCAAACTCGCCCCGGTACTCTTTGGGCGCGTCGGGCTTCATGTCCCACGTATCGATGTGCGACGTGCCACCGCTGAGCCAGATGAGAATGGTCGAACGAGCCGTTCCCGTTGTCGTACCGGCAGCGGCACCCGACATGGCGAGCGCATCGAGTCCACACACGCCCAGGCTTCCGGCGGTTAGAAACGTGCGGCGGTCGATGTGCGGAGAGACAAGCCGGTGGGCCGACGGGGCAGCGGACTTTCGCATCGCGGGCGATCCTCACAAGGTTCGATCAACGGAAGACATTCTAACCGAAACGTCGCCCTGTTCCCACGACAAGTTGCAAGCGGAATGCAGGTCGACCGCGTATACTGGTTTTCGCTTCCGCCGTTGGTTTTCTTTATCGACACCCTACGGATTGATCGCCACATCATGCCGGGCCTCTTCTCTCGCGAAACAATCATTGCCGACGAAAACTTCAATCGCTGGAAGGTGCCGCCCGCTTCGGTGGCCATTCACCTGTGCATCGGGTCGGTCTATGCGTGGAGCTTGTTCAATCCGCCACTGATGCGCTTGCACGGCGTTGTCTTACCGGCGTCCGACGATTGGACTCTCAAGCAAGTCGCATCGATCTTCACGGTGGCCATTGTCTTTCTGGGTTTGGCGGCTGCAGTCGCAGGGAAGTGGTTGGAGAGAGTCGGCCCACGGGTCGTTGGTACGGTGGCTGCGTTCTGTTGGGGCGGCGGATTTCTGATCGGCGCGCTGGGAATTCGCACCAACCAACTCTGGCTGCTGTATTTGGGCTACGGAGTTCTGGGCGGATGCGGGTTGGGTCTAGGGTACGTCTCACCGGTCAGTACGCTCATCAAGTGGTTTCCTGATCGCCGTGGCATGGCCGCCGGAATGGCCATCATGGGATTCGGCGGCGGTGCAATCATCGGTTCGCCGCTGAAAAAGTATCTGCTCGGTTATTTCTATCGCGCGCCGCAACGCCTGGCGAACGACGTTGATCTCGTGTCGCAAGACAGTCAGAAGTTCGTCGAGTTGGCTGGCAAATTGCAGGAAGTCGTCGTCGTCGGTGCGAATGAAGCAACAAACACAATTCATCAGGGGGTCTACGTTGTTGGCACCGGCAACACCGGCGCAGAAGCGACATTTCTCGTTCTGGGCCTTGTCTACTTTGTGGTGATGTTGATCGCGTCGTTTTCGTATCGGCTGCCGAAACCGGGATGGCTGCCAGCCGGTTGGACACCACTTACTGAAGACGATGCCGAAAGTAAGATGATCACCACACACAACGTGGGCGTCGATAGCGCGATGGCGACACCGCAGTTCTACCTGTTGTGGGTCGTGCTCTGTTTTAACGTGACCGCGGGCATCGGCGTGCTCAGTGTGGCCGAGACGATGATGAGAGAAATCTTCGGCACGACCCTGCCTGGCACGGTCGACGAGCAATTCGCAGTGATCTATGTCTCGATGATCGGCGTGTTCAATATGCTGGGCCGTTTCTTCTGGGCGTCCGCGTCGGACTACATTGGCCGAAAAACGACGTACACCATTTACTTCGTGCTGGGCATGCTGCTGTATCTGTCGATTCCTTACACCGCCAGCCAAGTCAGTGCGACAGCCAACGCCGTCTGGCTGGTTTGTTTCTACGCGGTGACGATGATCATCTTCACCATGTACGGCGGCGGATTCGCCACCATCCCAGCGTACCTGTCCGACCTGTTCGGCTCAAAATTCGTGGGCGGAATCCACGGCCGCCTTCTCACCGCCTGGAGCACCGCCGGCGTCCTCGGCCCGCTGGCCATCACCTCACTCAGAGAAAACGCCCTCAACCGAGCCATCCGGAAACTGGCGGCCAACGTTGACCCCAACACATTCCGAGAGAAATTCGGCGAACCCATCGCGCAACTCGACGACCTGATCGAGAAGAACACCGTCACCGTCGCCAAACTCATGGAAATCGCCCCCGCCGGAACCATCGACCCCTCGGCCACGCTTTACAACTCGACCATGTACCTGATGGCCGCACTGCTGGGGGTGGCGTTGGTTTGTAATCTGCTGGTGAAACCGGTGGATGAGAAGTTTCACTTGCGGGAGGAGGAGTAGCGGAAGCCTCTGCTACTGGATGGCCCAAGTACCAGATATCTGATCAACTCGTTATTGAATGGCCACAAACATGACGTGGGTAATTGGTGCTTCAACCGTTTTCGGATACGGAATCGTCATTTCTGACATCCGTGTCACCAATGAAGCAACTGGACAAAGATGGGACGTGCTTCAAAAGGCATTTCCCGTTGGAAAGTTCATTGTTGGCGGATTTACTGGGAACGTTTCTGTTGGTCTGAAACTCTTGGATAGCCTCAAGCAATTTCTTAAAGACACGCAGCCCGAACAAGACGAATGTTGGGAGCCTGAGTGGGTTGCTGATGAATGGTGCCATCAAGCAAGAAATATTTTTGCATCTGAGGAAAATCGAAATCCGAATGTCGGTGACACGCACATACTTACTGTTGGCATCTCGCCAGATGAATCCACCTTCGGCAATGGCAAGGTCTGTGTTACTGCCTTTCGCAGCCCAAGCTTCGATCCCGAGACAGTAGTTGGGGGCAATCGTGCCATAAGTGTTGGTTCCGGCTCGCAAGTCGAACGATACCGAGAATCCTTGGAGTATCTGATATCGGATCCGAACTTGATCTACATGCAGGGAGAGATTGGCAACACCGGTGGCTTTGCAGGTGTTGTTGCCAACATGATCCATCGAGATGTCACGCTCCACCCAGTTGAGAGTGTCAGTCCGCATGCTCACTTCTTCGTCATTCGATTAGGCCAAATCCAAGAGCAGCGGACTGAAGGGATGCCAAATGTAGCGACCAACTGGAACGAACTATTGCAAGAGCTCACACCCACAGGCCAAACAGATACAAGTGCGCTGGTCGCCGACGCTACCCGGAGTCGGTGAGTGGGGCGCGACATCACCATTCAACGTCACCCGAGGATTCACATCCTCGGCTCGCCTGCAGCCACGAAGAACCGCTACGGGTGCGGTGTGATCGCAATGATTGTGATCTGTTTCTTGTCCGGCCCGTAGTACCAGAAGACGCGGTATGCTCCGGGCGTTTTGTTCTGGGCGTACGCCTCGAAGACTTTTTTTTTCTTGTCGAACGGGTTTTCTATCGAGTCGTATTCGTGCGTCTTCAGGCTGGGGTGTCGAGGATTGTTTGAGAGTAGCTTGATCGTTTTCGCAACCTGTTTGAACATGCCTTCCGCCTTGGACGATTTCGTAGTTTTCTTCTTTTTTCTTGCTGCTCTGCGGGCTGCGGATTTCGCCTTCAATTCCAGATACGTTTTCGTAGCCGCTGCCGTCCATTTCACTTCGTGCATGCCGCGCTGCTCACAAGATGGAACAGGAATTCTTTTGCGATACCGGTTCGAATTGACGTGGGGCTAATCCTCGACGTCGTCCAACTGGTCAAGGTCTGCCGCCACGTCGGGCGGCGAATCGGAAAACGCTCCGCGACGTGCGTCGTCCAGCCCTGCACGGACCCGGTCCAACGCGGTCTGATTCCTGTACAGCCAAGCCTCCCCAACGGGAATCATGACCACCGGCTTGATCACAATGCAATCCGGGCTGGAATCATCAATGATGACAGTCTGCCCCGCGAATCGGGCTCCCAGCGTGACCCGTCCTTTGCTGTCTAATGTTTTCGTGTTCAAGCTTGTACTCCCAGAAAGGCGAGATGGACTTGGATGCCTTCCCTTGATTCTACGCCAAACGGCAAAGTGGTCAAGTGGGATATCCCCACATTGCATCAAGTGGTCAAAAGAAAGGTCTTGAGTGTTCTTGTAACATCAGCAATGGCAAGATGTTGTGTTAGCTCATGGGGCGAGTCTTGCGGCGTTACCATTCAACGTCACCCGAGGATTCACATCCTCGGCTCGCCTGCACGCCCCGAGCCGAACACTGCCGAGTCTACCAGCAAACATCACTTGGCCGACTTCTTCAGCGCCTTCTCGACTTCCGGGACGAGCGTTTCGTTGGCTGAATCTTCGGCGACTACGGCGGTGACTTTGCCTTGGCCGGCAACGACGGCGGTCATGGCCACGTCGGCGTTGATGC
>Ga0115002_10010397_pt1 | contig 10018 bp, 9 predicted proteins | sample ArcticOcean_MG_C_8_FD_89576 | JGI IMG/M metagenome (GOLD analysis project Ga0115002, IMG submission 89576) | Marine microbial communities from western Arctic Ocean - ArcticOcean_MG_CB11_86 | ecosystem: Environmental > Aquatic > Marine > Oceanic | place: Arctic Ocean: Canada Basin | collected...
CATCATTTGCCATTTTCTAATCCCCCGAGACCGGATTGATGACAAGGCTGCCGGAAATTCGTCGCTCGGCTGACGCCCCCGGATCAATCACCACTGTGGTGAACGAAGATTCGATAATCGCCGGCCCCGCGATGCTGGCGCCGCGCTCCATATCCTCAAAGCGCAATACTTTGGTATCGACCAAACCGACGTCGGTAAAATAGGCCTTGCGGCTGGCCGGCACATCGGCGCCACTGGCGGCCTCCTGGACATCCCATTCCAAACTGTCGCGTAATTTGCAGCTCACATTGGCACGCCAGCCGACGACCTCCACTTCCGATTTGTTATCGGCGATGGCGAAGATTTCTTCGTGGGTGGTGTGGAAGTCATCGCGCAGATTCACCACATCCTGGGCGGTGGCGATGCGATTGCCACGTAGCGGCACTTCGATTTCCCAGATTTGGCTGGGATAACGCGCTTCTGCCGTGAACTCGATGGTTTGCTCGATGGAATCAGCGCCCGGCCCGGCAATGAACTCGCGGCAACTATTTTCCAGGCTGGCCAACAGATCATTCACCCGCTCGGTCTCAAAATCAGCCGTCTGGGTATAGAGCGTGCCGCTGAACTCGGCCCGAAGGTCCGACATCAAGCCGCCCGCAGCACTAAGCGCCGCCGCCACATCTGGGATGATGGCGCTGCCGCAGCCGAGCCGGCGCGCAATGGCCGTCACGTTCAAACCCGCCGCACCGCCGCCGCCGATCAACACCGCACCGCGCGGATCGATGCCCTGGTTGACGGTAATATCCTCAATCGCGTGCACCATGTTTTCGGTGGCAACTGTCAAGATTGCCGCCGCCGCCTCATGCAAGCCAAAGCCGAGCTTATCGCCAACATGAGTTTGGATGGCATTGGCAGCCGCCTCCCGGTCCAGGCTCATAGCGCCGCCGAGGAAGAAATCCGGATCGATCCAGCCAAGCGCCACGGAGGCGTCCGTGACCGTCGGCTCAACCCCGCCTTTGCCGTAGCAGACCGGCCCGGGCTCCGCGCCGGCGCTCTTCGGGCCAATATGGAGAAGGCCACCTTCATCGACCCAGGCGATAGAGCCACCGCCGGCGCCGATGCTTTTCACATCTACCGCCGGGAAGCCGGTCATATGACCGCGGTAAGGCTCGCCAATCCAGGTTTCCCGGGTCCAGGGAATACGCCCGCCGCGCACCAGGCTGACATCAAAGGTAGTGCCGCCGGTATCGGCAATGATCGCCGTATCGGCGCCGCTGTCGGCCTGCGCATAGGCGCGCCCGGCGAGGGGCGCCATGGCGGGGCCGGAATTGATCGAATGGATCGGTGATTTCGCCATATCGATAGCATCAATGGCGCCGCCCTGGGTGGTCACCACCAGCACTCGACCCTCGAAGCCGGCTTCGCGCAAGCGTGAATTCAGTCCACCCATATATTTGCCCATTAAGGGCTTCAGCGACGCATCGATGGCCGCTGAAGAGGCGCGGCGATACTCCCTGAGCGAGGGATTGAGCGCGTGCGATAAGGTAAAGGGCACGCCCGGCAAATGCTCTTCCAGCAGTTCACCGATGCGTTTCTCGTGAGCCGGATTGACGATTGACCACAGTAGGCAAACCGCCACCGCTTCTACTTCAGCTTCTTTTAGCTTAGCGATAATTTCGATTGCCGCATTTTCATCGAGAGCGTCACGCACGCTACCGTCAAATTTGATACGCTCCGGCACCTCATAGGTGAGCGAGCGCGGCACATAGGGCTGCGGGTAGGGCACGGTGAAATTAAACGGCTCGATCCGCCCGCCTTCGCGCAGCACCAGAATATCCGGATGTCCCTGGGTGGTGATAAAGGCTGTGCGGGCAGTGTTGCCGGTGATGATGGCGTTAATGGCGTGGGTTGTTCCATGGATCAGCATATCGCCCTTGGCGAGGAGATCCGGCAGCGACAGGCCGTAATCGGTGGCGGCCAGCGCCAGGGTGTCCAAAACCCCGGCTACAGGGTCGCTCGGCGTGGTCGAGGCCTTATACATGCGGACTTCGCCGCTATCGCCCTCAACCACCAAATCAGTAAAAGTGCCTCCGGTATCGACCGCAAATCGCATCGTTCCGCCTCATCCCGCTGCGTGGACCCAGCCCAGGCACCCGCCTGTCCGGCCCACTATTGTTATTGCCTTGCTCAATTCTACGCGGCAACCTAGCCTGATTTTGACGCCACGCCAATAATGTGATCACAAGAGAAAATATTATTATACAAACTGTAATCACAATATAATATTCAAATTCATGTTATTTTATAAATATTTACATGAGAATTATCTTTAAAATTAGTGTTATTTTTATTTTTAATGATCACAAAATAATACCCGTTTCTTCTCATTTCCCGATATTGCCAATTAAGCGATCGACCTGAGAAGAACCAAACCACCGTTTGTCCGCCGGGATTACTTGCCGCTAATTGCCTGTCCGGGCTATCGTCTGAAAAATCAAAAAATCTGCAGGGAGAGCAACATGGCGAGCGATACGGTCCCGGCGCATGGACGGAATATGGATTTGGACGGCGCCTATGCCGCCGCCGAGGAGCGCTTCACGGCGGCCAATCCGGAGAGCCTGGTGCAATATGCGCGTGCCTGCGAAAGCCTGCCCGGCGGCAATACCCGCACCGGCATGTATTACGCCCCCTACCCGCTTGCCATGGCGCGCGGCGAAGGCGCCTATATGTGGGATATTGATGGCCACCGATACCATGATTATGCCGGTGATTTTTCCGCCGGGCTCTATGGCCATTCCAACCCGATTGTCCACGGGGCAATAAAGCAAGCCCTCGAAGGCGGCGTAACATTTGGCTCGGCCAGCGTGCATGAAGCGCGCCTTGCAGCGTTGGTTTGCGCGCGCGTGCCCTCGATTGAGCGCGTGCGATTCTGCAATTCCGGCACCGAGGCCAACATCATGGCCCTGGTTACCGCCAATGCCGTTACCAAGCGCAGTAAGATCATGGTGTTTGAGGGCGCCTATCACGGCGGCACATTATCGTTCCCGCCGGGCGGCTCACCGATCAACGTGCCGTTCGATATTATCCAGGCGCCCTACAACGATCTCGATGGCACAAACGCGATGTTCGATGCGCATGGCGATACGCTGTCGGCGGTGCTGGTCGAAACCATGCAGGGCGCCGGCGGCTGTATTCCGGGCGCACCGGATTTTCTGGCGCTGCTTCGCGAGCGCGCCACACAGCACGGCGCCATCCTGATATTCGATGAGGTTATGACCTCGCGCCTCGGCCCGACCGGGCGCCAGGGCGCACTTGGCATCACGCCCGACATGACAACTCTCGGCAAATATGTCGGCGGCGGCATGACCGCCGGCGCCTTTGGCGGGCGAGCCGATATCATGGCCCATTACGATCCGCGCGAAAAAGGCCATTTCGTCCATCACGGCACCTTCAACAATAATGTCCTGACCCTGGCCGGCGGGGCTGCGGGCTTGGAAAAAGTCTATACACCCGAGGCCGCCACGGCGCTTACCGCTGAAGGCGAGGCGCTGCGGGTGCGGCTCAACGCGCTCGGACAAAAGCACGGCCTGCCCTTCCAGGCGGCGGGCTATGGCTCGTTGATGAACATTCATTTTGTCGATGGCGAGTTACGCAGCCACAAGGATCTCGCCGGGCGCAATCTCACCGCCCTCGATCTCTTCCATCTCGAAATGATCGCTGCCGGCATCTACATTACCCGGCGCGGCTACATGGCCTTAAGCCTCGCCCTGACAGAAGATGACCATGATTATCTGGTTAGCGAAGTGGATAAATTTCTCACCACCCATGGCAAATTAATCGCGCCCTAATCCAGCTTATCCATGCCAGCATAGGTTTCCAGATTGGCGTCTATGTTGATCGCCTGGCCGGAGATGTGGCGGCCCTGGTAGGAGCATAGATAGACCACCAAGTCGGCGATCTCCTGTTCTTCAACGCCGGTGCGCATGGAGATACGGCTGAGGATGATGTCTTTGATTTCGTCATAAGAGCGCCCTGACGCATCCGCCTTAGCTTGAAGCACGAGACGCGCGCGATCATTCAACACATAGCCGGGCAGGACCGCATTGACGCTGATATTGCGCGGGCCAAGCTCCATCGCCAGGGTATCGGTCAGGCCGATCACGGCGCGCTTGGCGGTGGCATAAGGCAGACGCAGCGGAAAGGCCAGTCGCCCAGCGGTAGAGGAAATATTGATGATCGCGCCCTTGCCGGCTTCGCGCATCAGCGGCACAGCACGGCGAGCGCAGTAAAATTGACCATCCACATCAACGCCGATGGTCGAGCGCCATTCTTCATCGCTGATATCCTCGACCCGCTTGGTCGGTCCGGCAACGCCGGCATTATTAATCAGCACATCCACGCCGCCCATGGCTTCATTGGCCGCTTCGAACAGGCGATCCACATCGGCGGATTTACTCACATCAGCGATAGCGCCGCCGATTTCCGGACGGGCCGAAGCCAGCGCGCTTAAATGACCCTCGACTACATCGCAGACGAAGACCTGGGCGCCGTTATTGGCCAACGTCTCAGCGATAATCCGGCCAATTCCCGAACCGCCGGCGGTGACGACAGCGCGCCGACCGTTACAATTGATATCCATGCGCAATGTACCTTAATTAAAATTGTTTTGCCTACGTTAACCGGCGCGGCGCGTTTTGCCGAGGGGGATTGTCAGGCCGCTTCTGCGCGCGCATAAACGCATCTTACCAAAAACACGGCAGGTGAGCGATGACTAATTGCGACTTTCTAGTGGTTGGCGCCGGCATGGCGGGTGCCTCGGCAGCTTACGAACTGGCCGGCTTGGGCTCGGTCATCTTGATCGAGCGCGAGGATGTCCCCGGCTACCACACCACCGGGCGCTCCGCTGCCGTCTTTACCGAAGCCTATGGCAATCGCGAAATCCGTGGCCTGACAACCGCCAGCCGGGCATTTTACGATGCGCCGCCGGAGGGCTTCGGCAAGGACCCGCTGTTAACGCCGCGCGGCGGGCTGTTCATCGGTCGCGAAGACCAGCAGGACGAACTGCAACAGCATTACCGCGACTGCCACACCCTGGTGCCGAGCGTCACTTTGGTGGACGGCGCCGAGGCCTGCCGCCTGGTGCCGATCCTGCGTGCCGATTATGTCGCCGGTGCGGTTTACGAGCCCGACGCGATGGGCATTGACGTAAACGCATTGCATCAAGGCTATTTGAGCGGCCTTAAAGCACGCGGTGGCAGCTTGATAACCGATGCGGAATTAATCAGCCTCAAACGGACGGACGGTCTGTGGCAAGCCGAAACTCGCGCCGGTGCCTACGTCGCGCCGGTGGTGGTAAACGCCGCCGGCGCCTGGTGTGATGTGGTCGGCGAATTGGCCGGAATGCGCCCCATTGGCCTCGTGCCCAAACGGCGCACCGCCTTTGTCTTTGATGCGCCGGATGGCATCGACACCAACAGCTGGCCCTTGATGGCGGATATCGGCGAAGAATTCTATATCAAGCCCGATGGCGGGCGTCTGCTCGGTTCACCGGCCGATGAAACTCCCATGCCGCCGCAGGATATCCAGCCGGACGAACTCGATATCGCCATCGCCGTCGACCGCATCGAAAAAGCAACGACGGTGAAAATTAAGCGCATCCATAATAAATGGGCCGGCCTGCGCAGCTTCGTCGCCGATAAGACTCTGGTCGCCGGATTTGATTCAGAAGCGGAAGGCTTTTTCTGGCTCGCCGGGCAAGGCGGCTACGGCATCCAGACCGCGCCCGCCATGTCGTCGATCACGGCAGCATTGGCAAGTGGCGGCAGCTTCCCCGCCCATGTTGCCGAGCGCGGTGTCAGCGCCGCCGACCTCGACCCGGCGCGCTTGCGTTAATACCAACGGATATCTTTTGTTTGAGCCTTCAAGCGCCGGGCGGTCGCGCTTGCCGGAATGCTGGACGGATTCCGGATGGTGTTGCCGCTTGGTAGAATTTTTGAAGGCAGCCAGGTGGTGACAGGTGTTAAAAATAACTAGCGCGACCGCGCGCCCGAGTTAATACGAGGCAGCCAAGCGGGCGGATGCCCGCGCCCGGCGTTTGAGGGACCAAACAAAAAAACAGATGCCCCACCCGGCCTTATAAACACTTATCCAGTTTACTTATCTATTCCACCGGCTCGCTGAGTACGACGACCTGGCCGTCGCGCACGGCGCGGTAGAAACAATTGGGTCGGTTGGTGTGGCAGGCGGGGCCGGTTTGTGCGACCAGGAGGAGCAGCGCGTCGCTGTCGCAGTCATAGCGTAGCTCTACCAATTTTTGCACATGGCCAGAGCTTTCGCCTTTGCGCCACAGCGCCTGGCGGGAGCGCGACCAATAGCAGACGCGCCCTGATTCAAGCGTTTCGCGCACCGCATCGGCATTCATATAGGCAAGCATCAACACTTCGCCGGTCTCAGCGTTTTGCGCGATAGCTGCAACCAGACCATCGCGGTCGAATGTCAGCTCGGCGATAACTTTTGCGGCAATTTCTGTCATGTCGTTCATGGCTTTCCTATAGGCGCATGGGGCGCCTGTATCAAATGACGGCGTACAAACAGCACAGGGCCGGCAATGACAAGACTGAGCAAAAACACCACCAAAGCAGCAACCACAATGGAGGGGCCGGAGGGAGTGTCCCACTCGAGCGAACCAAACAGCCCCCCGACCACCGCCAGACAGCCGGCCAGGCTAGCCAGGGCCGCCATTTGCTCAGGCGTTTGCGCCAATCGGCGCGCCGCAGCCGCTGGGATGACCAGCAGGGAGGCAATCAACAAAACGCCGACGATCTTCATGGCGAGCGCCACCGAAAGGGCGATCAATAGCATAAAGATAATGCTGACCAGCGTCACTCGCGCACCTTCCGCCCGCGCCAATTCCTCATGCACCGTGATCGCCAGCAAGGGGCGCCACAAAAACGCGATAACGATGAGAATGAGCAGCCCGCCGCCATAAATCCAAATAAGATCGATGCGGTTGACGGCGAGGATATCGCCGAACAGATAGGCCATCAGGTCAAGCCGCGCGCCATGCACGAAACTGACCGCCACCAAGCCGAGGGACAGCGCGCCATGGGCGAGAATGACGAGCAACGTATCGCCGGCCAGACGGCGCTGGCGCTGCAATAGCAACAGCATCGCCACCAGGGCCACACAAACCGCGACAATGCCGAGCGTAAGATCGATTCCGAGCGCCAGGCCGAGCGCCACACCGAGGAGCGCGCCATGGGCGAGGGAATCGCCGAGATAGGCCATGCGCCGCCACACCACAAAACAGCCAAGAGGGCCCGCCAATAGGGCCACGCCGATGCCGCCCAAGAGAGCACGCAGGAAAAAATCATCAAACATATTCAGGTGCCGGAAGGTGGCTTAGGAGAATGCGGGTGCGCATGCGGATGGGCGCGAGGCTCCGCTTCTAATGATCCGCCAATGGGCAGCACCTCGCCAGCCAGATCATGGGCGTGACGATGATGATGATGATAAAGCGCAACACTCTCCGCCGCGCGCGGGCCAAACAGAGCGACATATTCCGGATGCGCGCTGACAGCTTCCGGTGCGCCCGAGCAACAGATATGGCCGTTCAGGCAAAGCACCCGATCCGTCGCGCTCATAACCATGTGAAGATCATGGCTGACCACCAGCACGCCACAGCCGCGCTCCCGGCGCAGACGCTCGATCAAATCGAACATATCGATCTGGCCTTGAAAATCGACCTGCTGCGCCGGCTCATCCAATACCAGGAGGTCGGGATTGCGCAGCAAGGCACGCGCCATCAGCACACGCTGAAGCTCACCACCCGATATCTCCTGCACCTGCGCCCCGCGCAAATGCGGCACGCCGACCTCTTCCAATACAGTGTTTATTTCTCTGCGCCCAACCTTCGCAGCCATGCGTAAAAAGCGCTGCACTGTTAATGGCAGAACGGCATCAATCATCAGGCGTTGCGGCATATAGCCGATGACTAAGCCGGCCGCCTTCTTGATATGTCCATCCTGATGAGCAGTGAGACCGAGTATCGCGCGGATCAATGTGCTCTTGCCGGCGCCGTTGGGGCCGATCAGGCTAACGATCTCACCGCCGGAAATACTTAAATTCACACCGGACAAAACCTGACGCCTGCCATAGCGCACGCCGAGTCCATCAACCGAAACCAGAGCCTTCGCGCCGCTGGCTAGGTCGGCGGCTACGTCGGTGGTTACCTCGGTGCTGAATTTCTTATCGGATAATGCGTTCATAGCGCTGCGCATCTCGGGCATTCGCCGTGCAGCTCTACCGTTTGGCGGTGCACCGTGAAGCCGGCCTGTGCTGCCTGGCCGGCAACCGCCTTGGCTATCGCCGCACCATCCATCTCACTCACCTCGCCGCATTCCTGGCAGATCAGAAATTGCGCATTGTGATGTGCATCCGCGCCACTGCAGCCGACAAAAGCATTCAGACTATCGACCCGATGCACCAAGCCATGCGCCATGAGAAACTCCAGCGCGCGGTAAACGGTTGGCGGGCGCACCGGCTTTTCGCTATCGCTCAAGCGATCCAACAAATCATAGGCTTTCACCGCTTTGTGACTGTCCCAGATCAATTCAAGCACGCGCCGGCGCATGGCGGTCAGACGCGCGCCGCGCTGACGGCAGAGCGCATCTGCCCGATTCAACGCCCGACCAACACATTTATTATGCGCGTGACGCGCACCGTGAAAGGCCTGGGTATCATGCCCGCCGCGCGCCTCTTTGACATGACGCGCACTGCTCGATTGTTCGGCTCTTGCCATACCGGCTCCTGCTCCTAACTTGGCGCCGTCTCGGCACCAAATTGCGCAATTAGATTGACGTACAAATGATACTTTATAACAATGCATTTGCAATTGCACGTACAAGCTCCGGTGCTTCGTTCACCGGTGTCTTGCTCTATCGATTGAAACCCTTATGAAAACAGTAAAATGGCACGCCCTGTTATTGGCGTTGATTCTCAGCGCGGCAACCAGAGCCGGTGCGGCGGAGCCGAATGTGGTTGTCAGCATCTATCCGCTGCATTCGCTTGCTGCCAGCGTGATGGCCGGTATCGCCAAGCCAATATTGTTGCTGGAAAGCGGCACATCGCCACATAATTTTGCCCTCAAGCCATCGCAGGCGCGTCTGTTGCAGTCGGCAGACCTCATCATCTGGATCGGTGAAGGGTTGGAATATCCCCTCACCCGTTTTGTCGAAAATCTACCGCCTGGGCGATCTCTGCCGCTAACTGCCCCGGATGCCGGGCGCCAACAAAACCTCCATATCTGGCTCGATCCGGATCGGGCGCGGCTGATCGTATCGACGTTGGTCGATAAACTTTCCGCCCTCGACCCGGAACATGCCGCTCGCTATAGGGCAAACGGCGCTCAGCTTAACAGGCAGATTGGCAAACTGGCGAGCGAGTTGGAGCTATTGCTACGGCCTTACCGCAATGTGCCCTATATCGTCTATCACGATGCCTACAGCCATTTTGAGCGCCGTTTCGGGCTCACCAACCAGGGCGTCGTCACACCTGATGAGGGGCGCCGGCCCGGTGCCAGCCATATTCGTCACATACGCGCGACCATCGCCGCATCCGGCGCACGCTGCATCTTCCTCGAGCCGCAGTTCGAGCCGCAAATTCTCGCCGCCATTACCGAGGATAGAGACATTCGGGTCGGCGAACTGGACCCGCTTGGCGTCGACCTGGTGCCGGGTGTTTACGGTTTTTTCCACCTAATGCGCAATCTCGCGCGCGGATTTGCTAACTGCCTGTCGCAGCCTTGATGCGCATAAATGGTTAATAACGCCTAGGCAAGCAATAATCACAACAGCCCCATCCATATATTTATCTATTATATATCATGATATTATCATATGACTCGAAGCTATTGGTTAAACCTGCGGATAACTTAAGCGCAAAATAATAATGTAATATCGCGCAAATTAGGCGGGCCACTTCTGGACTTCGCGCGTTTACCATTTGCTAACGTTTAATTTACAATATAGCTAATCCTAAG
>Ga0115002_10010401_pt1 | contig 10016 bp, 9 predicted proteins | sample ArcticOcean_MG_C_8_FD_89576 | JGI IMG/M metagenome (GOLD analysis project Ga0115002, IMG submission 89576) | Marine microbial communities from western Arctic Ocean - ArcticOcean_MG_CB11_86 | ecosystem: Environmental > Aquatic > Marine > Oceanic | place: Arctic Ocean: Canada Basin | collected...
ATTGCCCAACGGCCAACGGGCGCCAGAACCTGACCACCGTCGCTCTCCCGCGTCTCGAGCCAGGCTCCCTCGCCTTCCGCCATCCTTCGAATATCCTCACCGTTTCGAGTTCGTATTCTAGCTTGCGGCAAGGTAATCAAGAACTAGTTATGGTTGGTGGACTTTGCCTCGTTCGCGGGGCTTTCTTATGTTTCGGCTTGGATAATTAAAAGGGGTTGTTATGCGGAAGATGACTTTGGCTTTGGCCGCCGTCTCGATGAGCGTCATCGGTGGGGCTGCTTTCGCCGAGGGTGACCCTGGTGCCGGCGCCAAGGTTTTCAACAAGTGCAAGGCGTGTCACACCATAAAAGAAGGCGGAAAACATAAGGTTGGACCGAACCTGCACAACATTGTCGGTCGAGCAGCCGGCGTTGCGGAGGGATATCGCTACTCGAAGGCGATGGCTAAGTCCGGGATTACCTGGGACGAGGCAACCCTGATCGCCTATCTCGAAAAACCGCGCAAATACCTTAAGGGCACTAAAATGAGCTTTGCCGGCCTCAAAAAGCTGGCCGACCGCGAAAACGTGATCACGTACTTGAAAGCGCCGCAGTAAATAATTCTTCGTTGCTAGCTGCGGACGACCATCACCGAGCATTGCGCCTGCCGCACGATCCATGCGGCATTGGGTCCAAAAAAATAATTTTTTAGCTCGAGCCGGTGCGACCCCACTACGATGAGGCCCGCACCGAATTTTTTACCAGATCGAGAATGGCCCCGTAGGGCTGACCTTGTGCAATATGGGCCTTGGTGTTGGTGCCTTGGGCATGATCCTTGGAAAACGCCCCAATCGTCGCCTTGCCCTCGGCAATCATCTTCAGTTCGAAGTCCTTGAAGAGATGGCCATAAACCTGTCCCGGCAACGGCGGGGCTACCGTGAGAAAATGAAGCTCGACACCACTTTTTTTTCGGGCATCCCCTGCGCAATCGGTACCGACTCTTCCCAAGAGTTCAATTCTTAAAGATCGCCCGGAAACAAAAGTTTCTTGAATATTGTCGTTCTCCTTTAGGCCGGCATACCGACGTCAGTCATCGCGAGAACGGACAGTATCATATTCAGTGGCTCAATATCTGACTCAGGAAAAGTTTGGTGCGATCCGACTGAGGGTTGTTGAAAAACTCGTCTGGGGTGTTTTGTTCAACGATTTGGCCGGCATCCATGAAGATCACTCGGTCGGCGACTTGTGACGCAAAGCCCATCTCATGCGTGACCACGATCATGGTCATGCCGGTTTGCGCGAGGTCGACCATCACGTCGAGGACTTCTTTGATCATCTCCGGGTCGAGCGCCGAGGTCGGCTCATCGAACAACATGATGTTAGGCTTCATGCACAAGCTGCGCGCGATGGCGACACGCTGTTGCTGTCCGCCTGACAGTTGACCCGGGTATTTGTTAGCCTGCTCAGGGATCTTAACCCGCTCGAGCAACTCCATCGCGATTTTCTCTGCCTCATCTTTTGGTGTCTTGCGCACCCAGATTGGGCCCAGAGTGCAGTTCTCGAGCACAGTGAGATGGGGAAATAGATTGAACTGCTGAAAAACCATGCCGACCTCGCGGCGAATGGCATCGATATTTTTGAGATCGTGGGTGAGCGCCGTGCCATCGACAACGATCGAACCTTCTTGATGCTCCTCCAACCGGTTGATGCAGCGGATCAGCGTTGACTTGCCTGAGCCGGAGGGCCCGCAGATGACGATGCGTTCCTGCGGCGCCACTGATAGATTGATTTCGCGTAAAACATGGAAAGCCCCAAACCACTTATTGAGACCAACGATGTCGATCATCGGCTTGGCGTCGGCGGCAACTTGGTTCTGATCCGTAGACATGACGGTTCCCTAGCTGTTTGAAGTATCGAGGCGTTGCTCGAGAACGACTGAGTAGCGCGACATGGAGAAGCACACGACGAAGAAAAAGAGCGAAATGAAAACCTGCGTTTCAACCGCAAGGCCCAGCCAGTCGGGGTTTGCGATCATTGTGCGTCCAATGTTGAGTACATCGAAGAGACCAATGACGATCACGAGCGTGGTGTCTTTGAACAAGCCAATGAACGTGTTGACGATCCCTGGGATAGAAATCTTGAGTGCCTGCGGTAAGACGATGAGGCCCATCGTCTTCCAGTAGCCCAGACCAAGTGCGGAAGCGGCCTCGTACTGGCCGCGCGGCACGGCCTGTAGGCCGCCGCGAATGACCTCTGCCATATAAGCCGACGCAAAGGCCGTGACGACCACTATCACACGCACAACCAGGTCAAGGCTAAATGACGGAGGCAAAAACATAGGCAAGAGGATCGCAGCGACAAACAGCAGCGTGATCAACGGCACACCGCGGAATATTTCGATGAACGCTAGAGAAAGGACGCGGACGATCGGCATGCGTGATCGACGACCGAGCGCTAGGACAATCCCGATTGGCAGTGACAAAACGATCCCGGCCAGCCCGACGGTCACGTTGAGCATGAAGCCGCCAAACTTGTGGGTGGGAACTTCCTCAAGCCCGACCCCACCGATCAGCAAGAACGTCGCCACAACGGGATACGTGAGCGAGAACCACCGCAGGTGTTTTGCACCGGGCATTTTGTCAAACAAGATCGGCGCAAGCGCTGGAATCAAGAGAGCCAGCGCAACATTAACCCGCCAAGTCTGCTCACTGGGGTAAAACCCGTAGAGGAACTGATTGATCCGTTGATCGAACCAAGCCCAGCAGGCACCAGAGCTTGTGCAGGCGAAACGGTCATCGCCGTGGAAGTCAGCGTCAAAGAACGCCCAATCCAGGAGGCCCGGAATGAGGAGCCACAACATGTAGACACCGAGCAACGTAAGAATAGTACTGAGCCAACCCGAAAAGAGATTGGCCCTGACCCAACCGATCACGCCCGAGGTTGCGGCCGGCGGCGGTCGTTCGGCAAGAAGTTCGCTTTGCTGGCGGAAGAACGGTTGTGTCGTCATCGGTCCACCAGCGCGATGTGGCTGTTGTACCAATTCATGAACGCGGACGTTGCCAAACTGAGGCTCAGGTAGACAACCATCCAAATGCCGACGACCTCAATCGCCTGTCCGCTTTGGTTCAAGACCGTGTTGCCGATTGAAACAAAGTCTTGGTATCCAATGGCAATCGCCAGCGACGAATTTTTAGTTAGATTGAGGTACTGACTGGTCAGTGGCGGAATAATTACGCGCAAGGCCTGAGGAATAATGATCTTGCGCATGGTCAAGCGGGGACGCAGCCCCAGTGCATGCGCAGCCTCGGTTTGACCCTTGCTGACCGACAGAATGCCGGCGCGCACGATTTCCGAAATAAAAGAGCCGGTATAGGTCGACAGTGCCCACCAAAGTGCCACGAGCTCGGGTGTGACGTTGAACCCTCCCCGGTAATTGAACCTGGTTCGTTCGGGCATATCCCAATCGAGCGGCTGTCCAGAAACAATAAAGACAATCAAAGCCGGCAGGATGAGTAACCCGAGCCCGACCCACAGCATCGGGAATGGCAGACCCGTCGCCATATGACGCCGATGCGCCCAGCGGCCAACAAAGAAGGTTGCAACGACCCCAAGGGCAAAGAAGATTACGACCCAACCGAACCCATTTTCAAGAATGGGCGCAGGCATGCGGACACCACGGTTGTTCAGGAAAAGGGCTCCGCCGATGGAGAGGCTGTCCGCGACTTTGGGCAGCCCTGTGAGGACTGACCACCAAAAGATGATCTGTAGTAAGACCGGTACATTCCGCGTGAACTCAACGTAAACAGTGATCAAGCGACCGACCAACCAGTTATTTGATAGCCGCAAAACTCCTGCCGTAAAGCCGATCACCGTCGCGCTAATAATACCTAGCGCGGAGACCAACAGTGTGTTGAGAAGACCTACAACAAGCGCGCGACCGAACGTCGATTGCGACGAATAGTCGATCAGTTTTTGATTGATGTCGAAAAATGCCGTGTCACCAAAGAATCCGAAGCCAGGCTCAAGCCCGCGCGCTTGGAGATTGGCCATTGTGTTGGAAACGAAGAACGCTACCAACAGGGCAAGGCCGAGAACGACGAGGACTTGGAACAGCGCGCTACGCGCACGCTCGTCCGTCCACATGCGGCGCAGTTCAAATCCTGCCGGCACGCCTGAAACGGCCATTAGTTCAGGAACTCGTTACCTGAGGGTCAAAAAAGTAGCGCGCCACCCAGATGGGGTGGCGCGCCAACTCTTCCTATCGCATCGGCGGCGCGTAGAGGAGGCCACCCTGCGTATACAGCGCATTCTGCCCACGCTTCAAACCGAGCGCGGTGTTGGTGCCGAGGAAGCGTTCGAAGATCTCGCCGTAGTTGCCCACGGACTTGATCACGTTCACGGCCCAGTCCTTTTCGAGGCCAAGCATCGCGCCGAGCGATCCCTCATTGCCGAGCATACGATTCACTTCAGGATTGTCGGTACCGCTCATCATCCGACCCACGTTAGCCTGCGTCACACCGTACTGCTCTGCGTTAATCAGCGCATTGAGGGTCCAACGTGCGATATCCGCCCATTGGTCGTCGCCCTGACGGACGAGCGGGCCAAGCGGCTCTTTCGAAATGATCTCTGGGAACACCATGTGATCATCCGCGTTCTCGAACGTGGTCTTGGTTGCAGCCAAGCCAGATGCATCCGTTGTGTACACGTCACAACGTTCAGCAAGGTAGGCGACGCGTGCTTCTTCGTTTGTCTCAATCGGAACGGGCTCGTAAGTCATCTTATTGACGCGGAAGAAGTCAGCGAGGTTGAGCTCAGTGGTGGTGCCGGTCTGGATGCAAACTGACGCGCCGTCGAGATCTTTAGCACTCTTGATGCCGAGCGACTTACGGCCAATGAAACCCTGACCGTCGTAGTAGTTCACGCCGACGAAGGTGAAGCCGAGGTCCACATCGCGCGAGAACGTCCACGTCGTGTTGCGCGACAGCACGTCGATTTCGCCAGATGCTAATGCAGGGAAACGGTTGGCCCCGGTTAGGTTGACGTACTGCACTTTGTTGCCGTCGCCTAGCGCGGCCGCAGCCACGGCCTTACAGAACGCGACATCGAAGCCTGTCCAGTTACCTGCGTCATCGGTGTAAGCAAAACCAGGCAACCCCGTGTTAATGCCACACTTCAAAATGCCAGCCGCGCGGACATCGTCCAGCGTGGCCGCGTGGCCAACACTAGCGCCGCCAATAGTGGCCGATGCCACCAGCGCCGCTGCAAGATATTTGATCGATCTCATGGTTTATCCTCCAATTGATTTTCGCGCCGACGGGTGGACGATCAGAACAACGGTGGACCGCTCTTATCCCGGCAGCTTGGTCGAACCTTATCCACATCACCGCACGGGACCAAGCGACGCTGTGAATAATACGGCAGCGAAATTGACCCAGCGTCAATATGACCGCGTGGACTGGGGCCGCACGTTCGCGGGACGAGATTGGAACTTAACGCCATCGAAACCACGGTGCTGCATAATCGCGCAACAAAACCGGGAAATACCCTGCAATTGCGGGCCGTGGCCCGCGGCGCGTATGGTGCCCCATCAGGTACGGACAAATAGAGCGATATGAGCCTCGTTCTCGAGCTATTGGCGCACGTCGAAAAAGACGCGCCGCGAAACGTCAGCCAACTCCTTGACCGGTTTCTCGGCAAATGCCGTGAAATGACAGGCTCGGATGCCGGCACGGCGTATATCGTCCGTCGCCGCGGCCGCGAGCACGTCCTAGACCCCGTCATCCGGCAAAACACAATTTCGACAAACCGCCTCGCGCCGGATGACGCCATGCCGCTTACTGCAGCCACCATTGCTGGTTATGTCGCTGGCTCCGGGGAGGTCGTATCGCTTGCGGATGTGAACCGCGTGCCAACCACACGGCCATATCGATTCAACGCCGCTATTGAGGCACCAGGATTGGACGTTGGCGCATTGGTCTGTTTTCCCATCATGACATTTCAGGGCCATGTCGTGGCGGTAGTCGAATTGGCCATGCATCGCGACACTTCGGAGAAGAAGCCATTCTCCGGCGATATAATCGACGGGCTAGTGGAGGTTGCTGCGGTGATCTCGGGTTACGTGGAACGCACGGATAACCTCGAGAAAATTGAAAAAAAGAACGTCAAGCTCCGCCAGCGAAACAAAGCGCTGGCACGCCAGCGCGAGCTGATCGGGCAACTGCAGGAAGAGACCGAGGAAGCTTTCAAGCTATCGATCAGTCTACTCGCACGCGCAGCCGAGATTCACGACGAGGGCACAGGCAACCACATCGTTCGCGTGAACGAATATGCGTTTTTCTTGGCGCAGCGACTGGGTATGGAGAAGGACTTTTGCGACGAGATCCGGTATTCGGCACAGCTTCATGACGTCGGCAAGCTCAGCGTCGACCAAGGGATCTTGAATAAGGATGGCGAATTGACTTCGGAAGAGCGTCAGCAAATGGATCAGCACCCCATCTTAGGATTTCAAATCCTATCCGACTCCCATCGCCTCAAACTCGCTGCGGAGATCGCCCTGTTTCACCATGAAAAGTGGGATGGCTCTGGGTATCCACACGGGGTCAAAGGCGAAGAAATACCGATATCAGCACGCATCGTTTCGCTGGCGGATACCTATGACGCGCTGCGCGCAGAACGCTCATACAAACCTGCCTATTCGCACGACCAGACGGTGGACGTCATGATCAATGGGGATAAACGGATAGACCCAAGCGGACACTTTGATCCAGGACTGATCGAGATTTTCAGCCACAATCACCTGGGCTTCGATAAGATTTGGCGGGAATTCCTGGATACCTAGAGCCAGCGCCCCAGACCGCGTACGCTGCTTCCCTGATCCCTCGCAGCGTGTGGTTCCGATGCTGAGACGCCTTAGGCGTGCCCATCATATTCTGATCCCCTTCGCATTCATCGTTCTTGCGGTTGTGGTGCGCACTTCCGTACCGCAGGTCGAAGAGCTGCGAATGCGCGTTTTCGACGTCTACCAACGGCTCGCGCCGCGTGAGTATGTGCCGGTGCCAGTCAAATATGTCGACCTGGATGACGAATCACTCGAGCGCATCGGGCAGTGGCCGTGGCCAAGAACATTTGTTGCGCAGCTCGTCGCGCAACTTGCGAATGCCGGCGCGGCCGCAATTGTCTTCGACATCGTCTTTGCTGAACCTGACCGGACCTCGCCCCAACATGTCGTCGATCTGTGGCCGCTTACACCCGAGGTTGAGGCACTCAAGAAAAACATGGGCGACCTACCCGACCATGACACGGTGTTGGCTGAAGTGATCGCGCAAACCCCGGTGATTACCGGGTTCGTGCTGACCGGCGACCCCAGCCTGCCGCGAGTGCCGGCCCAGACGGCTTCCTTTGCTTACGGTGGCGACAATCCGCTGGAATACTTGTTCGGATTTCGGGGGGCAGTGGCCAATCTTGAGATTCTGACAGAGAACGCATCCGGCAACGGTTCCTTCAATCTCGTGGCGGAACGCGATGGGATCGTGCGGCGGGTACCAATGTTCATGAGGCTGGAGGGACAGCCTAACCCCTACCCGTCCCTAACGGCCGAGGTCATGCGCGTGATTCAGGGGGCGCGGACCTACATCATAAAGACGACCGGAGCGAGCGGCGAGCTCGGGTATGGCGGTGTTAAGCTTGGGCTGAACAACATCAAGATCGGGAACTACGAATTGCCAACCGGCCCGAATGGTCGGATTTGGCTCCACTTCACAGGGCACGTCCCGGAGCGTCGCATCCCAGCCTGGAAGGTTCTTAGCCCAGAGTTTGACGCTGAGACTGTTGAGGGACAGATCGTTTTCATCGGCACGTCGGCAGCGGGCCTGTTCGATATTCGGGCAACACCATTGGAAGCCGCTGCACCGGGCGTTGAGATCCACGTCCAGGCCGTCGAGCAAATACTGCTCGATCATTACCTTGAACGACCAGATTGGGCGGACGGTGCCGAAATCATCTACATGGTCTTGCTCGGCCTATTGTTACTTCTGGTTTTGCCTCGGGCGGGCGCCCTTTTGAGCGCCATAGCCGGCGCCCTGGGTGTGGCGGTTGCTGTCGCCGCTTCGTGGTATTTCTACAAGGAGCTGTTGTGGCTGCTTGATCCGATTTTCGCCTCCGGCGTCGTTGTCATCGTTTACATGTCGAGCACGCTGCTCAACTTCCTCCGCACGGAGGCAGAGAAGCGCCAAGTGCGCGGCGCGTTTAGCCAGTACCTATCGCCGGCGCTGGTCGAGCAACTCGCTAACGAACCAGAACGCCTCGTCCTTGGCGGCGAAATGCGCAACATGACGCTGCTGTTCTGCGACATTCGTGGTTTCACCACCATCTCCGAGCAATTCAAGACCGACCCCACCGGTCTGACCAAGTTGATCAACCGGTTCCTTACCCCGATGACCGACATGATCCTTGATCGGCGAGGCACGATCGATAAATACATGGGCGACTGCATCATGGCGTTCTGGAATGCACCCCTCGATGACAAGGTCCACGCCGCGCATGGACTGGAATCCGCCCTAGCGATGTTTAATGCGCTCGATGGGCTGAACGAAAGCCTCAAGCAGGAAGCCGAGAGCGAAAATAGGACCCACTACCCAATCAACGTTGGGATCGGTCTTAATACGGGTGAGTGCTGCGTGGGCAACATGGGGTCCGATAAACGTTTCGATTATTCGGTATTGGGCGACGCCGTGAACTTGGCGGCCCGCCTAGAAGGCCAGTCCAAAAACTACGGTGTCGGCGTCGTCATCGGTCAAGAAACCCGCTTAGCCGCGGACGAGTTTGCGTCGATCGAACTCGATCTCATTGCGGTGAAGGGTAAGACCGAACCAGTGTTGATCTATGGCCTGCGCGGAGACGCAAAAGAAAAGTCGACCCCGAACTTTCAGGCGCTTGAAGAAAAGCACGAAGCCATGATCACCGCCTATCGCGGCCAACAGTGGGGCGAGGCAAGCGCGCTGATCTCGTCATGTCGCGAACTCGCCCTAAAAACCAGTGGCGAAGCAAACGGGCTCGGTGGATTGGGCGTGCTCTACGATCTCTACGTGGAGCGGATCGCCGCATATAGGGCCGCCCCCCCCGATGATGACTGGGACGGGGTCTTCATCGCAACATCGAAGTAAGACGATCGCCGCACCTTGCGCCGCAGAATTGGGCGGCTCGATCAGCAAGATCACGCATTGATGTAGCGCACCAGTTTGACTCTACTGGCATGTATCGGAATAATAGGCTCAAGAACATATGCATTCGAGGCTTTTAGTTGATATTTCAAGTATTCGCCCGATTAACCTCTCCATTACTTTAGTAACCGAAGAAACATATATTCTTTACTTCCGGGTACTGAAAAAAACATTGGTAGAAGGCATAAAATTTTCAAATAGACCCCTTCTCTAAAGACGGGGAAGCCCACTGGGAGGACACGACACCATGACGCAAGAAGACAAAACGACCCATCCGCACATTCCTGAGTTGGTGAACCAGCTCAAAAAAGGCGAGATCGACCGCCGACAGTTCGTGCAGAGCGCTGCGGTGCTAGGCGTTTCAGCCGCTGCTGCCTACGCGATGGTAGGCGCAATGCCACGCAAGGCGCACGCCCAAGGTACACCGAAGTTTGGGGGCAACCTTCGCGTATCGATGAATGTGAAAGACGTCTCCGACCCTGCAACATTCGATTGGGGTGAAAAAGGGAACGTGGTTCGCCATGTTGTCGAGCCGCTGGTCCAAGTTGATAAAAATAATGTCGCCCAACCGCATCTCGCAGAGAGCTGGGAAGCTTCGGGAGACCTGAAAACTTGGACATTCAACCTGCGTAAGGGTGTGAAGTGGTCTAACGGTGACGAATTCGGTTCCGATGATGTGATTGCAAACTTCGAGCGCTGGCTGGACCCTGCGACAGGGTCGTCTAATCAGGGCCGGTTTAGTGCCATGACAGAGACCGTCGACACCGGTGAGAAGGACGAGGACGGCAACGCAAAGATGTCGATTAGGATGGCACCCGGG
>Ga0115002_10010404_pt1 | contig 10015 bp, 11 predicted proteins | sample ArcticOcean_MG_C_8_FD_89576 | JGI IMG/M metagenome (GOLD analysis project Ga0115002, IMG submission 89576) | Marine microbial communities from western Arctic Ocean - ArcticOcean_MG_CB11_86 | ecosystem: Environmental > Aquatic > Marine > Oceanic | place: Arctic Ocean: Canada Basin | collected...
CCATCCGAGGGCTAGAACCAAAATCGACACAGCGCCAGCGGTAAACGTAACGGCTTGGCGGTGGTCACTATAGATGCCGCTCGCAGTGATCATAGGTTGGCCTCCTCTTGGTGACCGTGGACTCGATGAGTGGCGAGCGTTAGCGTGCCGTCCATCGACGACGCAGACAGGCCTAGATGTCGTTCAGCGTGGGCACGAGCGACCGGAAGTACTCGTAGGCGTGGGAAGCACGCTTGGTCCAGTCGGCCGCGAAGCGCTCGACGTACTCGGGATCGAGCCCCTCGGGGTTGCCTCCGCTCATGATGGTGGCGATAACCTGAATGATCGCGTTGCGCTCTAGGTAAACGGTGTTAGAGACAGCGTGGTCGACTGTGGGGCCGACTACCAGGACACCGTGTCCGCGCAGGAGCATGGCATTGGCCTGGCCGAGGCACTCACCAGCGGCTTCGCCGAGTTCCCAGGTGTTGATTAGGTCTGGCTTCTGGAAGATCGGGGTTTCGGGGCCGAAGGGAACGCCCTGGTTGTACATGGGCTTGAGGGCGACGTTGGCCGCACCGACCGCCGTTGAGACGAGTTGGTGCGTGTGGACGACGGAATTCACGTCCGGGCGCTTCTTGTATGCGCCGATGTGAAGCATGGTCTCGCGTGGAGGCACGGGCACGTTGATCACGCGGCCCTGCTGGGCGCCGGGGTCCCATCCGCCAGTGTCGGCGGCGATGTACTCGTCCATATCCACGATGACGATGTCGCCAACAGCGACTTTATTGTGGGCCTTCAGGACAGGCTTGATGACGATCTGGTCGGTGCCAGGGATGCGGGCGCTGACGTGGCCGTGGAAGTCCACGAGCCCCTGGTGATCCAGGATGTGCGAGCTGTCCGCGACCTGCTGCTTCAGCGTGTTGATCTCACTCTCGGTTGCCATCGAGTCCTCCATGTTGCTACTCAGCGCGTGCTGAGGCTGCCCGGTTTTGTTCTGATTCTGACTCTACTCCTGGTTTGGTGGTTGGTCGTTTGGCCAACCACATGAGGATCGTCGCGATGGCCATGATGACGCCTGAAACGTAGAAGATGATGTCGTACTCCCCTCGCTTGGAGTAGAGCCAAGCGTAGAGGAACGGCCCGGCACCTAGGCCCATCATCGTGAAGCTGTTGGCGAACCCGGATATCGTCCCGAACGAGCGGCGCCCATAGTACGCGGCCACCATCATCATGACCAGCGCACCCTCGCCTCGGGTGGTGGCGCCATAAAGGGCCGCGAAGATGATTACGCTAATGGGGTCGGCGACGATGCTGCCCCAGAACGCGAGTGCCATCGCAAAGGCACTCGCGGAGACGACGAGGAGGCGCTCGTCGTAGCGTTCCGTTAGGAAGCCCCAAAGGGTGGATGACACGGCTCCGCCGAGCAGGAAGGCGGAAGCGCCAGACGCGGCTACCTGCGTGCTGAGGCCGCTTTCCTGGAAGTGGGCAGTCATGTGGAAGGCGATGCCACCAGAGGCCATGGTTTGAAGTAACGAGCCCCACACGATGAGCCACATGGTCTTGGTGTGCAGGGTTTCCTTGAGCGTCCACGATATTTCGGCGCCACGGTGCCTGACTTGGACTGTGGAGTCGTCGTCGCTAGGAATCTCGATATCGCCGTCGGGCAGGAGACCGAGATCCTCCGGCTGGCGCCGCGTGATGAGGAGCGTGGGGATGGCCAGGAGCGCCAAGGCTGCGAGGCCGAATATGGCGAGAACCGTGCGCCAGGGCATGCCGTTGGCGATGAATGCTCCAGCGACGGATGCCAGAACGGCTCCACCTAGGGGCATGGCCATCGCCTGGAAGCCGAGCGCGCGTCCGCGCATACGACGGAACCAGTTGACTGCCATGGTTCGTGGCACGACGCCTGCGAGGAACTGGAGGGATGCCATGCGCGCCAGGAAGAAGGCAATGTAGAGTTGCCAGACCTGCGTGACAACCAGCATGCCCGCGTACCCCGCGGCGTAGATGACTAGGCCGATGGTCATCAGCACGCGAGGCCCGTAGCGATCGGCGAGGCGGCCGATGAAGAGCGAGATGCCCCCGCCGACAAATGTAGCGAACGTGACTGCACCCGCGATGGACGCACGTGTCCAACCGGTATCGTCCTCGATAGGCTTCAGGAATACGCCGAAAAATGCCTGACTGGTCGTGCCCGCAAAGATAGCTGACGCACCGGACAGGCCGATGATGTACCAGCCGTAGAAGATGCGGGGTCGTTTGGGTGGTTTAGGGGCTGACATGGGCGTGCGCCAGGGTATCAGGAGTTGGGAGTCGCTAGCGCGCTACCGAGTCTCCGCGCTGACCAGCCTTAGCGCCACGGGGGGAAGTGGGCTGGCGATGAGCGCAGCGATGACCTGCGCTTCTTCCTCCGTGAAATCCCCGTAGATACTCCCCGCACCACCATAAACCGGAGAGCTTACGACGCGCGAGACGAGCATTGCGCCGTCCAGGGCGAATGCCATCTGATCGGGAGTGCCTCCATAGACGTTGGTGTCGAAGAGGCGTGTCGTGATATCAGCGAGGACTTGGGCGCCGGCATGGGTCATCTGGAAGAGGATGATGGGTGCGCCCGTGAGGTAGCTCGTGCCGAACGACGCGCTCTCGATGTCAGTGTTCGTGAGGCCCGTCGGTTTGTCCACGTACGCACCCTCTGCATCGCAGGGGTCGCTCTCGCATTTGCGCTCGATGATCGCGAAGTGGCCTTTCGGTGTGGCGAGTGCGATCGCCTGCCCTACGGTCAGCGTGTGGGCGGAGAGGCGAACTTCAGCTTGACCAACGCTAACCCACGCCAAGTGGACTCCGCTGCGAGCGCTCGGCATGCGCTGTTCGAGGATCGCAATCGTCTCGTCCCACTGGTCCTCGGTCACAGAATCGGTGGCCTCCAGCAGCAGCGTGTAATCGACATCCTCGCCGACCGATTGTGGCGGTGAGAGCGGCGTTACGTCGGGCGGGAGGGTGGAGATATCTCCTATCTCATCCAGCAATCGCAACACGCCATCGACGATGCGCCAGTCCTCGCGTGCTGCCGCTACTAACGCGGTGACAGAGGGAGTGGCCGCGAACCCAGGCGCAAGCTGGAGTCGGTGGGCTGAACGGGACGGTGAAGAAAATAATCGCAAGCGGAGCCTCGTCTGTTCGGTAGTTCACCAACCGTATCCGCAGTTAGCGGCACGCGATTCGTCCTACAGTCCACATCGCGTGTGTACCAACGTACATGTTGGCGATCTCGCCGTTATGCAGCCCTAGCCTCACTCCCGTGTGTGTCTCCCCAGCAGAGGGTAACCGGAGTGTGATTGCATGATCTCGCGTGCATGGAGGCTAGGACTCTTCGTCCGCCAGTTGCTTTACTAGCGTGCGGTGGCAACGCGTCGGGTCTTTGCAGCTGCACATGACGGTGATTGTCTCGTTTGCCGAGCGTTGGCGTAGGGCAGCGAGCGCCTCGATCGAGTCGGGTCGGGTCGCCATCTCGTGCAGGTAACGTTGCTCGAACTCATCCCAATTGATGGCCTCAGACCGGAAGTCGGCGAGTAGCTCGCGGGAGGGGGCCAAACCACGCTCCCAGGCGTCAACGCGATCCCTGCGCACGCCGCGCGGCCAGAGGCGCATCGTGAGCAAACGATGCCCGTCCGATGGCTCAGCTGGTTCGTAGATGCGTTTGGTAAGGATAGGAATGACTAGATTCCCCCTTTGCGTGATTCGGCACTTGCCTATGCGTGCAAGTGCTCATGTGCGCTAGTGCGCGCTGATTCGTGCTCGCCCTCACGTTGAGCCCCGCCTTCGCGTAGAGCAAGGAACCCAGCGTAGGGGGCCTCGGCAAGTTCCCGGGCGTGGTGCTCCGGCTCGCAGGCTGCGCCCACCCAAACCGACCCGTTCTCGAAGAACTCTTTCTTCCAGACCGGCACGATGTGCTTGATGCGATCAACTGCGTACTGGGTGGCCAGGAACGCCTCTAGGCGGTGCGGGGCGCCAGCGGCGACGATGAGGCTGACGTCTCCGATCTCCAGGCGACCAACCCGATGGCGCGCGGCCATAGACGGCACGCCGAAGCGGCTAGAAGTCTCTTCGAGTATCTGCGTCAGTATTTTGGTCGCCATACGCTCGTCGGTCTCGTACTCCAGGTGCAAAACGCTCTCGCCGCCGGTTTCGTTTCGCGTCGTGCCCTCGAACGTGACGATCGCGCCGTTGAAGTCCCGCCGTACAGCGTCGGCCATCTCTCGTGCATCGACCGTCTCATGCACGACACGCACGTCGACTCCGCCGCTGACTGGTGGGTACAGCGCGACCTCGTCGCCGTCGTTAACCGGGTACTGCGGGTTGGCGAACTCGTCATTCACCGCGATCAGGTGGGGCTTGAAGGACGCGGGCAGCGCAGGGATGTCGGCCATCAGCTGCACGATCAATTCAGCGACTGTCCCCCCATCGGCGAGAGTCACGTCGACGTGGCTGGTACCAGCCTGTTCGCGGTAGGATGCGTAGAGGCGCACGTGGATGTTCATGCGGTGATTATACGGCGAGTGCCGTTTGCTGCCGACGGAAGCGAGACGACAGAAGACCCCGGCGTAGCCGGGGCCTTCTTGGCTCCAGGCGCTTGCCTCGTGCGCTTAGAGGCTGGTGACGTACTTGTAGAGCGCGTCCAGGGACTCGTCGTCAAAATGTCTGAATGCTTCCCATGGCATCTCGTCGGACATCTGCTTTCCGCCAGGGGTTACGCCAGTCCGTATTGCCGTGACGAAATCTTCAGATCGCCAGCCGATAACGCCTCGCAAATTCGGGCCTTCAGGTAGCAGGCCACCGGCACCGCCCTCCAACGTGTCGCCGTGGCATATCGCGCAATCCGCGAATGCAGCGATGTACTCGCCATACGCGATCGTGGGGCCTTTAGGCACGAGGGGTGGGGGTACGTTGGTGTCTGGCTGATCCTTAAGCGGGGAGCATACCCAGGGTCGCGAAGGCGTAGGCGAGCGCGCTGAGCGCCTGCTTCCTCGGGATCTCCGAGGCAACCGCAGGTGTATTCCTCAAGTAAGCCACGACGGAGTCGAGATCCTCCTGACTGAACACCCGGAAGCTCTGACTGGACATGACGACCGCTCGGTGGCCGTTCGGATAGGTCCCCTCGCGGATCAGCCGCTGGACTTCACCGTCGGTCCAGTCGCCGATGCGGCCAGCAGGCGTGAGATTCGCGGGAGTCGCAACACCCAGAGGCATCGGAATGTCTTCCAGTAAATTGGTGCTCCCGCTCAGAGGGAGATCGTGGTTGAGCGAGTGGCAGCTGGCGCACATTGCCGCAGCGATGGATTCGCCACGGGCTATCTGTTCCGCCGTGCCAGCGACCGTGACATCGACCACATCGTTACCTCGTGGGGCGTGTACGGTGATGAAGCCCATCGTCGCAAGAACCGTGAACAGTGTCACGATGGTTGATAGCAGCCCCACGCCGATCATGCCGCCGAACTTGGCGAGCTTGTTCTGGCGCTTCCGCAGATTCAGTACCAGCCACCAGCCGCCCACCGCTAGCGCAAAGACGATTATGAGTTGGATGAGGCCTGTGAGCATGTGTAATCCCCTGTGCTTGCTTCACTGCGGACGTCACGAGTCGCCTGGGGATGGCGCGACAGGGAAGTTATACGTTAAGGGATATCGATGACAAGAGGGGAATCGAAGGGATTCCCGGTCTTCATCTCAACGATTGCTCGCTATCTCACCCAGGCGCGCGTTCGGGCAGGCTCAATTGGTATGCTATTCAGGAGGCCAATTTCATCACAGTTGAGGACAAAATGGATACGAATCAACCGATAAATTGCACCGCGAAGGGCTGCGCCGCAGTGTTCATGCCTGAGCAAGATTTACCGCCGACTCCCCCGGCTGAGGCCCGCCGCTGGCGGTTGGTGACGGCAACCGATGGAGCAGGGGAGCAGTGCGATCCCATGGCGTTCTGTCCTGAGCACCATGACCTCGCTGAACTCACTAGCGTAGGCGCGCACTCGCTCCACCACGCTCGTTGGGACTCCAAGGTCGCCGCCAAGTACCAAGTCGTGATCATCAAAGCTGACGGCACGGCTATCCCCGCTGACGAGCCTGTGATGATCTTCCGTGCTCGTGACCCGCTGGCGGTTCCCGCAATCCGAACGTACCTACAGCTCGCAGGCGGCGTACTGAACGCCACCGAACGCGAGATGCTGGAAAAACGTGTCGCCGAGTTCGAATCGTACGATGACAAGCGGATGCCAGGGGCAGGCTAGGGCGTGCTGATCGGGCAGCCACCTTGGTGGCGGCAACTCGCGTCCGGTCCGGTCGGCTCTTGGCACATTTTTATCCCAGAAGTAGGGAGTCGCCGCATTCATTGGCGTGAGGGGACGTTGCACTTTGGGTGAGATCCATTGCAAGCGAAAGGGCCGCCGGATTTCCGGCGGCCTTTGTTGTCTCTCGTGTTTCACGCTCAGCCATTACTGAGCGGCAGCACCTCGTCCCGCCCCGCCGTGGCGTAGACGACTAACTTTTGATCGCCTTGACGGCGTCCTCGGTCGAGATGACCGCGTTGGCCATGAAACCGTAGTTGGCGAGGGCCGCCAAGTAGCCGTCGCCCAGGTCAGGGTGGCGCGGGCCAGCGGTGGCGTCCGAGACGACCGCGACCTCGAACCCCTGCTCCAGCAGCTCACGCATGTGGGCTTCCACGCACAGGTTCGCGGACATGCCAGCGAGGATGACCTTGCTCTTGCCGCGCTTGCGAAGTTGAAGGGACAGGTCGTTGGACTCCGGGCCATAGACCTTGTGGGGGCTGGCGATGATCGTCTTGCCGTCATTGATGTACTGGCTGTAGGCCGGCAGGCAGTCAGCGCCTGAGCCTTCAAAGCCCTCGGTGGTCAACGCGCCCTTGCGGTCGAACATACCGACCTCGTGCATCATCTTCTCGACGGTACCGCCGAAGTGCCAGCCGTGATCAGTGAGGTAGTAGTAGTGGGGGGGAATGAAGACATCGTAGTCGGCGCCTTTGGCTGCCTTGAGCAGGTCGCCGATGTGCTCCACTGTTCCATTCTCCGTAACGCTGGCCCCTACGAGACCCCATACGGCGCCGGTCTCGGCCAAGAAGTCGTTCTGCGGGTCGGTGATAACCACCGCGGTATCGTTCGCTGAAAAGTCCATGTCTGCCTCCTCGTTTGAAGCGAGGGCCCGGTCGGGCCTCCGCACGTACGGCTATAAGATGCCTGCGTTCGGGATACGGTGCATACGAACAGAGTACTCAGGTGGTGGCCGCCTCTCCTACTAGCAGGAGGTGAACCCAGAACATGGTTTCGCCGGGCTTGCAGCGGAAGCCGACTTCGCCGTTCAGCCTTCGTGTGACCACGCGCCGAGCGATGTCGAGCCCGAGGCCCGCTTCTTCCCCGACGCCCTTGATGGTGAAAAAAGGATCGAAGATCTTCGACTGGATCGCCGGGTCGATGCCTGGCCCGTTGTCCGTGATCTCCACCGAGAGTTGGTCGCCCTCGCGGAACGTCCGCACAACAATCCGGCCCGGGTAAGCGCTGGCGTCCATGGCGTTGTCCATCAGGTTCATCCACACCTGGTTCAACTCGCTTGCCGGAACCTCGATCTTCGGCAGGTTGCGGTCGTACTCACGGACGATCTCCATGCCACGTTGGATCTTGCTGGAGAGCATAGTCACCGTGTCCTCTAGGCCATCGTGGACATCCACCGTCTGGATAGGCGCTTGGTCCATCATCGAGAACGATTTCGCGGCGTTGACCAGGGCGGAGATGCTGCCCGTGCTTCGCGAGACCGCCTCCGCTCGTGGGCGAGGCCCGCAGAGAGTTTCCCGAGCGCCGCCATCTTCTCGGTCTGCCGAAGCTCCTCCTCAACCTTCAGGCGCGCCGTGATGTCGACGAATGTGACGACACAGCCGACCAGTTCGCCTTCGCGGAACACGGGGTATGACCAATACTCAGCGGGGAACGACGAACCGTCCGCCCGGAACATGATCTCGTCGTCCACATGCGTGCCCTCGCCCTCTCGGAACGCCATGTACATGCGGCATTCCAGTACGGGGTAGGGCTCACCGTTCGCACGGGTATGGTGGACCAGGTTGTGCATCTGTTGGCCCAGTAGATCAGCGTAGGAGTCAAATCCCAGGATCTCGGCGCACGCGGGATTGGCGAAGGTCGCGTTGCCATCCAGATCGATGCCGTAGATGCCTTCACCCGTCGAGTTGAGCAGGGAGCGCACCTGCTCATGGGCCTTTTTGATCTCCTCCTGTGCCGCGACGCGGTCGGTGATATCTGTGAACGCCACCACGCAGCCGACAACCTCACCGTCGCGGAAGAGGGGGTGAGGCTGGTACTCGGTAGGGAACCATGTGCCGTTGGTACGGAACATGATCTCGTCGTCTACATGGATCCCCCAACCATGATTGAACGCCTGGTAGATCTGGCATTCCTGGACGGGGTAGGGCTCGCCGTTGGGTCGCGTGTGATGGGCAAGCGTGTGGACATGCTTGCCGATGAGTTGGTCTTCCGACGTGAAGCCGAGGAGTTCCAGGCAAGCTGGGTTGGCGAATGTCGCGTTCCCGGCCATATCCGTGCCGTAGATCGCCTCGCCGGTGGAGCGCAGGATCGCGCTGACCTCCTCCTCGCGGTTGCGGAGCGCATCCTGGGTGGCGACGCGCTCGGTGATGTCGTTGAACGACACCACGCAGCCCACGAGCTCTCCGTCTTGGACGACGGGGTAGGAGTAATAGGCGGCTTGGAACGACGAGCCGTCCGCGCGGAACATGCGCTCGTCTTCAACGTGAACACCTTCGCCGTTGTGGAAGGCCTGATAGATCCGGCATTCCTCGACGGGGTAGGGATCGCCGTTTGGGCGCGTGTGATGAACCAGCGTGTGGACGTGCTTGCCCAGGAATTCGTCCTCTGAGGCGAACCCGAGCAGGCTGAGGGAAACTGGATTGGCAAACGTGCAGTTGCCCGCCATATCGGTTCCATAGATGCCGTCGCCGGTGGAATCCAGGAGCAGCTTGAAGAGATCCTCTCCTGTGCTCACATCACTCTCCCCGAACCATACGTAATGACGCGACAACAACTTGTCGTTGGGCATCGACCGCTCACCTCGTTCCTCGTCACGCTGCGGGCGCCGTATGCCTGCAGTGACTTATATCATGAAGCGTTGGATGCCGCCTACGCCTGATTGGGCGCGCAGGCGAGCGTACGGCAGGATTACTCGCGCTGGATTCGCGCTCCTCCCTGTTCGCGGTGCAGCAGCGAGCCATCGGAACCGAAGGCTTCTATGGTGATGTCGGCTGTCTTCGTGATCCACCACCAAGACCAACCGCTGCCAAAGGGCCACCAGCTTGAGCCCGTCGGCCACCACGCCATGAACCAGCCATCCGCGACGGTAGCAACGACAGCAGGTCTGCCCTTGGGATGAACGACGACTCTGGCGACGTTGTCTCCGACTAGCCCCGCCGCGTAGGAGATTGTTGTTCCGAAGTGACTCTCCACCCTGCCAGCGTGACTTCCACCCCCGGTGAACCAGGCCGCATCAGCGGGAGGTACATCTATGAGGCCGGACGGGAGAGGGAATGTTCGAGGGCCACCGCCTCCTCCACCTCCCAGAAACCGCCAACCAGGTTCCGGCCGATTCGCGCTGTTTCCATAGATGCAGACTGCGCGGCCGCTGAACTCCTGCGTGCGAACCGTCGCCATGACGACCGCCCCGACGCCACGCTGATCCACGATGGTGAGGGAGGCGTTGCCAAGGCTCTGGAGGTTGTCCGTCAACGGGTGCCGCTCAGCGCCAGGCGCCAATCCCGACCCGCAACCCGCTGCAACTTCCAAAAGAGCAGGATCTACTCCGTCGGGTAGGGTGTTCCAGGCGGCCGCCGCAGGCCCTTCGCTTTGCCAGGCGTAAAGCACCAAGCTCGTCGTGCCCACCGCCATCGCGGCTAGTACGACCATCGCGATGCGCGCGCCCACGAGCCAGCCCCCAGACCGTGAGAGCCGCGTGC
>Ga0115002_10010406_pt1 | contig 10013 bp, 9 predicted proteins | sample ArcticOcean_MG_C_8_FD_89576 | JGI IMG/M metagenome (GOLD analysis project Ga0115002, IMG submission 89576) | Marine microbial communities from western Arctic Ocean - ArcticOcean_MG_CB11_86 | ecosystem: Environmental > Aquatic > Marine > Oceanic | place: Arctic Ocean: Canada Basin | collected...
CCGGTCTTCGCCGACCTTTCCAGGAGGTCCGCACCTGTTGCGTCCAGACGGAGTGCCTCCACGTCCAGCCTCGGTACGAGAACGTCGGCAACCACCTTCTCGCTGAACCGAACTGATCGGGTGAACAGCTCCACGTCGGAACTGTCCAACGTGGCGTCCGAGGACTCCCGCACCAGGTCGCCCAGCTCGTCAAGCGTGCGCGAGGATCCCAGTTCCTCACGTGGCTCCACCCCCACCCACCGCAGGACCGCATTGGCCGATCCGTTCAGGACCACGACGACAGGTCGCGCGACCACTCCGTAGGCGAGCACCAGCGGAGCCAGACGACGGGCCACCGCCTCCGGCGCCGCCAGAGCGACGTACTTGGGCACCTGCTCGCCGACCACCATGTGCAGCAACGCAGCAGCTGCGATGGCGAGGCCCACCGAAACGCCGGTTGGGTGATCGCCACCGGTGATGATCCGAGCCGCCGTGGGCTCGGCTACGAAGCCGAGGAGCAGGGCCGACACGGTGATGCCGAACTGGGCTCCCGAGAGGTGGGACGTGAGACGCCTGGTCAGGGACCTCACCCGGCGTGCTCCCGGATCCGTCTCGGCTGCCGCCTCCACCCGGGCCCGGTCGACGGCCACCAGGCTGAACTCGGCAGCCACGAAAAACGCGTTGACGACCAGGAGCAGGAGGACCGCGGTCAGGCCGACGAGGATGGACATCTGGAAGGGATCCTAATGACAGCCGCCCCTCGGCCCTAGGCCTCCAGAGGCCCGCCCGACTCGGGGTCCGACGAGATAGTTCGATACCCTAACCATCATGGCTGATGCGCTACATGACGAGAAGATGGCGCCCACTGCCGACGACCCGTACGAAGACGGCGGGCAACTGGTGGCGGCGGCGCGTGCGGCGGCCAAGCTGGCACGCCAGGTCACCATCCCCCTCGGCGAGATCGACCTCAGCCTCCCCCAGTACAGGGTCCTCGCCTTCCTAGACGAGGGCGGTGTGGCACCATCGGACCTGGCCGGCCACCTGTCTGTGAGCCGCCCGTCGGTCACAGCCCTCATGGACGGCCTGATCAACCGCGGCCTGGTGGAACGCCATCCCGACCCCGACGATGGCCGACGGGTCACCCACCACCTCACCGGGGAGGGTCGATCCGCCCTGGAGCGCGCCGACCGGGCAGTCGGTGACCGGCTGGTGCTCATAGGCGCCCACGTGCACGCCGGCGACCCCAACCTTCTGATCGCCAGCCTCGCCCGCTTCGGCGAGGCCATCCGGGCCGCCCGGGCCGCCGGCGCAGCGTGACCTCGGCGTCCAGGCCCACCCCAGCGACAGCCCACGTCGACCCGGATCCCTCGAAGGGCTGGTTCCGACGACTCCTGCCCGTCATCCGGGCCCGACGTGCCACCTTCATCATGGTGCTCGTGACCGGGCTCTCCGGCCTGGCACTCCAGGTATCGGTACCGATGGTCCTGCGTAAGGCGGTCGACGTCGCCGTGGACCAGCGTGCAGGTGGTCTCGAGGGCGATGTGCTGCTCCTGGTCGTGATGGCCACCGCCTCCTTCGGACTGCGATTCGCCTACCGGTACCTGCTCTTCGGGACGGCCTGTCGGATCGAGACCGACCTGAGGTCACAGATCTACGACCACCTGACCAGGCTCTCGTTCTCGTTCTACGACCGGGTGGCTGGCGGCGAGGTCATATCGCGGGCCAATTCCGACATCCGGTCGATACAACTGCTCCTGGCCTTCGGCCCACTGGCCGGCCTCTCCGCGATCAGCTTCCTGATGGCCTTCGGGTTCATGCTCAGCATCCACGTCCCCCTGGCGCTCGTCACGGTGTCGACGATGCCATTCGTCTACGTCCTCGGACAGAGGCTCAGGGACCAGGTCTTTCCCCTCTCGTGGGTGACCCAGGGACGAATGGCCGAAGTGGCCATGGTCGTCGACGAGAACATCAACGGAACCCGGGTGGTGAAGTCGTTCGCTGCCGAGTCGGACCAGATCGCCCTGCTGTCCATGGTCGCCGACCGTCTCCGCTGGTCGGCGACCGCCCTCGTAGAGGCCCGGGCACGCTTCAATCCCCTCATCGAGGCGCTGCCACGGCTGGGAATGGCCCTCGTCCTCCTCTACGGCGGACACCTCGTGATCGACGGGGAGATCGGCGTCGGCTCGCTGCTGGCCTTCAGCGCGTACGTGACGATGATCTCGGTGCCGTTCAGGATGTTCGGCTTCGTGCTGCTCCAGGCACAGAGGGCCGCGGCCTCGGCCCTGCGGATCTACGAGATCCTGGACGAGAAGCCGGCGATAGTCGACAGGCCCGGGGCCCGACCCCTCTCCGCCCCCCGGGGAGGGGTCGAGTTCCGTAACGTCACCTTCAGGTACCCCGGGGTCGACAACAGGGAGTCACCCGCAGTCCTGGATGGCTTCGACCTGGTCGTCGAGCCAGGCGAGACCGTGGCCATCGTGGGCCGGACCGGATGCGGCAAGTCCACCGTGGCCCGACTCCTCCCCCGCTTCTACGACGTCGACGGCGGAGCGGTACTCATCGACGGCACCGACGTACGCGACCTCACCCTCGCCAGCCTCCGCTCCCACGTCAGCCAGGTGCCCGACGAGGCGTTCCTGTTCTCCGACACGCTCCACGACAACATCGCCTTCGGAAGGCCCGAGGCCCCACGCCACGAGGTGGTGGCAGCCGCCCGCGTGGCCCAGGCCGATGGGTTCATCGGAAACCTCGAACACGGCTTCGACGAGGTGGTCGGCGAACGCGGCTACACCCTGTCGGGCGGACAGCGCCAACGGATCTCCATCGCCCGCACGGTGCTGGCCAACCCGGCGGTCCTGATCCTGGACGATGCCACCAGCGCCGTGGACGTCCGGACCGAGAAGGGCATCCACCACGGTCTGGAAGCCCTCCTGGCGGGGCGCACGACCATTGTCATTGCCCACCGACTATCCACGATCAGCCTCGCCGACCGGGTCGTCCTCATGGAGGACGGCCGCATCGTCGCCGATGGGACCCACGAACACCTGCTGGCCACCGAACCCCGCTACAGGGCGATCGTGGCCCAGGTCGAGGACCGGGAGGCGGGAGCCTGATGGGTGGTGGACACGGCTTCTTCACCGGGCCCTCGTCGGCCCAGGCCAACGCGCAGGCCGGCCTGCCCTTAGCCGAGGTCCCCGAGGAACTCCGCAGCCGGATCGCCGACGTCCTCAGGAACGAACCGGAACACCCGCAGCCCGTGGTCCGGTTCTCGCACCGCGACTGGGATCGACGTCCGTTCGGTCTCAGGACCTTCCTGACTCCGCACGCCGGCGGACTCCTGGTGGCCCTGCTCCTCGTCCTGGCCGAGGTCGGCCTGCTCCACGTCGGACCCCTCCTCACGCAGATCGGTATCGACCGCGGCGTGCTGGCCGGTGACCGGAGCGTGCTGTTCGCCGTTGCCCTGGCCTACCTCGGTGCCGTAGGGCTCTCGACGGCCGCCTCCTGGTTCCGGACCCGCTTCACCGGCCGCCTGGGCGAACGGCTCGTGTACCAGCTCCGGGTGAGGGTCTTCAGCCACTTCCAGCGCCAGTCCCTGGACTTCTTCACCCTCGAGAAGTCCGGCGTCCTGATGACCCGGATGACCAGCGACATCGAGGCCCTCACCGTGCTCATGCAGGAGGGTCTGGTCAACTTCTTCGTGCAGGGCATGACGCTGGTCGTCATCACCGCCTACCTGGTGTTCCTGGACCCGACGCTCGCGCTGGTCTGCCTCCTGGCCGTGGTCCCGGTCAACGTCATCCTCACGATGTGGTTCCGACGGGTTTCGCTCATCGGCTACCTACGGGTCCGGGACAGGATCGCCGACGTGCTGGCGAACCTCTCCGAGAGCCTGGCCGGCATACGGGTGATCACCGCCTTCAACCGTCGGGACCACGAGATGGCCCACCACCAGCGGATCATCGATGCCCACCTGGACGCCAACCTCTACACCGGACGGGCCCAGGCGCTGTTCGGGCCCGGTACCGAGTCCATAGGCATCCTGACGCAGGCCATCGTGCTGCTGGTCGGGGGCCGGATGGCGCTGCGGGGCGAGGTGTCGCTCGGCGAGTTGACGGCCTTCCTTCTCTTCCTGACGTCGTTCTTCGCCCCGGTCCAGACGCTCGTCCAGTTGTACAACCAGTACCAGCAGGGCAGTGCTGCGGTGGTGAAGCTCCGGGACCTCCTGGCCAGGGAACCCAGCGTTCCCGAGCGTTCCGATGCCATCGACCTGCCACCGATCCGGGGGGCGATCCGCCTGGAGGGGGTGACCTTCGGCTACGACCCGGACCACCTGGTGCTGCGTGACGTGGACCTCGAGTTGGCTCCAGGCGAGGTGCTCGCCGTGGTCGGCCCGACCGGCGCGGGTAAGTCGACCATCGCCAAGTTGATAACACGTTTCTACGATCCGACGTTCGGGCACGTCACCATCGACGGCCACGACCTCCGCGACGTCTCCATCGACTCGCTACGGAGCCAACTCGGCGTGGTTCCCCAGGAACCGTTCCTCTTCAACGGGACGATCCGGGACAACGTCGCCTTCGCCCGCCGCGACGCCACCGACGACGAGGTCATCGAAGCCTGCAGGGCGGTCGGCCTGCAGGGCCTGATGGACCGGATGCCGGACGGCATGGACACCCCGATCCACGAGCGTGGCGCCTCACTCTCGGCAGGTGAACGCCAGTTGGTGGCTCTCGCCCGGGCGTTCCTGGCGCGCCCCCGGGTGCTCATTCTGGACGAGGCCACCTCGAACCTGGACCTGCTCTCCGAGTCGGTGATCGAGCAGGCCCTGGATTCACTCCTGGGGGGCCGGACCGCCATCCTCATAGCGCACCGCCTGGCCACCGCCATGCGGGCCGACCGCATAGCGGTCGTGGACGATGGCCGGATCGTGGAGCACGGAACCCATGACGAGCTGGTGTCGTCGGGTGGACAGTATGCCGAGATGTTCGAAACCTGGATGGAACACTCGGACCACGCCGGGAACGCCCGGTGAGCGGCCTCCAGCTGGCTGCCGGCCTTGTCGTCTACGCCATCGGATGCACCCTGCAGGGGGTACTGGGATTCGGTGCAGGCCTGTTCGCCGTCCCGATCCTCGCCCTCATCCACCCGGACTTCGTTCCCGGACCGGTCCTGATGGTGAACCCGTTACTGAGCGGCCTCTTCAGCGTGCGGGAACGCGGATCTGTGGACCGCCAGGGCCTCAGGTGGGCGCTGACCGGCCGGGTCCCAGGGGTGCTGCTGGGGGTGCTCGCCCTGACCATGGTCGCCGAGGAGCGACTCGGCGTGCTGTTCGGCGTGCTGCTGCTGCTCTCGGTGGCCATCAAGGCCAGCGGGGTGCACACCGGGCGCACCCCCCGGAGCCTCCTGGTGGCCGGTGGGCTGAGCGGGTTCATGGGCACAACGGTGGCCGTCGGCGGACCTCCCATCGCCCTCGCCTTCCACGACCTGCCGGGGCCGGTCATGCGAGCCACCCTCTCGACCTACTTCCTCGTCGGAACCACGATCTCCCTCGTCGTGCTGGCCCTCGCCGGCCAGTTCGGGACGTCCGACATGGTGCTCGCAGCCTGGCTGGTGCTGCCCGCGATGGTAGGGGTGGCGCTCTCCGGGCCGCTCCGGGCGCCACTGGACCGCGGTTGGCTGGCGCCGTCCGTGTACGTACTGTCCTCAGTCGCCGCCGTCGTCCTGCTGGTCCGGTCCCTTGCCTAACGGGCGGTCGACCCGTCACATGCCGGTACCTGGTCGTAGGGTCGATGATGTGCCTGAGCCCGTCCTCGAACTTGTCGGCGTAGGACGGCGCGTCGGTGACACGACGCTCCTGGCCGACATCGACTGGCGTGTCGACCCGGGCCAGCACTGGGTGGTGCTGGGGCCCAACGGCTCGGGAAAGAGCACCCTGCTCAGGATCGCCGGCCTCCACCTTCACCCGAGCACCGGCACGGTCCGCGTGCTGGGCGAGGCCCTGGGCGAATCCGACGTCCGCACTCTCAGGAGTCGGATCGGATATGCCTCTGCGTCCCTGGCCGACACCTTCCGTCCCGGCATCACCGCCGGAGACGTGGTCATGACGGCGCTCCACGGGGCACTCGAGCCGTGGTGGCACGACTACTCGGACGACGACCGTGACCGGGCCCACGCCCTACTGGGCCGGATCGGGTGCGGGGACCGCGCCTGCCATGCCTTCGGGACGCTGTCCTCGGGCGAACGGCAACGCGTCCTGCTGGCCCGGACCCTGATGGTCGAACCGGACCTGCTGCTACTGGACGAACCGACAGCCGGTCTGGACCTGGGCGGCCGGGAGGAGCTGGTCGCCGCTCTGGCCGACCTGGCCGCGGATCCGGACACTCCCCCGATGGTGCAGGTCACGCACCACGTGGAGGAGATCCCGCCCGGTTTCACACACGCCCTCCTCCTGGAGTCCGGTCGGGTGGTCGACGCCGGGCCGCTGGCCGGTGTGGTCACGGAGCAGGCCCTCTCCGGCTGCTACGGCCTGGACCTCCACCTCACGCAGGTCGCCGGCCGGTGGGCGGTCCGGGTGAACGGATCCGGTCGCTGATGCCTCGCCACGCCCTTGTCATCACAGGTGGACCCGTCCCCCGGAACATCGGGGTCCTTCCCGCAGCCGACATGGTGATCGCCGCCGATGAGGGCTTCGACAACGCCAGGTCCCTTGGCATCCACGTGGACCTGCTGGTCGGTGACCTGGACTCAGCCTCTCTCGGGGCGGCGGATCAGGCACCGGCCGTGGAGCGGCACCCGGTGGACAAGGACGAGACCGACCTGGAGCTGGCCCTGGCCGCAGCACTGAATGCCGGCATGGGGTCGGTGACTGTTGTAGGCACGATCGGCGGAAGGGTGGACCACGCCCTCGGGAACCTGCTGGTCGTTGCCGCAGACCGCTGGGCTGACCTCAGGATCCACCTCAGGATCGACAGCACACGGGCCTGGGTGGTGCGGGATCGGGTGGAGGTGGGTGGAACCGTCGACGACCTGGTCAGCCTGCTGGCCGTCGGCGGTCAGGCGACCGGAGTCACCACCACCGGCCTGGCGTGGCCGCTGTCCGACGGCGTGCTGGAACCGGGTCTGGGCCTCGGGCTGTCCAACCGGCTGGCCGGCCCGACGGCGACGGTGGAGGTCGGCAGCGGGGTGGTCGTCGTCCTCATGCCGGCGGCCACGGGCCTCTAGCCGCCAAGGTCAGGTGCCGCACTGGTCGGTGGCGGGTTCGCCGGCCACCCGTGCCTCCAGCCACGCCGTGAGGTCGTCCAGGTAGGCCGGAACTACCGAGCCGTGGCCCTCACCCTCGTAGACGCGCCGTTCCAACGGCGCGTGGTCGGCGAAGGCACACAACTGGGCAAAGAGGACTGCGCTGCTGAGCACCGGGATCTGCTGGTCGAGGTCGCCGTGGAGGATCACCACGGGCACCTGGTTCGGCAGCTGGTTGGTGTCGTTCTCCATGAGCCGGGCGTTCCACGCCGGGATGGCAAAGATGTCGTCGACGCTGAGCAGGTCCTCGTACGGGATCTCGTTGAAGACGTCGAAGATGTGGCCGGTGCAACCCTTCTCGAGTTCGTCCAGGAGGTGCAGGTGGGCTGGGTTCATGACCGCCTCCAGGTCCAGCTCGTCGTACGAGGCCGCCATGCTGGCGGCAGCCATCACCAGGTAGCCCTGGTAGGCGGAACCCTGCAGGAACGCAGACAGCAACGCGAACTGGGAAGGCGGTGCACCGGCGGCGACCCCGACCAGGTCCAGGTCGGGGGCGAGGTCCTGCCAGCGTTCGGCCACGTGCATTGCGGCGTGGCCTCCCTGGGAATGTCCCCAGACCACGAGTGGGCCGTCCGCGCCCACGCCGGGCATCGACTGGGCCGCCCGGACGATGTCGAAGACCCCACGGGCCTCGCTCTCGCCCACGACGTACGGGTGGATGCCCGGCCCGCCCATGCCTTCGTAGTCGGTGGCGACAACGACCCACCCGCGCTCCAGGAATGGAGCCACGACGGTAATGGAGGACTCGTCCGGGAAGCTGAGGGACGGTGCACACTCATCGGCCATTCCGGTGGTTCCGTGGGCGACCGACAGCACTGGTCGCGGCCCCGGTGCGTTTCCCGCCGGTGCGGCAATGGTTCCGGTCACCTCGATGGGTTCGCCCGCCACCGACGTGGACCGGTAGGTGACCCGCCAGGCCACGCCCAGGTCGCCAATGTCGACCGGCTCGCTGGACAGCAGGGTGCCGGGTACGTTCGGGGGCGGGGCCTCAGTCGTGGTTGTTGTTGACGTGGTGGTTGTGGGCGCTGTGGTGGTTGTGGGCGCTGTGGTGGTTGTGGGCGCTGTGGTGGTTGTGGGTGCTGCGGTGGTTGTAGGCGCGACCGTGGTCGTGGAAGCAGTCGTGGTCGTCGAAGCGCCGGTCGTAGTGGTCGCCGTGGTAACTCCTGGCGCCACAGTCTCCTCAGACGAGGAGCACCCCGCCGCCAGGAGCGCTCCGGTCAGCAGAACGGTGGGGATCAGATAGGCAGTGCGCACCTCAGGCCTTTCGCTATTCGAACCGGCCCCGAGTCTGCTCCCGCCACGCCAACTCCCCCTACCCGGGTGCAACATGACATCGCCCCTATGTCCATCTCCGGACCCTCGGCCTGATTACGTTGCATCGGATCCACCTCATGTGGTGGATCCGACGAAGCGCCTGAAGCCGCTACGGCCACCAGCGTCGTCGTAGCCGCCGATACGACTTCATCGACCCCTGCACCGACAACGACCACTGCGGCCGAAGAGATGCCGGACATGGAGCAGGCTGTCGAAATAGCCTATGAAATGACCGAATCAGGCTCCTCGGAGATGTCAGCGATGATGCAGCGAATGATGCAGATGGTGTCTCAAAGTTCAAACCTGCCACCGTGTAGCGACCGGCCATTGACGCTGCTCCCGGTACCCGGGGCCGACGTCCTGGGTGTGGTGGCGCTCGGTCTCCTCAATCCGCCCACCCACACCCAGCAGACGGGCACCTGCTCCGGCAGCCGGTCATTCTCGTCTCCGTTCGAATACAGAAGGTATTAGCAGCCATGGACTACCGGATCTTCGTGGAACCCCAGCAGGGAACCACCTACGAGCGGCTTCTGTCGCTCGCCAGGCGCTCTGAGGAGTTGGGTTTCGACGGCTTCTTCACTTCCGACCACTACCTGAGCATGGGGGACGGGGACGGCCTCCCTGGTCCCGCCGATGCCTGGACGACCCTGGCCGGCCTCGCACGCGACACCCGACGCCTCCGTCTCGGCACCCTGGTCACCCCGGTCACCTTCCGCCATGTCGGCCCCCTCGCAGTGGCCGTCGCCCAGGTCGACCAGATGAGCGGAGGACGTATCGAGCTCGGTCTCGGAGCCGGTTGGTACGAGGCAGAACACAGGGCCCAGGGCCTGGCCTTTCCCCCCATCGGAGAACGCTTCGACATGCTCGAAGACACCCTCGAGATCCTGACCGGCATGTGGAACACCCCTGTCGGCGAGACCTTCGACTTCTCCGGTCGGCGCCTGGCCGTGGAGGGATCCCCGGCTCTTCCCAAACCTGAACAGAGGCCGGGTCCACCGCTGATCATCGGAGGCTCCGGCCCCAGGCGAACGCCTCGACTGGCTGCCCGTTTTGCCACAGAGTTCAATCTTCCGTTCGCTTCGCCGGAGGCATGGTCGGAGGCAACCGGCATCGTTCGTGACGCCTGCAGGGCCACCGGTCGGGACCCGGACGACCTCATCTACTCCACTGCGCAGGTTGTCTGCTGCGGTAGCGACGACACCCAGTTGCAGAGACGCTCCGCTGCAATCGGTCGCCAGTCCGAGGAGCTGCGCCAGAACGGCTTCGCCGGTAGCCGAGAGGACCTGCAGAAGAAGGCGGACGACTTCGCTGGACGGGGATGCGACCGGGTATACCTTCAGGTCCTCGACGACCTGGACCTGGACCACCTGGATGCCATCGCCGAAGCCCTTCTGGGCTGACCAGCAGACCTGCAGGTCACA
>Ga0115002_10010407_pt1 | contig 10013 bp, 10 predicted proteins | sample ArcticOcean_MG_C_8_FD_89576 | JGI IMG/M metagenome (GOLD analysis project Ga0115002, IMG submission 89576) | Marine microbial communities from western Arctic Ocean - ArcticOcean_MG_CB11_86 | ecosystem: Environmental > Aquatic > Marine > Oceanic | place: Arctic Ocean: Canada Basin | collected...
GGCCATCGCCGAGTCGGCCCTGCCTCGGTCAACAACGAGCAAGAGATCATCGGCACGACGGTAAATCGCCAGCAGTTCCTGCACGCGCCCCTGCCGCGTGAGCAACAGCCCGTGGGCGCCCTGTCCCGGGGCCAGCCCCGCCACGTCGCAGCTCAGGCGGCCATGCAGGTACTCAACCGCGTCGTCGCCGACAACCGCAAGACTCATCAACCACGGGGCCTCCACCAGCACGCAACCGTTGAGGCCGCGGCCATCGACCGTGCCACCCGCGCTCATGCCGTGTAGTGGCTGCGCCGGCGAACTGCCAGCTCACGCTCCAGGTAAAAAATATCCACCCGTTGCGGCCCGTCTTCGCCTTCCTTCGCGGGGCGGTGCTTGTAACCCCTGAGCGTGACCGCCAGCAGGCCGAGGTCCTCGCGGCCCGGGTAGTCTCCCACCGAGCGGATCTCGGTCTCGGCAAACACCGTGTCACCGGTGAACAGGGGCGCCGTATGGCGACCGGTGGTGTAGACGACATCGGCCGGCGAGTTATCGGCTATGTCGGGACAGCTCAGGCCCAGGCAGAGGTTGAACGGAATGCCCCCGAAAATGATCAGGCGACCGCCGATGTATTTTTCCGGGTTCTGGTCAATAAGAAACTGGTTGCAGTGCACCTGGCTGGTGTTGTCGAGCACGGCCGTAAGCGCAATGTGTTCGTCGGTCATGACGCGGCCGCGCGAGTGCGCGTAGACGTCACCCGCCGTGAAGTCCTCCATGTAACCGTGGTCGCTCGACAGGTAGGCGCGCGACGCGTAGTCGGCCCCCGGGTCCCAGGCCGGGATCTCGGGCGAGCAATCCACCGAGGGCTTCTCGTCAAGCTCACCCGCGTCCACTTTGGCGGCCAGGTCTTTCTTCCACACCTGCACCTTTCTCTCGAAGGCAATAACGACCCGCCCGTCCTGCTTACGGCCAACCGTACTCACGTGCACGATACCGCGGTCGTTGTCCTTGGACGATGGCTTGATGCCCACCACCGTGGTCTCGGCCTCGAGCGTGTCGCCCACGTACACCGGCGCACCGAAGCGCATGTTGATGTACTCGAGGTTGGCACGCGCGTTTTCCGAAATGTCTTCTACCGTCTGCGAGAAAACCACGTTCATAACCAGGCCCGGCGGACAGACCAGCCCCTCGAAGCCGTGCAACCTGGCGAACTCGGCGTTCTTGCAAAGCGCGTTGGTCGTAAGGTTAAACTCGGTAAAGGCGTTGAACAGGCCCTCGTTCACCGTCTTGCCACCCTTGTGGCGAAACACGTGCCCCAGCCTGAAGTCCTCGAGGTAATGCCCGGTTTTTCTTGCGATCACTGCCACTGTCTACCGTCTCTCCTGCCCCCTAGAGCTTGGCGGCAACTTCGCCGTAAAACTCGACCGAAGGCGGCCCTTCCACTTTGCTCCCGAGCTCGCCATTGAGTTGCTTCATGCGATCCGACCCGATGTGAGAGTCCAGTGCTGCACGGCTCGTGTAACGTTCAAACACGAGAAAATCGCGCGGGTCTGACGCCGACTGGTTGAGAGTGTAGGTCAGGGTGTCGGCTTCGTTTTCGGTCACCCAGTTGACCATGCTCGAGAGCGCTTCGGCGACCTCGTCTTCGCAGTTCTCAGCCGCTCTTAACTTTGCTGTTATAACTACCATTGTTTTCCTCCGTGGCCGCAAGGTAGTCGCTGCCCTGTTCGCTTGCAAAGGGGCCGACCGCGACGGCAGGTTGTCAAAGATAACGGTTCAGCGCAGGCGGCGGCCCTGTTTTCGCTTGGCGAGGGCCACCTCGCGGCCCCCTTCTGCAAACCAGCTCACCTGCCGCGCCAGGCCGCGGACGATGCGCAGCTCGCGTTCATCGAGCCCGGCCCTGCCGAACACCGACCTGAGCGACTGCATGATGTGACCGGGGTTGTCTTCGGACAGAAACCCGATCTGCAGCAGGGCCTGCTCCAGCGCTTCCATGGCCGCGTCGGTGGCGCCCGCGTCGGCGCGCGGGTGCTGGTCGTCAACAGAATCGCTCGCCGGCGTCGGCAACTCGCCCTCACCGGCTCGGCGCAGTTCGTACAGGCACAGCAGCACGGCCTGGGCCAGGTTGAGAGAGCGATAACTCTCCTCGGCGGGAATGCAGGCCAGGCGGTGACAGGCGGCGATTTCACTGTTGGACAGGCCCCGGTCCTCGGGCCCGAACACGAGCGCTACCGGCCGCGGATCGCCGCGATCGTGCTCGGCCAGCAGGCCGGCGGCCACCTGGCGCACGTCGTTCGTGCGGCTGCGGTAGGGCCCGTCGCGCGCGGTAGTGCCCACCACCGTCGTGCAGCCGGCGACGGCTTCCTGCAGGGAAGAGCAGCGCAGGCGCGCGTCGAGAATCGGCTGCGCGTGCACCGACATGATGCGCGCCTGCTCAAGATCAAACTCCTCGTTGACCGTGCACAGGGATGCGCCGCCCATGTTGGCAATGGCCCGGCACACCGAGCCCACGTTGGCCCCGCCCTGGGGGCCGACGAGCACCACCCTGCACGAAAAGCTCAGCGGTCCGACACCAGCTTGCGAATGTTGTCCTTGAGCGCCGCCAGCTGCACGCGGGTTTCGCTGATGCGCTGCTCGGCTTCATCGAGAGCGCGACGGTGCTCTTCACCAGCACGATTGAGTTCGCTGCGCAGGAGATCGATCTCACCGCGGGCCTGCTCGTAGAGTGCCGCTTGGCGATCGGCAACTTCCAGGCGTTGCTTGAGCATGCCAAAGAGATCATCGCCCGATGTCGCCGACACGTTCCGGGACAACACGGCTTCGGCCAATCCTGCTTCGGCCAATCCTGCTTCGGACGGCCCGCCGGCAGTGCTCACGGCGACTTGCGCCAGGGCGGGCTCCCGCACCGGGGCAGACACCGGGGCAGACACCGGGGCAGACACCGGGGCAGACACCGGCTCGGCCGGCGGTACAATTTCGTGTGCCGGCGCTATTTTGTGAGCCAAGGTGGCTTCGTCGGTGTCGGTCGGCGGAGCGTCTTCCTGCAAGGGGGCGCCCTCACCCGGTAGAGCGTCGTCGGCAAAGTTCCAGTTCTCGGCCGACACGGGTTCGCTCAGATCCCCGCTTGTTTCAGGAACGAGCAGGTCCTGCGTTTCTTCGCCCAACAGCGAAGAAGCCGCCATCAGTTCGGCGCCGCGGGGATCGGCCTCGGACTTCCAGGTAACTTCGAAATTGCAGCGTTCTTCGTCCTGCAGCCGGCAGCCTTCCACGTGGCGTACCCGCACTCCCTTGCCGCCTGAAGCCTGCAAGCGTTGAGCAAGCTCGCCGGCCACCGCTATGCAACTGTTGGCGAAGCCCGGCATTCCCGCGTAGCTGATCCTGGCCTTGAAGGGCTCTTCGAGCCTGGCCTCGAATCCGCTGCCGTACTCGCCCCTGAAGGCCGACGGCAGCCGGTCGAGGTGTTCAAGCAACTCCGGCACCGACAAGTAGCGTCCCTCGGGAATCGCCTTCTGCGCCACGTAGGCAAAGCCGCGAGCGAAGCTGCTGTCGCGCGGCGCGCTGCGCATCAACTCGTTAAAACGACTGGCGGTCTCCTCGTTCCACGGATACCAGGAATCGGCATCGTACTCGGCATAACTCTGCCGCTCGGCACGTGACAGCGAGGGATGCATGGCCGAAAGAAACCGGAACAGCTTGCCCGATACTTCGCCGTCTATAGATTTGTCCACCACTTCAAGGCCTCCACTTGCGCACCGTCGAGGCGCGCACCGCTACCCTATACACATCATGGTCACCCGGCCAGTCGCGCGGTCAAAAAATGGCCAGGAATACTCTCAGGGGAGATCATCGACAGCCGGTGCGTTTCCGTTGAGATGCCCGGACGCGGCGGCGATTTCGACCAAGGACCCGGGCTCATCAGCCAAGCGTTCTTCAACACCCAGGGCCGCCACGTGGCGTACCATGCCGTTAAAGACCCCCGACACGAAGGCAAGATCGAGAATCGCGCCGTCCGAAAGCCCGGCTGCCCTCAGTCCGCGTACCCGGCTCTCGTCCATGGTGTGCGAGTGCAGGGTAAGGTCGCGCGCGAAGCGCAGGCAGCACTTCTCGGCGTCGGCCAGCGACGACTGGGCACCCTCGGCCGACGCCACGACGTCGGCCGTGTCCACGCCGCGCTGCTCCAGCCAGGCGGCGCAGTTTTCCGAAAAGTAATCGCAGCCCGTCAGCTTTCCGATGACCAGCCCCAGCCTCATCCAGCGATCGCGCGGCATGACGGCCACGGCCTTTTCCATGAGCCTGAGCTGGCCGTCAAACATCTCGGGGCAGTGCTGGAGAACCGTGAAGCCAGGCGGCAACGAAGCAAACCCGAGCTGGGAGAAAAAAAGAAAATCGAGGGCGCGCAGGTTTTCTTCAGGGGGTCTCGCGGGAACCGCCTTGTAGTCCATGTCCACGCTCACCGCCGTGATCCGCGACAACAGCGAAATGGCGCCACGCCTGCCCGCTTCAAAACGACGGACGCTCAGAGGTATTTCCTGGTCGACACCCAGCGCGTTGGCCACCCTGGTAATGCAGTTGAAGCCGGCAGCCACCGAGATCAACTCAACACGCTGCTCAAGCACCGGCCAGCACCTTCGCAAGGCTTGCAGGTCTTCGTCGCACAAGTTGCGTGGGTCGGAGGTCAACCGGGAGGCGAGTTCCATCGCTACGCGAACAGGTTCGGGCAAATCTTCAGTGGCAGAGCTATCGCGCTCTATGGCGAAGGCCTGGTCGCGGTCCATGCCGCAGGCCTGGAGAAACACCAGGTGCGAATCTACGCAGTAATCGCAGCGAGCCGAGCGCGCCACGGCCATGGCCATCAGCTCGCGGGTCTGCCGGTCTACCGACCCGTTCCACATCGAGGACAACCAGGAGCGATACAGGCCCTCCATGGTTTCGGGTCTCAGGCTGAAAACCTGCATGAGGTTGGGCACACGCGGAACCTCGCTGCGTATTTCCCGGTAGACACCGGCCAACCGTCCCCCGGCCCGCGCCGGGGGTATCTGACGAATCCAAGCCATATAGCGCGCAGGCTCAAAGAGACCACGTTCATACCGCCCGCGTCAACCGGCTTCTCCTCCAAGTGCCCTAAGCTGTGCATCTTTTGACTCATTGCGGCAATGATACTAAACGTTCGGTATGTCGTCGATAAGCAACGGATTGGCCAGGGAAGGCCGGTCGCGCAGCGAGTTACTAGCCACGGCAGCCGACTGTTTTTCTCGCTACGGCTACGCGGGATGCTCGATAGATCGCATCGCCCGCAGGGCGGGTGTCACCAAGGGGGCGATCTACTACCACTTTCGCGACAAGCAGGACCTGCTCGCGGCCGCGGTGCTCGACCGCACCACCGAGTTTGAGCAGAGGGTGCAAACCAGTTGCGTCGGCCTGGCCGCCGACGAGGCCCTGCGCCGCATCGCCCACGTGTGCCAGGACCACGCGATGTCCAAAGATCACCCCAGGTTCCTGATCACCCTCATGATCGAGAGCATCGACACCAACCAGCAGGTTTCGGACCAACTGCGGTCCACCATGAGGGGATTCAGGCGCTTCCTTGCCGGGCTCATACGACGAGGGCAGCGGGAGGAATTGTTTCGCGCCGACGTAGACCCCGAGCGCGTGGCCTCGGCCTACACCAGCGCCGTTCTCGGGGCCGAGATCCAGTACTACCAGGATCCCGATAGTTTCTGCATGGACGACGCCCTCGGTCACTACATCGATACCCTGCTCGTATCGCTCAACGGTGCGCGCGCGGACTCACTACAAGAAAACGGAGAAAGCAGATGATCGATTTTCGCCTCGACGAAGAACAGCAACTCATACGCGACACGGTCGCGGCCTTCGCGCGCGAGCGCCTGCGACCAGCCGGTCACGAGGCCGACGAGAGCGGCGAGGTTCCCCCCGCGCTGGCCCAGGAAGCCTGGGAGCTAGGACTCGCGCAGGCGACCATACCCGAGGCCTGCGGCGGCTTCGGCCAGGAGCCGTCGGCCATCACCGGCACAATCATCGCCGAGGCACTGGCCGAGGGCGACCTATCGATCGCCGCCCACGTGTTGAGTCCACGCCTGGTCGTCGACCCGGTGGTACTGCTGGGCAACGAGCAGCAGCAGGCCGAGATACTGTCGGACTACACTGGCGAAGAATTCACCCCCGGGTCTGCCGCCCTGCTGGAGCCCAGCTGGGGAAACAGCGCATTCGACCTCAAGACCACCGCCGTGCTCGACGGCGACGACTACGTTATAAACGGCGATAAATGCCAGGTTGCGCTGGCAGCGGCGTCGCCGTGGATAATCGTCTACGCGGCCGCCGACAACGGCATCGCGGCGCTGGCCGTGCGCGCCGGCACGGCGGGTCTCGAGATAAGCGAGCGCGAGAAAAACCTGGGCCTCAACGCGCTCGACACCCGCGAGATCCACTTCAAGGACTGCCGCGTACCTGCATCGATGCGCCTGGGAGGCGACGCCTCGGACCTCATCCGTCGCTGTCGCGTGGCCCAGTCGGCCATGGCGGTTGGCGTGGGCAAGGCGTCGCTCGAATACGCCTGCGCCTACGCCAAGGAACGCGAAGCCTTTGGAACCATGATCGCCCAGAAGCAGGCCATCGCCTTCATGCTCGCCGAGATGGCGATAGAGGTCGACGCGGCCCGCCTGCTCGGCCAGGAAGCCGCGTGGAAACTCGATTCGGGTGGCGACGCGGTGCGAGAGGTGTCGATCGCAAGGAGCTACGCCGCCGACGCCGTCATGATGGTAACCGACAACGGAGTGCAGGTACTCGGGGGACACGGTTTCGTGCGCGACCACCCCGTAGAGCTGTGGGCCCGCAACGGACGCGGCTTCGCAATATTCGAAGGCTTGGCATCGGTCTGAACAGGCACGACCGGACAGCAGAAAAACACGAGGAGACGAGACTATGGATTTTTCACTTTCAGAAGCGGCCCTCCAGAGGCGCGAACTCTTACACGCGGTGGCCGAAAACATGATGCGGCCCATCTCGCGCGAATTCGACGACAAAGAACACAGCAACGCGTGGGATTTTTTCAACACCATGTGGGAGTTCAGCTCCGCGAGTCCCTCCGACGCGCAGATCTCGGATGACGGCAGGAGCAAAAAGAAAGGGCCCTCCGAGCGGACCCTTATAGCCGCCATACAGATTGAAGAGCTCTCCTGGGGCGACGCGGGTTTGTATCTTTCCATCCCCAACCCCGGACTGGGTGGTGCCGCGGTCAACGCCGCGGGTACGCCCGAGCAGAAAAAGCGCTTCCTGGGCGACTTTCATTCGGGCAAGCCCCGCTGGGCTGCAATGGCCATCACCGAGTCGCACTTCGGTTCGGATTCAAAGCAGGTGGCCACCACGGCCGTGCGCGACGGCGACGAGTGGGTGCTCAACGGCACCAAGATCTTCTGCACCTCGGGTAAGCGCGCACTCGAAGACTCAGAAGGCTTCGTGGTCGTTTGGGCAACCCTCGATGCATCGAAGGGGCGCGCCGCGATCAAATCCTTCATCGTACCTGCCGGCACGCCGGGCGTAACCGTCGACAAGCTCGAGCACAAGATGGGTATACGCGCGTCGGACACCGCCGTCATCACGCTCGAAGACGCCCGCATTCCCGCGGACAATCTCCTGGGGTCGGCCGACATCTCGGACAAGGGCCACGAGGGTTTCAAGGGAGTCATGGCTACTTTTGACGCCACCCGACCCATAGTGGCGGCCAGCGCGCTGGGCATAGCCCAGGCGGCGATCGACTTCGTCACCGACGCGCTCGTCGAGGCCGGCATCGAGATTCGCTACGAGGCGGGCACGCGGGAAATGACCGTACTCGAAAAAGAAGTCATCGACATGCAGTCGCAACTGCAGGCAGCCCGGCTGCTGACCTGGAGAGCCTGCAATATGATGGACCGCGGCGAGCGCAACAGCCGCGAGGCGTCCATGTGCAAGTCCAAGGCCGGCCTGGCCGTGACGCTCATCACCCAGAAGGCTGTCGAGCTGCTCGGGCCACTGGGCTACTCGCGCAAAAACCTGCTCGAGAAATGGATGCGCGACGCGAAGATCAACGACATCTTCGAGGGCACGCAGCAGATCAACCTGATGATCGTGGCCCGCTCGATACTGGGCTACTCGAGTAAGGAACTGAACTGAGGCATGTCGCGCCAAGTGAAAGCTTCAGCGCCGGGCAAACTGGAGCTACACGAAAGCGACGACCTCGCCCCGGGCCCGGGGCAGGTGGCGCTCAGGGTGTCGCGCTGCGGCGTGTGCGGCAGTGACCTGCACTGGTTCCACGGCAACGGGCCCGCGCCCGCCGTGTGCCCGGGACACGAGATGTGCGGCGAGATCGAGTCACTTGGCGACGGGGTCGAAGGACTTCACAGTGGCCAACGCGTGGCCGTCGAGCCGCTGCTCAGGTGCGGCTCTTGCCCCGCCTGCCTGCGTGGCGATTACCACCTGTGCCCGCGGCTTGGCCTGCTTGGCATAACCGCAGCGGGGGGCATGGCCGACCGCGTGCTCGCTCCAGCCGAATGCCTGTACGCGCTGCCCGACAGCGTGGACGATTCGCTGGGCGCCCTGGTCGAACCCACCGCCGTGTGCGTGCACGCCGCTCGCCTGGGAGGCATAGGCGAGGACTCGAACGTGCTCGTGCTCGGGGCGGGCAGCATTGGACTGCTGAGCCTTGTGGCCGCCCGCCAACTGGGCGCGCGTCACGTGACTGTATCGGCCCGCTACCCGGCCCAGAAAGAACTGGCGCTCGCGCTGGGTTGCGACGAAGTTATTGACCCCACCCGTGTCACCTCGTCTACCGTCAAGCCCGACGTGGTCATCGAGACCGTGGGCGGCTCGGCCGACACGCTGGCCGATTCGGTAGAAGCCGTGGCGCCCGGTGGCAGGATTATCATGGTGGGAGTGTTCGACCACTCGCCCGCGTTCAACCCGATGACGGCGCTGATGAAAGAAGTGACCATCACCGCCGCCATGGTCTACAATCGGCCGGGCGACCGTTCGGACTTTGACGTGGCAATAGGCCTGCTCGACGAGCGTTCTTCGGACATGAGTGCGCTGGTGACGCATACCTTTCCGCTCGAGCAGGCACAGGCCGCTTTTGAATGCGCCAGCGACAAGTCCAGCGGATCGGTCAAGGTACAGCTGGCGCCCTGAGTACTGACCCTGGCTGTCAGGCCTTCCACAACAGGGGCAACGCGCGCTGCTCCCTCTCAAAAAACGCGTAGCCCGCCCGCCTTCCGGCCACCTCGACAGCGACGACGACATCGGGATCGCTGAAGGTCACTGTCGCCGCGCGGCCGCCGGTCTCGGCCCTCTCGAGCAGGAACTCTCCCAGTGCGCCCTCCACTGCGGTGGTCTCCTGCCGTCCCTTGAGACCGCGCAGGTGAGCCCTGACGTGGAAACTCCGGCCGGCGAGCTCGACCCCCTTGTCGTGCATGGCCACGCACAGGGTCTCGGTCACATCGTCGCGCTCAAAAAGCGGCGAGGCCTCCACGGGCACCACGCGCTGCAGTTCGGCAGCCAGCTCGGGGTTCTGCTCAAAAAAATCGACCACGCGGGCTATGCGGTCGCCGTTGCCATTGCGGTCGCCGTTGCCATTGCGATCGCCGTTGCCGGGCGCGCTGTCGTGGCCCTTGTCGTCCACCATGCCGAGCAGTACGCGGGGGTAGCCCGAGGTGCGAAACCGTCCCAGCGGGCGCAAGCGATTCAGCAGGCCGGCCAGGCGACGCTCGCGCAACACCAGCAGGGTATTCCAATGTCTAGCGTCTGGTGCTCCTTGTCTCATGTCGTGATTCGCGGCGCCTGCTGGACACCTTGGGCCGCGTCGGTTACTCCTTCTGTTCCATGTCTGGTTCGTGTGCAACCCGCCCGCTGACACCCTCGCCCTGCCTGCTCGCGGGCCTGGCGCTCGTGCTCGCGTTGACAGGCGGCTGCGGGGCTGGCGGCGGCACGGCTACTGCGCTGCCCGGCTCGGGTCCCGGCGATGGCGACCAGGGCGCGGCCGTACTCTA
>Ga0115002_10010409_pt1 | contig 10011 bp, 7 predicted proteins | sample ArcticOcean_MG_C_8_FD_89576 | JGI IMG/M metagenome (GOLD analysis project Ga0115002, IMG submission 89576) | Marine microbial communities from western Arctic Ocean - ArcticOcean_MG_CB11_86 | ecosystem: Environmental > Aquatic > Marine > Oceanic | place: Arctic Ocean: Canada Basin | collected...
AGGAGCCACGTCTTGCGATCCTGAAATGGGGATCACCGAATACGCATCCAAATTAATCACTTTATCGGCACGGGCATAAATTACCATTTTGCCCGCTGTTGCACGGCGATCACCCGCAATCAGCACCCCATCGCGATAACGGATTGCCAAAATCGTTGTCCCCTCGGTTGGGTGAAATGGCAAATCACCACGCGAACCCGAAGCGACCACACCTTCCCCAGGAAAACGATACCCATCTCTACGCAATAAGTCTACAAAATCGCCACCATCACTCATATGCTATTCACCTGTTCGCTGACGATATCGCCGCGCCTGATTGGGGTCTACACGACGCATCCGCTTAAGCAAATCACGGGTATCGGGCCGTTCTACCTTTGGGCGAGAAGGCCCGCCACTATCGCCATCATCACCTGGCCCACGTTCAATCGGGTCAGAAGGGCGTGTATTACGTTCAAATTCTATCCAATTCTGCATAACATCAACCTCCTAAGGATGATTTTTTCTATGATTGACTGGCATCAATCGCCTGCAATGCATCCAGAAATTCGGCCAATGTTCCCGAATTATCTAATGCCTGATTATAGTGACGAACACACTCAGAATCAACCAATCTTTTCATGTCTATCGCATGATCTTTGTTATTTTCTTTCAATACAATGCGATCCCAGTTGATCGATGCCACATGGGAGCCAAATTTCTCTAAACATCGACCGCGAAAATAGGCACGTGTCCCCGTCGGCGGTTCTGACATAGCGGCTGCAATTTCATCATCCCCCACCACGCGCACCATTTGGCCTTGAGATTCTAACAAATAATAAAGCCCGGCTTCACGATCTACATTGTGGTATTCTAAATCTTGGCTTTGCATCCAAAACACATCGTCTGGATTCTCCCAAGACAAGTTTTCTGCCTCGCAAAAACTATCCACCAACCACTTCTTTGTCACCCAATCACACGTGCCTACCAAATCCATTGGATTTTGAGCCAATTTACCCAACACATCTTCCCAAGCACCCAACACCCAATCAGTTTCCTTATCTCGGCCTGCAAATTCAGCACGCGCTTTTTCCAAATACGCATCTTGAATCTCAACCGCAGACACCAAACGCCCACCTTCTTGCTCCACCAACCACTGATAAGTCTGATCGCGTGCCACATTTTTCATGGCCGAGATCGAATCTTTTAATTTGTATTGAGGCAACGCATTGGCCTCAATAAGATCTGCAACCAAAACAGTCGTGCCCACCTTCAGGGCCGTGATATACTCCGACATATTCGCATCACCCACAATCACATGGAGTCTGCGATATTTTTCTGGGTCCGCGTGGGGTTCATCGCGCGTGTTAACCATTGGGCGCTTGTGCATCGTGTCAACACTGGCAATGACTTCAAAAAATTCTGCCCGCTGGCTCAATTGATACAAAGGTGCCTTGTCTTCACGCTCCACACCCACCTTGCCAGCACCTGCAAAAATTTGGCGCGTTGCAAAAAAAGGCAACAAACCATCCACAATACGCTCAAACGGTACAGACCGATCCATTAAATAATTTTCATGACATCCATAGCTGTGCCCCTCAAAGTCTGTATTGTTTTTATACATTTTCACCGTGCCCACTTTCAAGCTCTCGGTTCTGCGCTGGGCACAAATATCTACAATACGTTCACCCGCTTTGTCTTGGGCAACCAATTCAAAAAGGCTTAAACATTCGCCCGTTGAAAATTCTGGATGGGTATGATCGTTATAAAACCGCGCACCATTAAAAATAATCAGATCACTTTTGAGTTCTTTAAATGGAATCTTGCGTTTGCGGTCTTGCTGCAAGTGAACCTTTTCATCTAAATCGTTCAACAAATTCTTAACTTCAAACCCCCGCTCATCTTTGCGAGGGTTTTCAAGCTGGTAATCCCACAGAGGAACAAATTCCCCTTGTTGATAACACCGAATCAACTCCATCGATTCTTCGACCACGTCTATCTTCTCGGCCCCATCAATGGTAATGCCATACTCGGTTTCTAACCCAAACAATCGTTCCATAAACCCTCTAAGGTGAGGCGCAAAAGGCAGGGGTAGCAAAAGTGCCACCCGTTCACTCCAGCTTGTTGATGACTTGTCATTTTCTGTTTGCCGTTTGCCAATTCACTGTTTTATACCACACCCGTCCGGCTCACGCGCCGCGTGCGCTCAGGACGAATAGGCGCAACCCTCACCACATTTTCAGGATCGTAATCAAGCAACTTCAACCAATCCTCAGAATTGTCAGATGGCGGAAAAATCTCGTTTTCAGCAAACTCTGTTTCCACAGCCAAAAACATATCATCAAATCCAATGCCTTCTTCCATGCCCGAGGCAATCGACCGCTTGATGGCATATTCTTTTGCCCGGCGCACAATCGACTCCAATACGGCGCCACTGCACAAATCTCCACGCGTTAGAATATCTTTTCGGCCACTTCGCAACGTCACTTCCAAAAACCGAGTGTCATCGCGTTTGGCAAAAACCTCTTCAATCGTTCGTGTGACAATATCCTGCACCGTTTCTTCAATGTTCCCGCCATGTTCTGCTATTTCTTTTGTATCAATTGGCAATTCTTTGGTAAGATAAATCCCCAAAATCTCTTTAGCCGACGCCTCATCTGGGCGACCAATCTTAATTTTGCGATCAATACGCCCAGGTCGCAAAATGGCAGGGTCAATCATATCGGGTCGGTTGGAGGTTAAAATAATGACAATGTCTTGCAACGATTCAATGCCATCCATTTCGGCACAGAACATGGGCACAATGGTGTTGGAAATATTGTGTGAACGCGACGCACGTCGCGTTCCCAGCACAGACTCGGCCTCGTCTATAAACACAACGGGCAAATAACCTTCACGGCGCTTCTCTCGTGCTTGAGCAAACACTTCACGAACTTTGCGCTCAGATTCACCCAACCACATGTTCAAAATTTCAGGGCCTTTAATGTGCATAAAACAGGCCTTTAAGGCCGTGCCATCGGCTTTGACTTGTTTCTCCAAATTGTACGCTGTGGCTTTGCCAATGAGTGTTTTTCCACATCCTGGGGGGCCATACAACAAAAACCCCTTTGGCGTACTGTATTGAAACCGCTCAAATAACTCGGGATGCAAAACGGGCATTTCAATCGTATCTTTAATTGCCTGAATAGCATCGTCGTGTCCACCGACTTTGTCCCAAGGCAATTCGGGAACTTCTTCAAGATAATAATCTTTTGTTTCACTGTGCGGCATCTTTTCCAGTGCCACACGATACCCTGGGTCAATGCGTACTTCTTCACCTGTCTTTAAAGTCACATCTTCCAAATCCGTACCACGAATCAAAATGTGCGACTGCGTACCCTGTTCATTGCCCACTTGTAGGCGCCCATCTTCAAGGGCGTCAAGGATCTTCCCGACCGTTCCAGAAGGCGACGCTCCCATATCACCAACCACGGCAAACGCATCATTAACCAACACACGTGTACCCACCTTCAGCAAGTCTTCATCAAGACGCGCGTCGATATTGGCATAATATTCCGACCCACCCACCTGTATATAAGCCACGCCATGGTCTGGTGGCGAAAGCAACGTGCCCACTCTGTTGGCGGGGGCTGTCACTTTTTCAAGTGCGCTTTCCAATTCAACAACCGCACGCCTGGCATCTTCAAACGTAATTTCATCTTCCTGAAGCTGCCGACGCAGTTGATATAACAAAGGCCGCCGTCGGTCTTTCTCGTCCATTGTCATTAAGATTTGGTCTATAATTGACAAAGACTGAAACGTGTGCTGCATATCTACGTAATCTTGGAGAAAGTCATCCGGCGTCTTTTGCGAGTGATCAGAATCTTGAGAGTTAATGGCGTCGCACTCCTTTCAGATCAGAATCGACAAACTTACATTCACGATTTTTTAGGTCATACAAAACATATCCAGAATGAATAACCACCTACATACAGCAGGTGATTATCCTATCCCCCAAAGAGGTACCCGTCTCAAACAAAGTTTAGCACATCCAAACCCAAGTGTCAAGCCACCTAAATTCTTTTGAAAGATTGTTATTTCTTTAGTTTCTGCAACTTGCGCTCAACGTCAATTTTTAATTCCGCCTGAATGTCCGCCAAGGGTTCCTTTTTTGCCGCTTTAATTACTGTTGGTCGAGGCACATCCATATGCATCTTATGTTCCAGCACAATCCCATCCGTCACATCAATCACCCAATGCCCCTTGCCAGTTCCTGAGCCATCCAAAAACAACGATGCCAAACTCACATCCAACCACCCTTTGTATGCCACTTCCCGTTCTTCTTCAATTTTAACCACCGTATGCCCTTTTTTGGTCTTGATTTCCTTAATGGTGTATGTGCACTTCATACCCACCAATGATCTGCGCCCCATCATATCCATACTAAAAAAACGCCGCTCGAATGCGCGCTCGCCAGTCCAAGTATCGCCCTCACCAACAGGCTCAGTAGGTAATACCAGATTCAAAGCAGGAATCCAACCTTGAAAGATATCTGTAATAAGGTCTTGGCGCTCAACGCGATAGGCAGGGAAATCGGGCTCAAACTTTTGGATCTCTCTACTAGGTGTCACACGCCACTTAAAACTGCGATCGTTAAACATTTCAAACGTCAATGGGTATCGTTCATATGTCAGTTTTTCGCCCAAAAAGATCGCAGAACTCGCAGCTTTATTGACACTCGCTTTCACGCCCACCACACCTTCTTCGATTACTTCATCTTGCAATGCCTCTACTTGTGTAACCGTTTCATTGCTGCGCCATTCATTTTCCACAATCACACGCATGGACCCACTTTGGCTAACAATTTGCTCAGCTTGATTGCTATAATATTCAAATCGATATTTATTTTTGTACTCCGCCGTCCTACCCATAGGGTACTTCAGCGCCAATGTCACTTTTTCCGCGTTTGCCAACTCAGCCCAACCTGTCAAGATGCCACCCATTACCAAAAACAAAAACCACCTTTTCATATCAACCTCCGGCTTTTAATTTATTAAAAAAGCTGTCCCCAAAATCAACCTACGGCGACAGCCTCGTAAACAATTTAAATCTTTAACTGCTCTAATTTTTTAAGCAATCACATCAATATGCTGCCCCAATGGGGGCTGACGTGCATGATCAGAAGGATTATCTTCACGACCCGATTGACGACCACGCTTAGGGGCTTGCCCAAAAGACCGATCTGGATCCGGCAAAACAACAGGGTCTTCGGTCTGTGTGGTCTGAACCGGTCGCCCCAGGTCCAACAGATGCGCATCTGCATTTAAACGTGCAGATTGATCTCGGGCCAAATCAGGTTCACGTTGCAATATGTGTTGTTGACGTGCCTGTTCGACGGGCACCCGAGCAAAGCTTTCCTGAAATTCAATTGGTCTTACCTGCATAACATCTCCCCCAGGGGTGGGGTTCTACCCCAATTATACCGACCCTGACGGGTGATGTCAACCCTACTTTTTCCTTCAACGAGCTGTTTTTACACGCACAGGGAGCCCACCTTTTTCCGCCGATTCCCAAGCAGCTTCCGTCAACTGTATGACTCGTAACCCACATGAAGGAGGGATCTGGATTTCATCGCGACCCAAAATCGCATCCACAAAGTTTTGATCGGGGCTTCCAAATCGCGACGGCAGGTCGTTAATCTCTACAGCGTCTTTCCCACCATACTTACAAGTTACTTTGCCATTCCTAGAATAAATGGCCCCCTTCGATCCCCAAATGGTAATGTCTTCCCACATCCCAGGGCCTGGACCCGTTCCAACAACCGAGAAGTTTGCCAGTGCCCCATTTTCAAACTTAATCGTCAATGCCGAATTAATGTCTACTTCCGTATCAAAATTATCCATCATCGCCGAAACCGTTTCAGGTGTTTTATCGATCATCCACAACACAATATCCAACAGATGACTACCCGAATCGTTCAATTGCCCGCCACCAGAGAGCGACTGAACCTGTCGCCACTTACCTTGCTGGTTTTCATACCAATGTTGGTCTTGCATCGCCTGAATAAATTGTACTTCCCCAATTTCACCTGCTTGAATCTGATTCCGAATAAACCGAAACGCCGGAGCCAAATGCCGCTGATACGAAACCATCAAAATCTTGCCCACTTCTTCGGCTTTTTCCATCACCTCAAATGCATGATCTACCGAGCAAACCATGGGTTTTTCTGTCAAGACATGGAGCCCCTTATCCAAGCTGTCCATAATCTGCTGAAAATGCAACGTGTGTGGCGTTGAAATCTCTACAGCATCCATATCAACAGTCGCCAACATCTCCTTATGATCAGCAAATCGAGGCAATTCCTTTGCTTCGGGCACACGCGTAAACAAGCGTTCAAAACTTGCCGCGTTTGGATCGGTCAAGGCAACAATTTCCACATCAGGCATGTCCATCAACCGGCGCAAGTGCCCCCCCATGTTTCCCCCACACCCAATCAAACCAATCCGCACCTTATCCATACCATAGCTCCTTAAAATAAAATGACACATAGCAGAATGCGCTCGAATATAATCTCCCAAAAAACCAAAGTCAACCCACATAAAAAAAGGCCACCGGATCTCTCCGATGGCCTTCATAAATCTGTGTAGATTTACTTACTTCAAGAGCAGCATCTTTTGCGTGGCCAAAAAAGTACCAGCCTTAATCTTTGCAATATAAACGCCACTACCTACGCTGCGACCCAATGCATCTTTTGCATCCCACTGCACACTATAACGACCAGCTGTGTGACCATTGTTCACAAGCTGACGAATTTCTTGACCGATTGCGTCATAAATCACAATTGACACATCGCCTTCAACAGGCAGGTCATAAGAAATTGTCGTGGCAGGGTTGAAAGGATTGGGATAAACAGCAGAAGAAAATTCTGAGGGCAAGTTCAAGAAACGTGCTCCCAAAACCACTTCAATGGGGTTTGAGCGGTGAATTGTGCCGTCTAAGTCAATCTGTTCGAGCACATAAAACACCTGCTCAGAAGCGGGAACAGTCACATCTGTGAAGCTATAAGGCATCAATACATCTGTTGTGCCAGCTCCAGAAATGAGTTCACTCACCACTTCATAACTTTCCTGATCGGTACTACGCAACACGCGGAAACCCGCATTGTTGGTCTGAGAAGCTGTAGCCCAATTCAGCACCACAGTTTCTTTGGCTACTTCACCTGCAAATGAAGCCAATTCAACGGGTACTTGCTCGTCAAACTGAACCTGAACAGCAGCAGTGGTGGTTGTACCATCAGAGGCTGTTACAGTTACTGTCGCAGCACCTGAACCACTGGCCGTCAAAGTCAACACATTACCAGCTGTAGATTCAGCAACAGTAGCCGAACCAGCAGTGCTGGTTGTGAAGGTGACAGTTGCACCTGCAGCAAAACCAGAAGCCGTTACTGTAGCCACCGCTTGACCACCGCGAGGAACCACATTAATTGCCGAACTGGCAGACACTTTGGGCACTGAATTAAATCTAAGCACAGTGGTGACAGCCAACGTATCTGAGACGCCAGAACCATCAACCACAACAAACTCACTGACACCAATAGTAAATTCTTGGCCAGTAACATCTGCAACAGTCGTAAATGTTATTTTACCAAAATAACCATCGGTCAATGTAACACCTGGCGGAATACCACCAATACTAACTTCACCAGCTGCTGTGGCACCAAGGCCAAACAAACCAGAAGCGGCAACCAAACCAGCACTGGCCGGCTGCTTCACGGTTAACACAGCGGTGTCAAACGTCAACTTAATATTGGATCCAATTGTAGCACCAGCCATACCAGAGGCAAACACTTCTACAACAATATCGGTACCAGAACCTGCAACGGTACCCGAAATATTGCCATCATTGGCTTTATTATCGCTTGAATCAACGTCAAGACCAACAACCGCAGCGGCATTTGGCCCTGCCATTGCATTGCCTGCTAAAACCAATGTTAGCGCAAGTGCAAAGAAAAAACTCTTTTTAAAGAACATCGCAATCTCCTATTAACTGATGTTTGCTAAAAATCCGGACAAAATATTTATGCTATTTAAATGTATGGGAGCCTCCAAAGAGGAGGCCCCCATACACAGTCACAGATTACTTGAGCAGCATCAGCTTCTTCACTTCACCTTGCTTGCCTGCCGCAATCTTGTAGAAATAAATTCCACTCGAAACCGGCACACTACGATCATCCATCCCACTCCACGACACGCGGTAACGACCAGCTGATTGCCGTTCGGCAACCAAGGTCCGCACGACCTGACCAACCACATTATAAATCTGGAGGGTCACATCAGCAGACTCAGCCAAGTTGTACTGAATCGTGGTTTCTGGGTTGAACGGGTTCGGGAAGTTCTGGAGCAATGCAAACTCTGTTGGTGTGCTTTCAATTTCGAGCACGCCAGCAAGAACGGCTGGATTTGAAAGCTGGCTGGGATCAGCAATGAGCCCATTGGCAACTTCAAATCGAGCATTGTCTTCAAACTCCCGCAAAACCTTAAACGTAAAGCGAACAATGTCTCCACCACCATTGACAGACGAGCCGTTAATCACTGCGTTAGCCACAGTAACTTCACCAGCATTGTCTGACCAAGTGTAGAACAGGGGGGTTTCACCACCTGTTGAGGTCAACAGATCCTGATCGGCAGGTGCAGTACCTACGAGTTCGAACTTATCCGTTTCGTAGTTGAGCACAAACTGATAACCCACCAGAGCCTGAACGTTGGCCAAAGAAACATCAACCGAGACCGTCTCACCAACCAACACGCGATCGCTACCCAAGCGGAGCGAGAATTCAGCATTCTCGTTCACACCAGGAGCACCCATCACAGGCTTGGCAGAAGGACCGGATACGGACAACCCAAACACTTGCGCAAAAGCGATAAAGTCTGGGAAGCTCACGACACCGTCTGCATTGGTATCGGCGTTGATGTTAAAGTTCGCATCGCCAGGGGCAGAATTGAAGGCTTGGGCAAAAGCGATAAAGTCTGGGAAGTCAACCGTATTTGGCGTTGCGTCAACAGTCTGTAGCCAAAGCGTACGGCCATCAGGCAACTGTTTCCAAAGGGTTAATGCACCACCAACTGGAATCGCTGTACCAAGTGCACGGTTATCCAAGTCAAGCGCATCAACGCGGATAAACGCAGGCAGGGTTGGAACTTCAAAACCATTCGCACCGGAAGGAACCGATGAAATCAATTCGAAAGTAGCTGTTTCACTGGTGCCGCCCATAACTTCATAGCTCGTCACACCTGCAATAGGAATGGCGAAGCCTTGATAATTAACATAACCAACTGTGCGATCATCTACAGAAGCTGTCCAAGAAAGACTGTTACCACTTATGGCAGCACCGGCCGCAGCAACAGGCGCGATGTTATCAACTGCACCAACAGCAGCATCAACGACAGTTTGAGCAGAAGAGCTTACTGTAGCACCCGAAGTACGGATACCGTTGGGCACTGTGCCAGAAACCAAAGAAGCCAGATCTGGGTTCAGCGCGCCAAACTGCACGCCCTTTTGGTCACCAATGATCGATTTTACATAATCAGCAGAAGGTACAAACATTTCGCCAAGCGATTCAGGGCTGACAACCCGATTGGGGTCAACACCAAAGAACTGAGCCATTTGTTGTACGCTCTCTTGCGTGAACACACGCTTGCCAGCCACAACAGAAGCAGAGGAACCTTTGGCACCTTCAGCAGTCACAGCCCACCGGGTAGAAATATTGTCCGTTACAGGAACAACAGCACGAGCAATATCTTGAGCCCCTGGAACAGCGTCAAGCGTTGTCCAAGAAATCCATCTCTTTTCAGCTGGAATTGTAACCACGGTACCTGTAGCTTCATCTAAACCTGTGGTCACATTCAACTCACGCCAGATCCGATAGTGGTTGATACGACCGCGATCAGCAGAGTGAGGGAAGCTTACCATCACATAGAAGCCTTGGTCACCAGCACCAGTAGCACCCAAGTAATCTTGAACCACGAGGTTAAGAGGAGCTGCAGGAGCAGTACCACC
>Ga0115002_10010414_pt1 | contig 10008 bp, 10 predicted proteins | sample ArcticOcean_MG_C_8_FD_89576 | JGI IMG/M metagenome (GOLD analysis project Ga0115002, IMG submission 89576) | Marine microbial communities from western Arctic Ocean - ArcticOcean_MG_CB11_86 | ecosystem: Environmental > Aquatic > Marine > Oceanic | place: Arctic Ocean: Canada Basin | collected...
ACCCCAGGCTACTGCGGCAACGCCTTCGGCGTAAAGAAAGATGCTTCGTTTGCTGAAATGCAAACTTTCGATTCGAGGGCTACTATCGGCGCTGAATGCAAAAGATGTGGGTAATGGCCAGCCTGGAAGGCCATGCCACGGTCTCGTCTCTCAATATCCCGAGCTCCCCTAGTCATACGGATTTTTCACAACGGCTCGTGGGTACCGCTTTTGCAACGCCTTTAGCGTCGGGGCGCTCAGCTCCGCGCTGCCGATATTTAGGTGGCGCATCGAAACAAGTGTTTCGGAATCGATCAGTGCTTTTGCGCCAGCTTCGCCGATTCCTGTTCTCGCCAGATTGAGATGAGTCAAATTTCCTAGATATTCTGAAGAGGCGATCGACGCCAAGCTAGGATCGCCAATTTTCGAATTGTGACCGATATTCAATCGTCTCAGCGAAGCCATATTCGAACTCGCGGCGATCAGGCCAACCGCCTCGTCGGTGATTTTCGTCGTGGACAACTCGAGGATATTCAACGATTTGAAGCCCCCTTTCGTAATCGCAGCGATACCATCGTCCTCGATCGGATTGCTAGACAAATCCAATTGGGTCAGGCGTTTCATCACCGCATTCTCTGAAAAGGCCTGCATATGGATTGGTGCAAGACTATTCGCTGCGATGCTCAAAGAAAACAAATTAGCGAGGCTCTTTTGTCCCGCAAATTCCAGAATATGCTCAGTCGTGATATTCGCATGGCGTCCGCCAAAATCATTGAGGTCGATATTCAACCAATGAAGCTGACTGGCGGCTGGCCATCGATACAAGGATTCCAAACAATCGCCCAATGAATTGAAATGCAAATCCAATGCCCTCAGACTCGGCATGTCCAGTTGAGTCAGCTGCTGAATTTCCTTTTCGCCAAGCGAGCTTTCGTTTATGGACAACGCTCGCAGTTTTTCGCGACTCGCCATAGCTTCGAGCACCTTTAGCGGCCCGTCGCTTTCTTGTTGAAAGAAAGTCACACCTCGAACAAAATCGAGTTGCGACATCAGGTCGAAACTCTTCCCAATCCCCTCCACAAAGTCGATGTAGGACGCGATACCGTATTTCTTGATCGCGTCCAGATTCTTGCTAAACGATTTAAAATCCTTTATCGCCAACAGCTCTACCATGCCACGGCGAAAGTACATTCGACCGTCGTCCCACAAACGATTGGACATTGCGGAGTCATAGTTTCCCTAAGTCACCCCGGGAAGTTTCGGCAGTTGCTTCACCCACTTTGCTCGATGCTTCGGAATCGTTTTGTCGACCGAATCGTGGAGTTCAACGTAGCGAGGATCATCCCAATCGAGAGATTCCATTTCGCACTGCTCGCGGATGAACGCTCCGCGCGGATTCCCCGCTTCTTCGTACCAATCGGCCAAAACGAGTCGCGGGGCATCGTCATCCGGATGAGCAGCAATCTCGAGTAACAGTTTTTCTTCGGTAGAGTCGGGCATTGGATCCTCGAGTAGCAAACGGTCGCGCTTCTGACGTGAGGTAATGGAAAATCGTTCGAGCCTATTAAATCATTAACGGCGGTAAATGAAAATGGCACGCATCAAGAGCGCGCGGAGCACGGGCTTTCCGCCCGTAATTAGCCGCGGTTTGTCGCTGTGTGAGAGACCGGGATCGAATAGAAGACTGCGATGCTTACACAAGTTCATCGATCACGCTGCCGTGATCGATCGCAGCGATGGGGCGACCGGAGTGGTTCTTGAAGTGTAAATTCGGATCGACGCCCAGCACGTGAAAGATTGTGTGGTGGATATCGCCTGGCCGGAGCGGACGATCCTGTGGAACTTCGCCCAGCCGGTTCGTGGACCCGACAACTTGCCCGCCTTTGACTCCACCGCCGCCCATCAAAACTGAAAAAGCGTTGCCCCAATGGTCTCGACCGGGAGTCCCTTTGCTCATCGGAGCACCGCCGTTGCCGCCATCGTTCATCTTCGGCGTGCGGCCAAACTCGCCCATCACAATCACTAGCACTTGGTCCAGCAGGCCTCGTTGTTCGAGGTCGGTGAAGAGCGCGGAAACAGCTTGATCGACTTTCGGCAAATGCTGCTCCATCCGCTCTTGGTGATTCCAGTGACTATCCCAGCCACCAAAATGACAGGTGACAAACGTTGTGCCGGCTTCGACCAACCGTCGCGCCAACAACGTGCTTTGCCCCCAAGTATTGCGACCGTACAAGTCTCGCAATTTTGCATCTTCTGAATCGATATCAAATGCCTTCCGAGCTTGCTCGCCGGTCACCATTTCAAACGCTTCTAACTCGAAGCGATCCATCGCGTCACCAGCACCGGTGAAATCGATTCGACGTCGCAACTGATCAAAATGCTTTTGCAATTCTCGGCGGTCTTCCAAACGGTCGATACTCAAGTTTTTCGGCAATGTCAGATTCTTGACCGAGAATTTCGGCTTGTTCGGATCTCCTTGCGTATCAAAAGGATCGTACTCAACTCCAAGATAATTGCCGCCGAAGTATCCGGGACGAATGCCGATACTCATCGCATGGGGAATCGCAGCGTAAGCCGGCATGCCAATCTTGCGCGGCCCTGTTTCTTTAGTGGCGATCGCGCCGAAACATGGATACTTCCCCGCCTTCGCAGCACCACTCACTCCACCCCGACCAGTCAGCATCCAATGCCCACCGGTAAAATGGTCGCCCGCATCGTGATGCCCACTTCGAATCACAGAGAACTTGTCCGTCAGCTTCGCTTGTAGTGGAAACATCTCGGAAATGTCGAAACCGGGAACGGCAGTATTGATCGGCTGCCACAAGCCTGCGTACTCGCGCGGCGCATCCGGTTTGGGATCGTAGGTGTCGTGCTGACTCGGCCCGCCGTCCAGCCACAACAAAATAACGCTTGTCTGCTTCTTACTCTTTCCGCTCGCCGCTGCCGCCTCCTTGGCGCGCAACAATTCCGACAGGCCCAAAGCGCCCATGCCAGCCATTCCTGCCTGGACAAAACTCCGCCGACTTACGCCTTCGCAGTTTCTTTCGACTCCGCCAGCTTCAACTCTCATTGTTTATTCCCGCAAGCGCTAGTGTTCCAACATTCTTATCGGCAAGAAAAGTGATTTATCTTGGGCTTCCAGAAAATCGCTGCCCTTAAGCACGCATCTGAGTCCTTTGATACGAGTAATTATTGTACAGCCTTTTGGAATTCTCAACAAACGCGATGTCGCTTTTTCAGACGCCATTTCCCGCCCCAATTATGCGAGTCAAACGATTACCAATTCACAAGTTACGTTCGATTTCGGACAACATGATATTCCCCTTGAAATGACCGCTTCCCGAACCGTTTCAGTTTGATCAACATACGTTTATTTGTTAACTTCGTACTACCTGTTTGACACATCTTTTATCAGACGCTATCCCATTTTGGAGCATTACCTATGAGGTTTCCACATCTGCATGTCGCGATCGCGTGCCTGTAAATGTGTGTACTCATTCAATTAACGCTTGGGTCGGCCAACAGCGCGTTGAGCAACGAAAGCAACGAAGCATCCTCGCTCCCATGCTGCTATCGACGAATATATTGTTGCCGCGCTAACGAAGAGCGGTATCAAACCTGCCGAACTTTGCTCCGACGCTGAATTCGCGCGACGAGTTAGCCTCGATCTTACCGGCAAGATTCCCTCGGCAGAGGTCACTCGAAATTTTCTGAATAGCAAAGAGGAAAACAAGCGGACAGAATATATCGACCAGTTACTTGAGAGCGAAGAATTTGGCCGGCATATGGCCACCGTCTTCGACGTAATGTTGATGGAGCGTCGACCGGACAAGTATGTTACGACGCCCTCATGAAAATTCCCGAAGCGGTTGAAGGGGAAGAGGAATACGTCGAAAAACCATCTCGAACCGTCCGCTCAGTACCAAAATTTAGCTTGCGAGAGTTGTTGTCCAAGAAATTACCGAGTGACGCGACCCCAGAGTTCGCTCGCAATATGGCCAATCGTTTGTGGGCCATGATGACAGGACGTGGAATCGTTCACCCGCTCGACAAAAACCATTCGGACAACCCTGCATCTCACCCAGAATTGCTCGAACATTTGGCCAAAACATTATCGGGAACTAATTTCGACACGAAAACGTTTCTTCGAGAAATTGCTTTAAGTGAAACTTATCAGCGTTCGAGCGAGATCCCAGTTGGCGTCGATCCCGAGTCCTTCGCGGTAGCGAACATGAAGGGACTTTCACCCGAGCAATTATTCGAGAGCTTGTTGGTCGCAACCCAAGCCGATGCTGTGCTCGAACAACAGATTTCCGACGAGGTGGCCGAGGAAGCTGACACGTCTGAGGAGAACACGAGCGAAGAACCAGACGAGAAAGAAGTGGCCGAAAACCTCGCCAAATTGCGACGAGCCAAACGAGCTTCACGAGTTGCTGAATTCATCTCGGTGTTTGGGAGTGTGCCAGGACAACCAGAGGGCGAGTTTTCCTCATCCATTACACATGCGTTGTTTCTGGCGAACGGTACTACCGTGTCGAATTGGATTCCGCCCACCCGTAAACGTCGACCGCCCCGAACTGTTCAATGAAAAAGCGGATTGCGATCGCTACCGCCTAAGGCAACTTAGCGATCTGAGGTTCTCACAACGCCGGCGGACTGCTTACACCGAAGCGGATCAATCCTCGTACGATCAAGCTGCACAACTCATTCACCAAAAGGAATTGTTCGACGTAACCAAAGAATCTGAGAAGGACCAACAGCGTTACGGAACTCACGACTTCGGACGTCACTGCCTGCTCGCTCGGCGACTGCTCGAAAAGGGTGTTACCTGCATTCAAGTAACGCACAACAACTACGATTCACACATGGAAAACTTTAATTTCCATCTCGAACAGCTTGGTGAATTCGATCAGCCGTTTGCAACATTGATGAACGACCTCGGCGATCGCGGAATGCTCGATTCCACTTTGGTAATGTTGATAACCGAGTTTGGGCGGACGCCGGAGATTCGACCCGACAATGGCCGAGACCACTGGCCACCGAATTGGTCCGTCGTGTTAGGAGGTTGTGGAATTCAAGTCGGCGGCGTGTTGGGCGCGACAAATGAAAACGGCACCGAGATTGCCGAACGACCGGTCCACGTTGGCGAGATGTTCCACACCTACATGAAAGCCGTGGGTTTGGACCCGACCGATAGTCACGCAGTCAGTGGTAACAGTGTCCCAATCGGAGCCCCCGAACGAGTGGCAGTCAAAGAACTGTTGGCCTAAATAGCAACCGCCAGCGGAATACAAAACAGGCCGAGCAAACGGGAAGGATAGTGAAATGCCAGACACAGACGCGACCGAAAAAAAAACCCCGAAGAGCCTCAACCGATTTTCGTACCGACCGAAGGCGGCGCCGATCCGTTTGAGACTCGTTTGGTCGCCGAGCTAAAGCACAACCGAGGGATACTCGCCTGCCGCTACGACTCCGCTGGCCACTTCATTTTCGCAGGCGCTCGCGACTATCTTCTTCACCGCTGGGATTTACAGCAAAAAGCAGTAGTCGAACCTCCCGAGGACCCTAAAAAGAAGCCGAAGTTTCCGCCAGTGCCAATCGCACCCGCCGAATCGCGAACCGAATTGGCCGGACACGAAAGCTGGATCAGTAGCGTTGCCCTGTTCAAAGACGGCGATCGAATCGCCAGCGGTGACTTCGTCGGACGATTGATCGTTTGGTCAAATAGGTCAGGCGAACCGAAGACTCAATTCTCATTTGAAGCACACCAAGGTTCGATCCGAAAAGTGGCCGTCAGTCCCGATGATAAGTTCATCGCGACGGCCGGAAATGATGGAGTGGTCCGAGTTTGGCATGCCGATGCAGAAAAGAAAAAGCATCTTGAACTTACCGGACACGATTGCCACGTTTATCAGGTCGCGTTTCACCCCGATGGAAAGAGTTTGATTTCAGCGGACCTCAAGGGAATTATCAAACACTGGAACGTCGAAGACGGAAAACTGATTCGGGAAATCGACGCCAGCCTGCTGTACACGTACAGCGTCAAGTATCAAGTTGACGTAGGCGGCATCCGCGGCATGACGTTCAATGCAGACGGCTCCCAGTTAGCGTGCGCGGGTGCGACTGGCGAGAAAGGGATCGCACATAGCGGTAATGCTCGAGTGCTTTTGTTCGACTGGGAATCGGGAAAGCTACTCAAACAATTCAAACCCGAGAAAGAAGAAGTTTGTACGGCCTGGGGCGTTCAGTTTCACCCCGACGGCTTTATTATCGCGTCGGGCGGCAGCCGCACTGGTGGCTTCCTATGGTTCTGGGTGCCCGAGGAAGAAGTCGCCTTTCACATGGTAAAGTTTCGGCTGCGAGCCCCCGGGTTCGATCTCGATATGGCTCCCGATTACAAAACGCTCGCCGTCGCCAATCACGACGGGACCGTGCGTCTATACGAAATGGCAAAAGAAGAAGTCGCAGCAGAAGAACCGCCGAAGTAGCGTGTCTTGAGCGCTGCGTAGCAAGCGCTACCCTCCCTTCGGGAGGGTCGGAGTCTCAGCTCCGGGGAGGGTTTAGGAACTTCGCTAGACGTTCACCTGCACGTCTTTGCGAACTGGATACAAGCTGAAAATCTCGTATTGAGCGATCTGTACTCGATACCTAGCTGTAACGCCTGCGGCGTCAAGAATCAATCGTCCACAGGGCGGAGCGCTGAGCTGACATAAGGCTGGACCTTCGGCCCTTTCGGCTAGAGCCTGAAAAAAGAAAGGTGGACACTCTGCAGGTGAATGCCTAACGCGCTTCCTAAACCCTCCCCGGAGCTGAGACTCCGACCCTCCCGGAGGGAGGGTGACTCGCGTTGCGAGTTGTTTTGGCAATGAGGAAGGTCATATGCTCGCAACGCAACTCATTTCGCATAAGTATCAATCACGAATGCAGCTGCGACGGCAGCAGTCGCAGTGCGAATCTCAAGTGGGTCGTTAACAACTTGAACGTTGACACTGGGAACTGCAGTAAACATCGCTCGGCCCACCGGGGCCTCGTTCCAAGTAAAGCTGGCCTCTGCATGTTCTCCAGCCAGCTCGCCACTTGGATGACGGAATTCTACGGAAACACTTTCACCGTTGGCGACATCGATCGATCCCTCTCCATTTGTACCATCGAGTCGGAACGATGATTTTTTACCGTCCGCATGAGTCACCGTGCCGGCAAGCATTTTCTCCGAGTTCGTCTTGGGTCCACCTGGCGTGTTAACTCTCACGGTGCGAAGATGCCCGTGAAACTCGACCTCTGCAACGAGCTGACCTGCCTCGTATATTTCGAAGGCCGTTGGGCATTCGCCACCATACACCTCAACTTCCTGAGGCTTCGATACTTCCAAACCACAGAAGGTCAAATAGGGCCCCTCCGCGACGTCAGGGAATTGACTAATCTCGTCTGTTCCAGCACATCCAAACACCAAACCCATGGCTGCAAAGACTAGCAATTTACGCATTCGATCGCACTCACTGAAATTCGATGAATTCAAAACCCCGCGACAATACCAATACCACCCAAAAACGTCAATATCATCGCCGCCCCCTCGCTCCCCTTCTCCGCTCGTCCACCGCCCCAAAATCAATTCGCCAAAATTTTGGCGTTTCCAATTGACTTCCTCATTTCAAAACAATAAATTTTTGGCGTTCTTATGATTTGGATAAACGAAACCAATTTCGCAACTCACTCAGCGAAGGTGATGGAATGTCGATATTTGCGGACCTAAGTCGGCGCGAGCGACAGATTATGGAAGTGCTCTTTGCTCGCGAAGAGGCGACGGTCAATGAGATTCAAGCAGAGCTTACGAATGCCCCGACGAGTACTGCGGTGCGAACGATGCTCAAGATTCTCGAGGACAAGAAGCTTGTCAAACGCCGTAAGTCGAAAGGCGGATACGCTTACCGGACTGCCCAAGCGAAGACTCGGGCGGGTTCAAAAGCCCTTGGAAACGTCTTGCAAGTCTTCTTCGGTGGATCGGTGGAAGACGCGTTGGCGGCTCATTTTTCCACGGGCAAAAAGACGATCGATGCCGAGACAGCAGGACGATTGAAGCAGCTCATCGACAATGCCGCTCAAAGTGAAGACTAGGCGATAATCGCAACACCGAACTGGAAACACCGAACTGGAAACACCGAACTGGAAACACCGAACTGGAAACACCGACCTGGAAACACGAGACCTAGAAACACGAGACCTAGAAACACAGAGACTCTCATCCAAAATAGGTGGCGGTAACATGAATATCCTTTCGATGGCATTGATTCAGTCCACGTCCATTTTGTTATTTCTGGTTGGTGTCTTGTGGTTGCTGCGGCGTCGAGCTGCCGCGACGAAACACCTAGTCTGCGCAGCCGGCTTCATCGCTCTACTACTGTTACCAGCATTCAATGTTCTCTTGCCAAAATGGAAAGTTCTTCCACAACTGGGTCTTGGAACTACCGAAGTTCGCAACCATGAAGGACTTCACCGAGACCAACCATCTCGCGGCGAGCTTACAAGCAGTTTCTCATCGTTCATTTCCGCAGAAACCACAACGACAGAAAACGAATCTCGCTCAACGGAGTCCCCCACAATTACAGCGCCGGCGGTCTTAGGCAGTTCAATTCCCAAAACCGAAAGAGGACGTTCGGAAGATAAGTCGCAGCAGCAAGCTTCCACGCCTGATTGGTTTACCTCGCAGAGAATCCCGCAAATCGCAATTGCAATCTGGCTGACTGGAACGTGTTTGCTGTTCGCTCGAGTCATCGCGAGTTGCGTGCTTTTGCAGTGGCGGGCCAAGACTAGTCAAATTGTTGAATCCGGGCGCGAATTCGACATGCTTGTTGAACTTTGCCAACAAACGAACCTACGCAAACCCGTTCGCTTGCACTGCTCGGACACGCGAACCATGCCCATGACTTGGGGGTTCTTCAATGCAAAGCTGTTAATTCCGAGCGAAGCTAAGGACTGGGACGAGCAGCAACTAGAATCGGTATTGCGACACGAATTGGAACACCTTCGCCGCCGCGATTCGCTTTGCTACGTACTTGTTCACGTCGTCTGCGCCGCCTACTGGTTCAATCCGCTCGTCTGGATTGCAGCTCGTCAAATCTTTGCCGAATCGGAACGAGCGTGTGACGATAGCGTGTTGCGAAGCGGCGTTTCGCCTTCCGTCTACGCCAGCCACATCCTCAGCGTCGCAAGCAATTACGATACGGCGAAGATGGCGATCGGTTCGGCCGCCATGGCGCAAGTCTCGTGTATCGAATTGCGGATCAAGAAAATTCTGGACGGTTCACAACTTCGAAAGGAAGTAAACAGTCGAGCAGTAATGGTCACTCTTGCGATCACGCTACTTTGCATAATGTTGATTGGTGTTGTGCGAGCTGCCGAGCCACTACCACTCGAGGAAATTGAACGGCCGCTCGCAGAAAACTTCATTAACGAAAGCGATGACAAGCCCGCATCGCCAAAACCGGATTCCAACGACAAAGAAGTCAACGGAGAATTCGGCTAAGACAAATCGAGCGAAAACGAAAAGGCAGATGATGTGCCGAGTGATGCAAACAGTGACTTAAACCGGGCCAAACCTCAAAACTCGACACCGCCAAAAGAAATCAAAGCGACTCTGCACGTGGTTGACGATGCGACCGGCCAGCCGATGATTGGTTATCAATTCAATCTTGGCCAGCTTTCTGGCGTGGGCAAAAGAGACTGGTTCAGCGATCAAGTAGCTGGGCGCTGGGGGCCACCTAAACAGAAGATTACCGGCACTTTGATTCAAGTGTACGCTTACGAAAACAGACCTCTGTGGGTTCAAATTACCAAGTCGGGATACCTTCCGGAAGTCATGACGGAGCTGCCGCTGGGCAAAGTGAACGGCAAATCATTTACCATCCGACTGAAGCGAGGAAAGTCACAGAAGGTCCGCGTGTACCTGTCCGATGGTGGCGTTGCGGCCAATGCGAGAGTCCTGTTAGCCCGCGACGGAATCCCCTCTTACTACATGCGACACAATTACGAACA
>Ga0115002_10010415_pt1 | contig 10007 bp, 10 predicted proteins | sample ArcticOcean_MG_C_8_FD_89576 | JGI IMG/M metagenome (GOLD analysis project Ga0115002, IMG submission 89576) | Marine microbial communities from western Arctic Ocean - ArcticOcean_MG_CB11_86 | ecosystem: Environmental > Aquatic > Marine > Oceanic | place: Arctic Ocean: Canada Basin | collected...
ACGCATATATCGAACCATTGCTTCCCCAGCTTTCTCTTTTGCTTCTTCCATAGTATCTGCAATAAACATGTCTCGAACAAGTGCAATACCTTCACCCATTTCAACAGGTCTATTTTCTGCCTCAGACTTTGATTTTTGATAAATTTTAAATCTGTCTTTAAGAGATTTTACAGTTGGTATCCACATCATTGTATTAATACTATTTTTAGCAGCCCACTCTATTGAACTTGGACTATCTACCATTTGCCAAAGTGGTGGATGAGGTTTTTGAACAGGTTGAGGAACAATACTTATTTTTTCTAAAATTTTAGTTTCTGTATTCATGAAATCAGAATGTGGGGGGCTCATATTATGTGTCCATTCAAAATTTGGAGCAGGATAAATATAAAACTCTCCTGAATGATTAAAATACTTTTGGGTCCAAGCTTTTTTCATAACTGAAAGTGTTTCTTCAAACAATCTAAAATTCTTAGCTTGATCTTTCATGTCTGCTTCTGGATTCATGTTTAGAGCTTCTCTGCCGTAAATACCCCTAGCTATACCTGCTTCTACTCGTCCATTAGATAATTGGTCTAACAAAGCTATGTCTTCGGCAACTCGAATAGGATTCCAAAAGGTTATTACACTTGCTGCTTGTCCAATGCGTAAATTTTTTGTTCTAGCTGCAATATCTGAGCTAAGCATAAGAGGGTTAGGGCAAATTTCCATACCTTCATGACTGAAATGATGCTCAGAGAACCATATAGAATTCCAATTGTTTTGATCACAATATGCTGCTATTTCTCTAATTTCTTTTAATATCTGATTATAACTTTTTTTATTCTCCCAATTTGTTGAATTGCAGAAATAGCCTATTTTCATTATACCTCCCAAAATGAAGGCGACCGATCCCACTTTCGTGTAAACGATGAGTTATGTATCGCTTCTTACAAATCTACTTACTATGAAAATAGAATAAAATAAAGACTCATTTTATTTAAATAAATCTATTAAATGCTGGGAATTTATCAATATTTCAATACTAGTAAGTTTTTATAAATGATTAAGAATATAATATTTGATTTTGATGGAGTAATAGCAGATAGTGAAATCTTAGTTGCAAGAACTTTTTCTAAATTTCTTAAATCCCAAAATATACAATTTTCTGAAAAAGAATTTTCAATATATGCAGGTAAAAAAACTATACAGATTATTGATGAGCTATCTGAAAAGTTTAAAATCAAAGATCAAAAAGTTTTCTTTGATGAGATTATGAATATATCAAACAATATTTATTCTTCGGACTTACAACCTGTTATAGGGGTGAATAATTTTTTAGAAAATAATTCTAGAAATATTTTTATTGGATCAAATAGTTTAAAAAAGAGAATAATAATAGGTCTAAAAAATATTAAATTAGATCATTTTTTTACAGATGATAAAATTTTTTCATTTGATCTAGTAAAAAATCCTAAACCACATCCTGATATATATTTAAAAATTATTAAAACACATAATTTGAATAAAAATGAAACAATTATTATTGAAGATAGTTCGGTTGGTGTTCAATCTGGTGTTGCAGCTGGAATTAAGGTTGTTGGCTTGACGGCAGGAGGTCACTGGCACGAAGGTAGATGTAAACAGGAGTTAATTGATTCGGGTGCGTCATACTTAATTAATAACTATGAAAAATTGATGGAAAAAATAAATAGTTTATGAGTAAGGGGCCTATTATCAAGGGTAATCCACTAAAAATATCTGTTTATTTATTAATTCCTTGTTATTTATTTGGTGAGTTTTTGTTTCCTAAATATCCACTCGTATATCTGTTAAATTTAATAGGTATTATGGGATTAATTATGAGTATATTTTTTTTCTTTGCTGGATTTAATATTTTTAAATCATATGGGGAAAATCCTCTTCCTAAAACTGAAACTAAGAAGTTGATAAAAACAGGCATATTTGCATACACGAGAAACCCAATTTATTTAACCTTTATATTATTTCATTTTAGTATGTTTCTAACTTTTGAAAATGTAATGTATTTTTTAACTTCAATCGGACTTGCCATTTGGATCCACAATTATGTGATTAAGATAGAAGAACAATATTTGTTACAAGAGTTTTCAGATGAATATAACAGATATATTAATGCAGTGAAAAGGTGGATTTTTTTTTAAATGACTTTGAAATTTAAAAATTTAATATTACTTAGTAGAATATGATTAAAATAGTTTTTATCCTTTTTCTCTTATTATCTAATGTTTGCTTAAGTGCTGTAACATCATCTGATTCTTCTTCAAAAATTGATACTGCAGATCAAATTAGAATTCTTTATCAAAAAGCTGAGAATTATATTGATGAAAAAAACTTTCAAAAATCATTAAAAGTTTTAAAGACATTGATAAAGAGGGAGGATCTTTCAGGATTAAGAGCTGATATTTATAATTTGCTCGGCTATAGTTATCGTAAATTGCAAAAACCTGATTTAGATAAGTCATTTGCTGCATATATGATGGCGTTAGAAATAGATCCAAAACACCTTGGTACTCACGAGTATCTTGGAGAGCTGTACCTGATGATGAACAATAAAAATAAGGCTATAGAGATGTTAAAAGCACTAGAATCGTTAACAGGGACTTCATCTGAAGAATATTTAGACCTTAAAAAAGCAATTGATCAATTTTAATTATATTTCAATTTAGTTATTTTTTGTTTTTCGTTAATATCAATAGAAAGATCAGCAATCCTTGGTAGTTTTTTAAACATCCATTTTGTAATTTTTTCAAAATGTGCAATAAAATATAGTAACTCTTTTTTGTTCATTTTTATTCGCTTTTTAAGATTAGACCTATTCGTTTTCTCTTGTTTGAGTCTCCACTTTAACACAAAGTCAAAAGATGGCGCTTTTAAGAATATTGCTCTATCAAATCTAAGAAATAATTTTTTATATTCATTATGTAAATTTTTATTATAATAATTTCTCCAAATTCTATTTTTATCTTCTGTTTTCTCTAATCTATTTATATTTTTATTCAAAAATACTTTGTTTATAGGAGGGCAAGCGCAACACCAGCCTTCAAGTATTAATATATCTTTTTTAGTTTTTTCCTTTCTTATTTTTTTTGCAGTGTCATCAATTAATTTATCAAATATAGGAATTGATATTGGGTAATTTGATTTTTCAAAATCATCGATATTATTTTTTAATTTCTTAATATCGTGTGTTCCTGGTACTCCTCTAGTTTGAAAAAGATGATGAGTTTTTTTTGATAATTTTAGTCTTTTATTTTTACTTAAATAATAATCATCCAAACTCAATGTGATTATTTTTTTTTTATAATATTTTTCAATATTCGTTTTTAAAATTTTTATTAATGTAGATTTTCCTATACCTTGTGAACCTGCAATCAAAAATTTTTTTTTATTTGAATTTACAATATATTCAATAATAGGAAGTATGCTGTCATTAATATATTTTTTTGAAAAATTTTTTTTTGTTAAATTAAAAAGCTGTATTTGTATATTGGTAACAATTTTATTTTTCATAATTTAATATAAAACTATTATATTGTTTATTTATTGTATAAAGAAAGTAATATTAATTATGAAATTCCTTTTTGATTTAGGTGGTGTTTTTTTTGATTGGGATCCTAATCATTTTTTTATTAATATTTTTAAAGATTCAAATGAAAGAGAGCATTTTTTAACTAATATTTGTAATGATTCTTGGAATATACAACAGGATGCAGGTAGATCAATTGAGGAAGCTGAACTTGAACTAATACCAAAATATCCAGAGTATGAAACGCAGATAAAAATGTATTATTCTAACCACCGACATATGATCAAAAGAACATTCAATCAGTCTATAGATGTTTTAGATAGTCTTAAAAAAAATCATTATGAATGTTATGTTTTGTCTAATTGGTCTGCAGAAACATTTAAAGGAATGATTGATGAATTTACTTTTTTAAAAAATTTTGATGGATTATTGATTTCAGGTGAGGATAAATTGATTAAACCTGATCCTGCTATCTATAACTTGGCGATTAATAGGTTTAATTTGAATCCTAAAGAAACTGTTTTTATTGATGATAAACTAGAAAATGTGGATGTAGCTAAAAAATTAGGCTTTAATATTATTCATTTAATTAATCCAAAAACTATTGCAGTTGATATAAGAAAATATTTAAACTAAGTTTTTCAATGACAAAAGTATATGATTTATTTGTAATAGGCGGCGGTATAAACGGAGCTGGCATTGCAAGAGATGCTGCCGGAAGAGGATTGAAGGTTTGTTTAGCTGATAAGGGTGAGATTGGAGGTGCCACTTCATCTTGGTCAACTAAGCTGATACATGGTGGTCTAAGGTATTTAGAGAACTATGATTTTAAATTAGTTCGCGAATCTTTGAAAGAAAGAGAAATTATTTATAGAATTGCTAATGACATAACTGAGCCAATTCCTTTTATAATTCCTCATAGTAAAAATCTTAGACCTGCCTGGTTGATAAGATTTGGATTATTAATTTATGATAATCTTGGAGGAAAATGAACTATTACTAAGTCGCAATCTATTAAGATTCAAAAGGAATATCCAAACATTTTAAAATCTGAATACTCAAAAGGTTTTAAATATTATGATTTGCAAGTTGATGATAAAAAATTAACCCAATTAAACGCTACTGATGCAAGGGCAAAAGGAGCAACAATTTTAGAAGATATTAAGGTAACAGGAGTTGAAAGAAACAAATCTGAATGGCTGGTTCATTTGGGTTCAGGAAAATCAGTTACATCAAAAATCTTGATTAACGCTTCAGGCCCTTGGGTAAATGAAGTTACAAATAATATATTGAAAATTAAAACAAAAAAATCGATAAGGCTAGTTAAAGGAAGTCATATTATTGTAAAAAAAATGTATAATGAAAAAATTGCTTTCACACTACAGACTAATGACAAGAGGATTGTGTTTGTAATTCCTTATAACAAGGATTTTTCTTTAATTGGCACTACAGAGGTTGATGTTATTAATCCTGAAAAACCTATGATTGATGAAGAAGAAATTAATTATTTAATTTCTTCTGTTAATAAGTTTTTTTCTAAAGAGATAAAAGTTAGTGATATTATTGAAACATATTCTGGAATTCGACCTTTAATAGAAGATTTTAAAGATGCCTCAAAAGTTACTCGTGATTATGCATTTGATCTTAATTGTGAAAATGATTTAGCACCTTTGTTGAATATTTATGGAGGAAAGTTAACTACATATCGAAAACTAGCTGAAAAAGTTTTGGATGAATTAAGCGACTATATTCCAAAACATGCAAGAAAAAAATGGACTAGTCTAAGTAATTTGGTTAATTAATTTTTCTTGCTTTTATATAATTCTCTAACACTTATAGAAATTTATACAAAATTACTTGTCTTAAATTATTTTTTAGAAAAGAATCGGTATTTCAATTTCTTAATAGATAAGAAAATTATACCGATTCTAGTATTTTATTTAATTATATGCCTGTTTATCTTTGCCAAATAGATGACATCTAGAAGCAGTAAATCCAATTTTAACAGTATCTCCAACTTTAATGTTAGAATCACCGACAGTTTCAACTACTAGAGGTTCACCATCTTTTTCAAGATATAAAAAAGTACCTGATCCAAGTTTTTCAACAACAAACACTTTACTTTCCCAGCTGGCATCAGCATCTTGATTAACTAATAAATGCTCTGGCCTAATACCTATGTGAATATTGTCCCCACTAGATGAATCTTTAGACGTTTTTGGAATAGTTATTTTGGATGATTCAAATAAATTCACTTCTGTGGAAGTATCATTGGAGCTTAAAATTTTAGATGAAATAATATTCATTTTTGGTGAGCCAATAAAACCTCCCACAAATAGATTTTGAGGGTTATTGTAAAGATTCATTGGTGATCCATTTTGAGATACTATACCTTCATCCATTACCACAACATCATCAGCCAAAGTCATAGCTTCAGTTTGGTCATGAGTAACATAGATCATCGTAGCATTTAATTGATCATGTAATTTTGCTAATTCTACTCTCATTTGCACTCGAAGTGCTGCATCAAGATTTGATAAAGGTTCATCAAATAAGAATACTTTAGGTTTTCTTGTTATTGCTCTTCCAATCGCTACACGCTGACGTTGTCCACCAGATAATTGTTTTGGCTTACGTTTTAGATATTCTTCAATTTGAAGTATTCTTGCAGCTTCTTGAACACGTTCGTTTATTTCATCTTTTGATCTTTTTTCCAATTTTAAACCAAATGCCATATTGTCAAAAACGGTCATGTGTGGATACAATGCATAAGATTGAAAAACCATTGCAATGTTTCTTTGTTTGGGGGGCAAGTCATTAACAACTTGACCATCTATAGATATGGTTCCAGAGTTAATATCCTCCAAACCGGCAATCATTCTTAGCATGGTTGATTTACCACAACCACTTGGGCCTACTAAAACAGTAAATGATTGACTTTTTATATCTAGTGATATGTCCTTTATGACATGTACATCACCATAATATTTATTAATATCTCTTATACTTATATCTGACACTTCATCCTCCTTTGAGCGATTTTACAAGTGTTTAAATTATCGTATATAATCTAAAATCTATTTTATTTTATATCAATCAATTGATTGTTGTCATTACTTTTTTATGCACTTATCTGAAATATTTTGTTAAACCTCAAATAAAAAAATAAAAATAATAGTTTTTTACCAATATCATAAATTTCTGAAAGAGGTTCAATGGCAAAAATCAAGTAATTTAGCTTGTTTTGTATAAATCATATTCCTTTAATTTTTCTAATTTTTAGATATTAGAGAACATATGAAATTAGCAATTATTGGAACGGGTTATGTGGGCCTAATAACAGGCGCCTGTTTTGCAGAATTTGGCTATGAAACTATATGTGTCGATAAGGATGAAAATCGAGTTAACGAGCTAAATAATTCAAATTGTCCATTTTTTGAACCAGGTATTGAAAATTTGTTAGATAAACATCTTCATAAAACAAAACTTCTTAGTTTCTCCAATTCCTTATCTCAATCTATAAAAAATGCTGATTTTATATTTATAACTGTTGGAACACCCTCAAAAAGATTGGAAGGTGAGGCTGATTAAACTTATGTTTGGGATGTAGCTAAAGAGATTAGTCAAAATATAAAAAAATATTGTGTTATTGTTACTAAATCAACAGTTCCAGTAGGGGTAACAAAAGAAGTAAAAAACATTATTTCCAAAAAAATTAAAAAAGAAAACTTTGATGTGGTTTCTAATCCAGAATTTTTACGAGAAGGCTCAGCAATAAATGATTTTATGAGACCAGATCGTGTTGTCATCGGTTGTGAAAATAAAAAGTCAGAAGATATGATGAAAGAATTGTACAGACCTTTGTATCTAAGAGAAACACCAATAGTTTCGACAAATATAGAGTCCTCTGAGATGATTAAATATGCTTCAAATAGCTTTTTAGCAACAAAGATTAGTTTTATTAACCAAGTTGCTGATCTTTGTGAAAGGGTAGGGGCTAATGTGCAAGATGTTGCAAAAGGTATGGGTATTGATAAACGTATAGGAGATAAGTTTTTACATGCTGGACCAGGTTATGGTGGCTCCTGTTTTCCTAAAGATGTTAAGGCATTTATTAGTACTGCAGAAAAAAAAAATGTAAATCTATCCATTCTATCTGCTGTAGATAAATTTAATGATGCAAGAATAAAAACAATAACAGACAAGATTATTACAAAATCTAATTTAAAAAAAGGAGATACTGTAAGTTTGTTAGGATTAAGTTTTAAACCACATACTGATGATGTAAGAGATTCCACATCTATTAAAATTGCAAAACTTTTACAAAGTGAAGGTATAAACATTAAATCCCATGATCCAGAGGCTATGGAAAATGCAAAATTAGAAAATAAAGAATTAATTTTATGTAATAATGCATATGATGCGTGTGAAGATACTAAAGCAATAATTATTGGAACAGAGTGGAATGAGTTTCGCGCACTTGATTTTTTAAAAATTAAAGAGAGTATGGATAATTTAGTTATTTTTGATTTAAGAAACATATATAATGCATCAGAATTAAAAGATTTAGGATTTGAATATTTTGGCACAGGAAAGTAATTATAAAATAGAAAATTTTGATAAAGAAGTTCTTAAAGAATATGATATCAGAGGTGTTGTTGGTGAGAATATTAATGAAAATACGGCTTATACTGTAGGTAGAACTTTTGGTTATACTGTAAAAAAAAAATTACACTCTAATACTATAGTTGCAGGTTATGATGGAAGATTAACTTCGCCAACTTTGCATCAAGCTCTTTGTGAGGGATTAAAAGATTCAGGAGCAAAGGTAATTAATATCGGTATGGGTCCTACACCAATGACTTATTTTGCTCACTATCATTTAAATGCAGATGCAGCTATTATGGTAACTGGCTCACATAATCCTTCTGAATATAATGGTTTTAAAATGGTTTTTAATAAACACTCATTTTTTGCAGAAGATATCCAAAGTCTTCAAAAAATAATTAATGAAAACAAATTAGAATTATTGAAAGGTAAGATAATTAGCCGAGATATCAGCCAAGACTATATTGATAGAGATCTTTCTAATATTAATCTAAAGAGAGAACTTAAGATAGCTTGGGATCCTGGTAATGGGGCTATGGGTAAAGTTATAAGACAAATAACAGATAAGTTATATAACTCTAAAAATATAATAATTAATGAAGAAGTTGATGGTAATTTTCCCAACCATCATCCTGATCCTACAGTTCCTAAAAACATGATACAATTAATAGTGGCGGTAAAAAAAAATAATTGTGACATAGGCTTAGCTTTTGATGGTGACGGTGATAGATTAGGAGTTATTGATAATCTGGGTAATATAGTTTGGGCTGATCAATACATGCTCTTGCTTTGTACTGAAATTGCAAAATTATATGAAAATCCAAAAATTATTATGGATGTAAAATGTAGCAAAGTTTTTTTTGATGAAGCAAGAAAAATTAATTGCGATCCCATAATGTCAAGAACAGGTCATTCTCCTATAAAAGAAAAAATGAAAGAACTTAATTCACCTTTATCAGGTGAAATGAGTGGACATGTTTGTTACGGAGATGATTTTTATGGATATGATGATGCTATGTATGTTGCGTTAAGACTTTTAAGAATATTAGCTAATCAAAACAAATTTTTAAGTGCTTTAATAGATATATATCCCAAGACATTTTCTACCCCAGAGACACGTTTTGATGTTGATGAGTCTAGGAAATTTATTATTATCGATGAAGTTAAGGAAAGACTTAAAGGAGCTGATGAAAAAATTATAGATATAGATGGGGTTAGGGTAGAAAGTGAAGACGGGTGGTTTTTAATGAGAGCAAGTAATACACAAAATCAGCTTACATGTAGAGCGGAATCAATTTCTAAAGAAGGTCTTCAAAATTTAATTAATACCATAGAGTATCAATTATCTTTAAGTGGAGTAAATTATAAATTTATGATCTAATAAAACAATCTCTATTATATTTTTTTAATCTTTTACAAGCGGTAAACGCTTCTTTTTTTGAAAAGTTGTCAAATCTCGACTCATAAAGCTGTTTTCCACTTACTTTTATTAGAACAATATTTGATTTTTTTTTATTTGTTGTTTTTGGATATTTGCTTTTAATTAACTTAATTTGTTTTTCAGCATTGTTACGGTATTTAAATGTTCCCACAACTATTGAATATGAGTCAGTATTAATTGATATTTTTTTTTTATTTGCAATTTTAGTTTTAGTATCTTCAATATTTAAACCAAGTTCAGCAAATTCTTTATCCATAATAATTTTAAGTGATTGATTTCTTTGATTGCCTGTATCTCCTCCAAAAATTACTCCTATTAATCTTTTGTTATCCCTTACTGCCGAAAAGGCTAATTGAAAGCCAGATGCTCGTATATAGCCAGTTTTAATTCCATCAGCACCTGCATAATTAAGCA